>Ga0233431_1006531_pt1 | contig 10465 bp, 9 predicted proteins | sample SI_118_April2016_FD_179867 | JGI IMG/M metagenome (GOLD analysis project Ga0233431, IMG submission 179867) | Seawater microbial communities from Saanich Inlet, British Columbia, Canada - SI_118_April2016_200_MG | ecosystem: Environmental > Aquatic > Marine > Inlet | place: Canada: British...
TAAGCGGCGACGTGTCGCATCAAAATCTTTTCATAATACATTTTACCACTATATAGAATTTCATCCCACACAAGGGCACGTGTTGGGTGAAAATAACTTTCGGTATGTTCTTATCTGAAAATCATATTATTGTTGAATTTTTACTTTCAAGCTTATTCATAAAAAAATGGGCCTTTGTTGGTCTCTAAATGCGTAAAAAATACCGTTTTTAGGGGCACAAAAAGCCGTTTATTGCATCAACAATCTTCCTATATATGTAATCTTAAAATGTATCATTGAAGCTCTGAAAAGACCAATTTTTGGCTCAAATATAACTATTTATCCCCGATATGAATCTTTGAATATAAAATACGCATTCTAGCATTATTAATGGAGAAGTTTTTCGGGAGAAGGTCAGCATCACCTCACCTCCACCAAGACCCGCCGGATTTCACATGCCTCACCTTGACAAACGGTAATCAAGCGCTTACACTGAAATCATAATTTAAGAAAAAGGTGGTGTCTTTTTGTCGGTCATTCTGTAAGAAGCAATTATTAACATACGATAAGCGAATCGTCGCTTATGTTATGTTGTCTTGCAGAAAAACCGCGCTGACGCACTTCGGATAAACAGCATGGTTTTCGCGCCTGCTGTTTTTATTTTGCATTGTGCTGTTCGCTTATTAGGTCATCCTCTGCTTTGGCAACACTGAAAAGAAAGGAAACAAACATGAAATTTGAGAAAAGCCGAAAGTATGATATGAACTTTTTGAAAGAAAACATGATGGGCCCAAACTGCATCAAGCTGCTCGAAGACTTGACTAAAGACATGCAAATTGAAAAAGGAATGCGGGTGCTCGATCTCGGCTGCGGCAAAGGGCTGACTTCCATCTTCCTCGCGAAAGAGTTCGGCGCAACGGTGTATGCAACGGATTTATGGATTCCCGCAACGGAAAACTATCAGCGTTTTAAAGAAATGGGACTGAATGACAAAATAATCCCGATACACGCAAACGCGCTCGACCTGCCGTATGCAGACGAATTCTTTGACATGGCAGTCAGCATCGACGCCTACCACTACTTTGCGATGGGCTCTGATTATATGAACGATCGCCTCGCACCCTTGGTAAAGACAGGAGGCGAGATCGCTATCTGTGTTCCGGGCTTGATTAAGGACTTGGACGAAACGCCCGAAGAATTAAAACCATATATTTCGGACAAGGATTTTATGACTTTCCGTTCATGCGGTTGGTGGAATACGTTGCTGAAGCAATCTAAACGGTTTTCCATTAATGCCATATGGGAGCCAAACGGATTTGACGAAATCTGGAACGATTGGTTGGCATGTGATAATGAATACGCTATCCGTGATCGGGATTTTATCAAAGACAATGATGGTAAGTATCTAAACTTTGTATCGATAGTCGGCAAAAAAGTATAGTTGCCAAACCCGATATCGCCGCTGTCCGCACTCGGCAGTCAGTCGAGCGAGCCTTCAGCCCGCGAAATATACCTATCTAGGCTTTAGCGATGAAATAGTACATGCGGTTAAGGCAATTACAAAGCAATCTGGTGAAGACTATGTGAAATATATACAAAGGGTTATGATAGACGAGCTGGCGTGTAATATTAACGTAGTTGATTTATTACACGACAGCGATTTGGATAGGATAACGGAAGCAACGATTCATGACATTAATAGAACGAAGAAATACAATGAAACATTAAATGTTTTACAAGAGCAGCTATGACCTTATCCCGCAAAACTGGTCAGAATTGAAAGTGACAACCCACAGTTTTTATGTATCTACCACTGGCTGTAAAAAATCACTTTCAACACTGTGGCATTACTGGAGGAGCAGTAGATGCTGTTTCATCCGCATCTGCTGTACAGGGCACTAGTGATAGTTATGAATATTATGATCATGACGATGATGATTAATAAAGTATATAAAGAAATAATGGCTTAATCATGCAATTTGATAAAATTGACTAAACACATTGATAATTTGAATATATATACTTTATTAAGGATAATAAGAATGGCGTCAAGAAAACTTTATAAGATTGAATCAGAAAAAATGATATCAGGAGTATGTGCCGAAGTAGCAGATTACTTTGATATTGATCCAAGCATTGTTAGAATAGTTTGGGCACTAGTTGGGTTAACAGGCGGGGGAATAATAGCTTATTTTATTGCTACAATAATTCTGCCAGATAAGAGTGGACTTCCCCCATAATGTTGACACCCGAGATAAGATAATAATATAATTTTTTGGAGGGTAAACATATGGGAAGAAAAAGTTTTTTTGGGAGAAGGTCATTTTCTCTAGATATTTCTATAATTTTTTGCACAAGGAACTAGTATGATCTTATGAGTTTTTCGGATCCGCGCTTAATGAGAGTTGCCGACATGATTACTTTTTGAGCTGCCATGTCCGGGTTTTCAAGGCGTTTTAAAAGAAGCTGCATAGCATTCTGACCATATTCAAATTCTTTTTTTTCGACGATAGTTATATTGGATTGTATGATGTTTAATACTTCGATCCTGTCATATCCAACAAAAGCAATATCTTTAGGGATGAGTATTTTTTTCTCGTATAAAGCTTTAAGACATCCAAGAGAAAGCATGTTATTATTTGACACAATTGCTGTAGGTTTTTTTGCTCTAGATATAATTTTTAAAGTTTGATCATATGCACACTCTTTTGTGAACTCACCATAAATGATATTATCTTTATTAAATTCTATTCCTTTTGCTTCAAAAGCACTTGTGTAGCCCTTAACACGGTTGACAGCAAGCTCAAGTCTTGGGTTTCCGGCTAAAACAACAATATCTCTGTGTCCTTCATTCAACAAAGATGTTGTCCCATCAAATATGGCCTGTATATCATCATAATACAATCCATCAAGATTTGCTCCGGGAATGTTTCTGTCGACCAAGACGATAGGTATTTTCATATGGTTAAATGACTTGATGTAGTCAGAATTGTATTTATCTTCGCCTGTTGCTGGTGTTAATATAAGCCCTCTTATTCGATGTTCTTGTAAAATACGAAGTGCTCTTTGTTCTTTTAAAACACATTCATCTGTATTGAATAAAAGAACGTTTAAGTCATTTTCATCAGCTATAGAAGTGATACCTTCAATTATTTCACCAAAAAAGGGATTTCGAATTTCTGGTACAACAACACCTATAACATTTGTTTTTTTCTGGGATAGACCTCTTGCATAAGCGTTAGGAACATAGTTAAGATCTGAGATGGCTTTCTCAACTTTTTTCTGCGTTGCCGGCTTAACATTTCCTGTGCTATTTACAACTCTGGATACCGTAGTATGAGAGACTCCAGCCTTTTCGGCTATGTCATGGATTGTTATGGGCATGTTTACTCCTTATGTTCACGATAACAGACATTTAATAACTCTAAAAATCGTAATAAATAAATTATATTTATATATTACAGGTAATATGCTAAATACTCAAGCAGTTTTTGCAAAAACATTAGGAAAACCGCTGAAAATAAATAAAATAATCGAATAAAGACAAAAATAAGTTGACAAATCGGTAAAATCGGATTAATATAATCTTATGAAATGTTCACGTGAACATTTGCTATTAAATAGTACCTCTCATAAGAGCAAGAATCAAGTAGATTATTTGAATAATATGCCTCATTCATCCTAAAAGTCACCAAAGGCAACATAAAAAGCAGAAGAACAGAAAGAAAATTAGATGGTAACGTTAACACTATTTGCCTTAGCGTATTAAATTGATATAGAATTAGGCTATTACGGCCTAGTAAATAATATTATGGAGGAAATAAAATGAAAAGATTAATGGTAGTATTAATTGTTGTTGCTTTAATGTTCTCTTTGGTGGCATGTTCTAATACACCAGAACCTGTAGCTGAGGAACCTGCGGCGGCAGAGGAAAGTGTTGAAGAGGCTCCTGCAGAAGAACCTGCTGGACCTGTTGACTATGCTAACTTTAGAATTGATCCATCACAAATTCCACAAGAAAAATTGGATACAACATTATATGTTGGTGCTTCAGTTCGTGGATTAACAAATCCTTATATCGTAACAATTATTGATGGTATGGATATGTTCTGTGAATACTTGGATTCAATCGGACAAAAGTATGAAAAACAAACATTGGATTCAGGCGGTTCAAACGATAAAGAAGTTGATAACATGAAACAATTTGCTGCAAAAGCAAATGGGAATGCTATTGCTTATTCAGATCCTAACGAATCAGCGATTGCTCCTGCATTAGCAGAAGCAATGGCAGAATCTGGCGGATACATTGGCACTGCTTGGAATAAACCTGAAGATTACGGCCCAGAAGATTACAATCCTAACTGGGTTATCCATACATCTCCTGATAATGTTATTGGCGGATACAATATAGCAGCTGCTCTAACAGAAGCTATGGGCGGAAGCGGCGGAATATTTGTTGTGGAAGGTATGCTTGGAAACACAGCAGCATCAGATCGTCGTAAAGGTCTTGATATGTTTTTAGCTGAAAATCCACAGGTTACCGTTCTTAATGAAGATACAGCTAACTGGGACACAAAAGAAGCATTAGCTTTAACTGAAACTTGGTTAAACACAAGCGGCGAAGTAACTGGAATCTGGTGTGCTAATGATAATATGGCAACTGGAGCTCTTCAAGCTTTAGATAAAGCTGGACTAAAAGGTAAAATCCCTGTTGTTGGAATTGATGGAACTACAGACATGGTACAAGCAATTGCTGACGGATATGCAACTGCAACAGTATCATCAAACGGATATCTACAAGGTGGATACACATTGGCAATATGTTATGCAGCATGGGCTGGATTAATCGACCCTACTGAAATGCCATCAGAATATCGTGAGTTTGCAACACCATCACAACTTGTTACATCTGAAAATGTTGAAGAATTCATGGGAGCAACACCAGAATTTGATTTTGAAGACTTATTCTACTGCAGAGTTGAATAGTATAAAAATACAAGAGTAATTTTTTAAATAGTGCAGCTATGAGCTTTATTGCTCTAGTTGCACTAACATTTTATTAGACTATTAATAAAAATAATTATATTATAGTATTATTAAATTATCATTTTCGATAGGAGCAAAAAATGAAAGGTCAGAATAAAGGCAACTTATCAATACCCGATGAGTTTGCAATAAAAATCAAATCAGAACATCGTCGTGAGCAAATCATGAGGTATGCACCGGCAAGTGTGCTTGTTTTGATGGTTCTAATTTTTTCAGCAATAGCTGGAGGAGAATTCGCATCAATAAATAATTTAATTGCAGTTCTTAACCAAATAGCAATACCCTTGCTGATTGCGAGTGGATTAACGTTTGTTATTTTGTTAGGAAGTATCGACTTATCTATAGACGGAACAGTAGGAATGGCGGGATCGTTATTATCCATTTTAATTTTAAACACTAAAAACGGTAATGATTTTGGCATATTCGGTGTTCTTTTGGCTATAGGTGCAAGTGTATTAGTTGGATTATTAATTGGTGTAATTCATGTTAAATTGAAAATTCCATCCTTTATGGTGTCATTTGGGTTTATGTATATATGTAAAGGTATAGCGATTTTATCTTATGGAGGAATTCCGGCAAGCATAAGCGGAACATTGTTTGTAGCTTTACCAAAAGTTTCGTTTATTGGGATTCCGTTTATAACTTGGGTTGCGATAATAATGGTAGCTATCGCATTTTTTATACAGGAGTATACGCCGTTTGGAAGGCATATATTTGCTGTTGGAACTGATGAGAGAATACCAAAAAGTGTAGGCGTTAATGTTGATAATGTTAAAATAAAAGTTTTTGTTTTAGCAGGACTCCTTTTTGGAGTAGCTGGCGTACTTGGAGCAATAAGGCTTGGTCAAGGGCAATCTCAAATTGGAGAAGGTTTGATGTTCCCGGCTCAGGCTGCTGTTGTTGCAGGAGGCACGGCTCTATCAGGAGGAAAAGGTGGAGTAAGCAAGACAATTATCGGTGTATTTATTATGGTTGTTCTTAATAACGGATTATCCATATTGCATGTTAATCCATATATAAATAGTGCCATTGAAGGTTTAATAATACTTACAGCAGTTTCTTTAACTGTTGCAAAAGGCCGTAAGGTAATAAGCAAGTAGCTTGAAAGGAGATTAATAATGAAAGAAGAATTATTATTTAGTGCAAAAAACATAAAGAAATCCTTTCATAGTACGCAAGCTTTGAAAGGTGTAGACTTCGAAATCAACAAAGGCGAAGTCGTAGGGCTTATTGGCGAAAATGGAGCAGGGAAATCTACTTTATTAAAAGTAATCATTGGAACTGAAGCACCATCTGCCGGAGAGATGTTTATAAAAGGAGAAAAATTTGCTCCAAAAACTCCTATGGATGCAAACCAACATGGAATTGGTATGGTTTTTCAAGAGCAATCTTTAATTACAAACCTTTCTGTTGGTCAAAACATTTTCTTTGGATATGAAAAAGATTTCCGAAAATTGATCTATGTTAATTGGAACAAGATGTATGAAGAATCACAAAAAGCATTAGATAATGTTGGCGCAACGGGTATATCCCCGCGTAAAAAGGTTTTAGATTATAATTTTGCGACTCGCCAACTAATTGAGATTGCGAAAGTTGTAAATGTTTCTTTAAGGTCTGGTTCAGATAATTGCTTAATTTTATTAGACGAACCAACTTCACTTTTAAACGAAAATGAAGTTGCTGCACTGTTTAAAGAAATTAAAAAACTAACGGCATTAGGACATTCTGTAATATTTGTATCCCATCGTCTTGATGAAGTTCTAGATATTACAGATAGAATATATGTCTATAAAGATGGCATGGGCGTTGGCGTCGTAGACACAAAAGATGCTGATGAGAGAAAGCTATATGAAATGATGGTAGGGCGATCAACTACTACAGAATATTATAAAATCGATCAACAAATAGAACCAGATGAAGAGGTTGTGCTGGAGTGTAAGGACCTTGGATTAAGCGGTATATTTAAGCATGTAAGTTTTGAACTTCACAAAGGCGAAGTATTAGGCATAGCCGGAGTTGTTGGTTCGGGGAAAGAGGATATTTGCTCTGTTTTATGCGGAGACGATATCGCTACCAGCGGAGAATATTATTTAAAAGGCGAAAAAGTAAGCTTTAAAAGCCCAAACAGAGCCTTGAAAAGCAATGTTTTAATGGTTCCAAAAGAAAGATTGGTTGAAGGAGTAGTAACCACTTTATCGGTTGCCGAGAATGTTGCTATGTCGCAGTTAAAAAAACCATCTGTTGGACCGTTTATTTCAAAGAGAAAAATTATGAAGCAAGCGAACAGCTGGATAGAGAAACTTCATATAAAAACAAAAAATAATAAAGAACTTGTTTTGCAGCTTTCAGGAGGAAATCAACAAAAGGTTGTTTTTGCAAGGGCTCTTGCAAGTGAAAGCGATATTCTAATATTAAATCATCCAACTCGTGGTGTTGATGTTGGAGCAAAAGAGGATTTATATACATTAGTAAGAAAAATGGTTAAAGAGGGGAAATCAGTTATTCTCTTAGGAGATACACTTGATGAGTGTATAGGGCTTTCAAATCGTGTATTGGTCATGAAAGATGGGCTTATCACAGGGGAATTGGATTCTCCTTCAACTAACAAATTAAAACAAATTGATGTCGTAACATTGATGATGTAAAAGGGTGAATAAATATGAAAGAAAAATTAATTAAAGCAGAAAAAAAGGGGAAAGGCTCTCAAGAGTTTGTTAAGTATTTTAGCTTCTCGGCTATCATAATACTTGTACTTGTTTTTTGGATGATTGACCCGGGATTTTTAAACAGAGCGAATTTGAGCAATTTACTAAGTGACACAGCACCTTTGATGATAATGGCATGCGGGGCAACATTTGTTTTAATCTTAGGCTCTGTAGATTTATCGGTTGGGGCTGTATGTTCAGTGGTTAATGTACTTGCAGTGTTTTTCTTAACGATGTTCTTTGCTCAAAACGGAAATGTACTCGGCTCAGCATTAATGGGATATGGATTGGCACTTCTATTTGGAGGAGTTGCAGGCTTACTTCTGGGGTTAGCACATGTGTTTTTAAAACTCCCATCATTCATCGCTTCACTTGGCTTTATGAGTGTTTGGAAATCAGTTGCTTTACTTGTAAGCAATTCTCCGGTTTCAATACCGAAACTGCTGCGTCCAGCAGTTGATTGGGCAAAAATCAGTTTTGGAGTTATTGGTCTTCCGCTTGTTTTGGCTTTGATAATAGTAATTACATTTTATATTATCCAAACAAAAACGAATTTTGGTAAAGCACTTTATGCTATTGGCGGGAATGAACGAGCAGCGAGAATTGCAGGAGTAAATATTAACAAAACCAAGATTGTTGCTTTCGTTTTAGCTGGCTTATGCGCAGCTCTTGGTTCAATATTCTTGGTTGCAAAATTAAAAAGCTCAACGCCGACAGTTGGAGACAGCTTTACATTGTTAGTAATAGCTTCGGTAGCACTTGGGGGCACAGCTCTATCAGGAGGAAAAGGCTCTGTACTCGGGACTGTACTTGGAGTGTTTATAGTATCCATTATCAGAAACGGCATGATATTCGCCGGTGTAGATGTTTTTTGGCAAGATATCGTATTTGGAATAGTGGTAATAGCTGCCGTAGCAGTATCTGTTGATAGAAGTATTAAGAACTTAATTGTAAAATAGAGAGGTATGGATATATGAAAATAGAAAACAATGCAACACTTGCTAATGGTGTTAAAATTCCAATGGTAGGAATGGGAACATTTCGATCAGATGATGATGTTCTTCAAAAGGCGATTAAGTCTGCGTTAGAAAATGGCTATACGAGTTTTGATACTGCGTGGATTTATGGAAATGAACAAGATGTATCAAAAGGTTTAGCTGATGAAAAAAGAGAAGATGTGTTTATAACAGATAAACTTTGGAATGATTTTCAAGGTTATTACAGCACTTTAAAAGCGTTTGACGTTAGCTTAAAAGAACTTGGAACAGATTATATCGATTTATACCTTGTGCATTGGCCGGGTAAAGATAAATTTTTAGATACATGGAAAGCTTTTGAAAAACTATATAAAGAAAAAAAGGTTAGAGCAATCGGAGTAAGTAATTTTTTAATACATCATTTAGACATATTGCTTGATAATTGTGAAATACCACCTATGGTGAATCAATTAGAAACTCATTGTTATTATATGGACTATAAAACGATTGAATATTGTAAGAAAAATTCTATTTTAGTAGAAGCATGGGCACCGCTAGGATACGGAAGCGATCTATTAAAAGAGCAAGTTTTAATAGATATAGCAAAAGAGGCGGGGAAATCTTCAGCTCAAATAGCGTTAAGATTTCTAATCGAAAATGGAGTAAGAGTTATACCAAAATCTGTTAATTCAAACAGACAGAAAGAGAACATTGATATTCTTAACTTTGACTTAAGTGAAGAACAAAAGGAAAGTATTAAAAGTTTAAACAAAGGTCATCGCTTACATGAAGACCCGGATAAGTTTTTCTAGATAAATAGATAAGGAGATTGATTATGAAAAGTTTAGCAGTAACTAAAGATTTAAAATTAGAGGTTGTTGAAGTATCTATGCCAAAGCATGGCGATAATGAAATGTTGGTTAAAACATTATCATGTGGTGTATGTAATGGGACAGATACAAAAATTTTGCACGGAAAGTTTAAAAACATAGATGTTACTGAGTATCCTTGTCTTTTAGGACATGAAGCAATTGGAGAAATAGTTAAGATTGGTAAAAATGTTGTAAGCTTTGAAGTCGGTGACAAAATCATGATGCCGTTTTCCGGTGCTGAAGATGAAGGTTATTCTTCTTACTGGGGTGGTTATTCTGAATATGGTATTTGCAGTGATTGGAAAGCTATGGCTAACAACGGCGAAGGCCCGGGCAGCGATAATTTTGGTGATTATATTTATACTCAATCTAAACTGCCAAAAGATATCGACCCAGCTGATGCGGTTATGATTATAACATTTAGAGAAGTTTTATCATCTGCTAAGATTTTTGGATTTGAAGCTAATAAGAGTTTGGCTGTGTTTGGAGCAGGACCTGTGGGTCTTTCATTTATTAAATTTGCAAAGATGCTGGGTGTATCGCCAATAATCGTTTTTGATATTGTCGATGAAAAATTAGAAGAAGCTAAAAAGATGGGTGCAGATTACACATTTAACAGCACAAAAGTCGACCCGGCAGTTGCTGTAAAAGAAATATGTAAAGATGGCGTAGATTTTTCTTTAGATGCTGTCGGAGTAAACGCACTTATTCAAAAAGGTATGGAGCTTATTAAAGACGGCGGAGCTATATGCATATACGGAATTTCTCCAAACTTATCAATGGATTTAGATTGGAGCAAGGCGCCTTATAACTGGAATCTTAAGTTTCAACAATTCCCAGTTAAAGCAGCTGAAGCAGCAGCACACGAGCAAATTATGAATTGGAT
>Ga0233431_1006537_pt1 | contig 10453 bp, 9 predicted proteins | sample SI_118_April2016_FD_179867 | JGI IMG/M metagenome (GOLD analysis project Ga0233431, IMG submission 179867) | Seawater microbial communities from Saanich Inlet, British Columbia, Canada - SI_118_April2016_200_MG | ecosystem: Environmental > Aquatic > Marine > Inlet | place: Canada: British...
GATTACGAGTTCTAAGGGGAATTAATACATGAAAATGATCAACAAATGAAAACAGGAGAAAAGAGATGAAGAAGAAAATTGCGTTCCTTGCTCTTGCAGGAGTATTTGCTGCTGGCACCGCCTACGGATCGGCATTTCGTATTCCAGAGCAATCCATCAATTCTACGGCCCTGTCCGGAGCATACATTGCCAATGCAAACGGTCCGGATGCCAGCTATTTTAACCCTGCAAACATGAGCTGGGGGGAAGACCGATATCAGCTGGAAGCAGATTTGACCTATATAAATTTATCACACATCAATTATACCGACAACACTGATTCAGCAGATGACGGCTCATCATCAACAGAAAACTTCTTTTTACCACAGCTCCATGTCGCCTCAAAAGATTACAACAATTTCCGTTTCGGTTTTTCATTAACCTACCCTTTCGGTCTTGCCAAACGATGGGACAATACATTCCCGGCTGAAAGTGCCAAAAATTTCACGTTGGAAGTCATTGAACTCAACCCGACATTTGCATACAAAGTGAGTGACACTTTCTCAATTGGTGGCGGCATTCGTATTCTCAAAGCTGAAGGAAAGGTAAAAAGCTTCAAGTCTGACCCAGCACTGGGACTCGTCCAGGCAAGTCGGGATATGGATGGCGAGGCAATGGAAGTTGGCTATAACCTTGCGTTAGCTTACAAGCCAACTCCACCATGGAAAATTGCAGCCACATACAGATCGCGTGTCAATCTCGATTTTGACGGAGATGCAACGCTCGTTGCCGACCACGCTTTAGCATTGCTTGATGCCACATATGATGATGATACAGAGTTACGTGTTGTTACCCCGGCAGTCTTCAGTCTGGCCACTTCATATGATTTCGACAATACAACTGTTGAGCTAGTCTGGGACCGTACCTTTTGGTCCAAATACCATCACTTGAATTTCAATTATGACCAGGATTTTACCAGTCACCCAATACTGGGAAGCTTTGACAACCCATTAATCCGTGACTGGGATAATTCCGATGCATACAGAATTGGCATTACTCACAAATGCAGCGACAAATTGACTACTATGATCGGCTTTGCCATTGACAAAACGCCTGTTCCAACAAAAACCCTTGGTTTCGAGCTCCCTGATTCAGACGCTAAAATATACTCCATTGGTTTCCGTTACCAGAAAACAGCTAATCTCGAACTTGGTGCTGCCTATCTGTATGATGATAAAGAAAGCCGAAAGGTATCCTCCAATGACAATAGCATAGACGGAGAATTTGAAGATGCATCCGCCCATCTACTAACCTTGGGCTTTGTGTATAAGTACTAATTTTAAGCTATAAGCTTTTAATTTTTTCAGATTAACGGTAAAAGCAGGGGTGAGTAATTTCACTCCTGCTTTTTTGTCGAGTGATACTATAAAAATACAATTTCAAAAAAAGCGACCTCCTCTCACTAGATAAGCGAACGAAATGAGACTTCGAGAACTTAATACTTTTAATTTAAAACTCTTCTATACACATGACAGAACCATCGCATCTGGACGCAGCTGATGTCCATATTATAAACCTGGAGGGCCGGAAATGTATTCTCATAGGAACTGCCCATGTTTCGAAAGAATCAGTTAACCTTGTCCATCAAGTAATTGAACAGGAAAAACCGGATTGCGTCTGTGTTGAACTTGATCTCAGAAGATACCGGGCCCTGTCAGATAAGAAAAGATGGCAGTCCCTCGATCTGAAAAAAATAATCCGCACCAAGCAGCTCAGTACGTTAATGATGAACCTTATTCTCGCCTCTTACCAGAAAAAACTGGGGGATCAGCTTGGTGTCATGCCCGGATCAGAATTATTAGAAGCAGCTAAAACAGCAGAGAACATGGACATTCATGTTGAACTCTGTGACCGGGATGTCCGCGTTACTATGCGCAGGGCATGGAAAGCAACTTCATTTTTCAGAAAAAGTTATCTGGTTGCCAGCCTTATTGCCAGCCTTTTTGAAGACACAGAAATTACCGAAGAGAAACTGGAAGAACTTAAAGAAACAGACGTTCTTTCGGAACTCATGGCAGAGCTTGGACAAGCCCTTCCTGAACTGAAACAGGTCCTTATTGATGAACGTGATACATACCTGGCTGAGAAAATAAAAGAAGCAAAAGGGGAAAAAATCGTTGCGGTAGTCGGGGCTGGCCACATTGAAGGAATAAAAAAAGCACTCCAGGAAGACCGCAGTGATCAGATGGAAGAAATCAACACTATTCCTCCAGTTTCACCGGCCTGGAAAGCTGCCGGCTGGATGATACCTCTTGTTATTATCGGCTCTCTCTGCCTGGTTGCTTTTTTAAAAGGAAGTGATGTCGCCGGAGACAACTTGATTTACTGGATTCTCGCCAATGGAATCCCTTCATCTATTGGAGCCTTTATAGCCCTGGCCCATCCGCTGACAATACTTTCAGCCTTTCTTGCCGCCCCTATTACCAGTCTGACACCGGTGATAGGAGCCGGTTATGTCTGCGCCTTCATACAAGCCATGACTCAACCCCCTGTGGTTCGAGAATTCGAAACAGTACTTGAAGATATGTCTAAAGTCACCCGTTGGTGGAAAAACAGGCTTCTCAAAGTCTTTCTTGCCTTCATGCTGCCAGGATTCGGCAGTATGATCGGCACATGGATTGGTGGATATGAAATTATATCTACCCTGGTAACCCCCTGAACCCTGAACCCTGAACCCTGAACCCTGAATTTAAAACACATTGAAACTTTCATCTAAACAAATCCGTTATCTCCGTGGCCTTGGCCACCATCTTACCCCTGTGGCCATGATTGGTCAGGCCGGTATAACCGACACAGTCATCGCCTCAATCAAAGAGGTGCTCACCGCCCACGAACTTGTCAAAATAAAAGCCTTGTCCAGTACCTCGAAAACCCGTCATGAAATTGCTGACCAATTAAAAAAAGCTACTGGAGCCAAAGTGGTGCAAATTCTTGGAAAAACTCTTTTACTTTATAAAGAAAACAAAGATCGGCGACCGGACAAAAAAATTATCCTTCCGGATTGACCATGACCTCCCCAAGACAGAAACTGACAAAACTTCTGGCGGGCAGAGAACTGCTCACCATGCCATGCTGTTTTGACGGATTGTCTGCCCGGCTTATTGAACAATCAGGATTCAAGCTCGCATTCATGAGTGGCTTTGCTGTTTCTGCAACTCGAATTGGTTCCCCGGACACAGGGTTGTTATCATACGGGGAAATCATTGATCAGGGGCGTAATATCTGCGAGAATGTTTCCATACCTGTCCTGGGGGATGCTGATACTGGCTATGGCAATGCTCTCAATATCAAACGCACTGTTTCCGGTTTTGCAAAAGCCGGTTTTGCCTGTGCCATGATTGAAGACCAGGTCATGCCGAAACGCTGCGGCCACACGAAAGGAAAAAAAATCGTAGACAGGCAGGAAGCCTTGAGCCGTATCCGGGCTGCAGTTGATGCACGTGATGAAGGTGCCGACATTCTGATTATGGCCCGCACCGATGCACGGGCCACAGACGGGATGAATGAAGCACTTTATCGCTGTCAGGCTTTTGCTGACCAGGGCGCTGACATTATTTTTCTCGAGGCACCTCAAAGTATTGAAGAAATGGAAACGTTTTGTTCTCAGGTCCCGGGAGTAAAAATGGCTAACATGATTCAAAACGGGATCACTCCTTTGCTCTCCTCTGCTCAACTCCAGGAAATTGGATATAAAATTGCAGCCTATCCATTAACACTCCTTAGTACTTCAATACAGGCAATGAAAAACGCTCTTGATATCCTGAAACAAGGTGGGTATCCTGACCACATCAGTTTCCCGGAACTCCAAAAAATTGTTGGTTTCAATGAATATTATCGAGAAGAAAAACGGTATTCTTATTCAATAGAAAAACCTGATCCCCATAATGAAAACTGACCTCTACCGCCTGACATTTCAAAGACTAATTCATGGGGCCCAATTGCAGAAATTTGCCATTTATCTGCAAAAGGATCTCGGGCTGGATGAAAATGAAGTCAGGCATATTATGGCAAGCCCTCCCAGAATTGTGCTGGATGAGGCCTCTTACTCTGAGGCGAATAATGTTCAGCAGGAACTGGAAATGCTGGGATGCCTCACCGAAATTGACTCTCTGCATTCCTATCCAGGACTTCCTTATCATATTCCCGAGAAATCTGTAAAAACGATCAACAAAGAACTCAGTAAGACACTACGATACACCGGCAGCCTTGGACTTTTCATTGCGGGGTTCGAATCTGACTATAAATCATCAGGTCTGCCTTCACTACAAAGCAAATCCTTTCTTGAAACAGTGGAAGATATTTTCAGAGAAAGTGACTGCATCATTGGTGTTGACGACAGCTGTTTTATCTTTCTTGGATTTCACGTTGACAGGAAAGGCGCAGAGGCTATCCAGACAAAACTTGCGAAACTCTTGCGTATTACCCTTGGCAGAAATATACAGATTTCCGTTGGCAATGCTTTGTTCCCAAGGGATGCCCAGAGATTTGAAGAATTATTGGTGATGGCCAATAGGAACCGTTTAGTCCTCGGCCCTGAGCAGTCTAATCCACAAAAACAGATAGTTCACCCTCCAGTTCAAGACGAATTCGAAGAGGATGCAGGACAGCTTCTACAGCGATGTTTTACCAATAGCCGAGGTATCAACTTTCAACGCCTGCTTGAAATGCCACCTTCAACTATCTGGCCCGGGCTGACACAGCTCAACCGCTCAGAACAAAAAGCTTTTCTCGACAGGCTTCCCTACAATTCCTCTCTTCTTACAGGGTTGAAAAAACTCTTTTCAGATCCTAAAAAAAAGACAGCAGATCCATCAAAAAGCCAGCATCTCGAAGCGGTTATTCATCAGATGCAACTGGAAGAGAAACTTGAACAAAGAAAGAATAACCAGGAAGCAATCAAGTCAAGACTTTCCTGGTCTGAAGACCTCCCTACCCTGCCCACCATTGCCATGCAGGTTTTTCAGATCACATCAAATCCCGACTTTTCTGCATCAGCACTTTCCAATCTGATAATGAATGATCCTGCCCTTACGGCCAAGATACTGAAAACGGTCAACTCTCCCTTTTATGGGATTCAGCAGGAGGTGGGCTCTGTAAAACAGGCTGTTGTCCTTTTGGGAAGTGATGAAATTGTCGATATGGCTTTTGGCATGGCCGCATCCGAGGTCTTTGACATTGAATCCTACCCTGGAGTGATAAATCCCAAGGCCCTGTGGCAACATTCACTCTGCACTGCCCTCATCAGCCAATACCTGTGTAAACAGACGAAAGAACTTAATAATATGGGCGCATTCACTGCCGGCCTCCTCCACGATGTAGGTAAAATTTTCTTTGTAAAAAACTTCCCGGAACTCTACCAAAAAATTCACACGACCCAGGAGCAGCACAGTCTGCCTTTATATGACCTTGAAGAAGACACCCTTGGAGCAAATCATGCTGCTGTAGGAGGCTACCTCGTATCAAAGTGGAATCTTCCCCAGTCATTGATTCAGGCAACGGGATTTCACCACCAACCGGCCTCTGCGCCAAAATTCCCTCAATTTGCGGCACTTATAGGCCTGGCTGATTACATTCAATGGCAGGTTCTTGCAGATCTCGATTCAGACACAGAACAGCTGCACACAAAGCCTAGATTGACTTTCGGTCATTTTCGCCTGTTATCAGGGATTTTGCCTGGGTTTAATAAAAATTACATTCAAAACATTACTGAAGATATAAAAAAACTCATGGAAGAAAATGAGGACATACTAACCATAATGGCATAAGACGGAATGAAGTATGAAGTTAGACTCGAATACAAATAAAAAGGAAGATAGTCAGCTACGGCAGGAACGAGATGTTTTCAAAAAACAGTTCCTCAAAATGCGGTCTAATTATGAAAACAAAATAAAAGAGCTCTCGATTCTCAAAGAACTGGGAAACACTCTGAGAACATCTCGCGTCTATGACAAGGCCACCCTTCTTGAAAACCAGCTGCAGATAGTTGAAAAATATAGCTCCTTATCAACCATTTTCCTTTTGCTTCTTGACGACACGGAAGAACGTCTACACTGCATTGCCAAATCCCACAAAAACAGCCCGAAAATACTTGAACTCTTCCTTGGAAACGACAACAACCCGGCATGGCAGGCTCTCCAAACCAAAGAACCGGTTGTTATAAAAGCAACCGATATAGTCTATCCACCAGCCACAGAAATATTCTTAACCCAGGGCGCCTATCTCTTTCTTCCTCTTCTTGACAAATCACGTCCAATAGGCGTTTGTATTCTGCACCATAAAAGTGAAAATGGCTTTGACCCCAACCAAATTCGTTTTCTCGGCCTGGTTTCTGATCATATGGTGACAACCATACTCATTTCACGTTTCTATAAACAGATGCGCAATGAGGAAAAGCAGCGGTCCCTCCTCAGCCGTTTCTTTTCTCAAACGGTCATAGAAAAAATTTTCAGCTCTAAAGAAAACATACGCCTAGGTGGAGAACGGCGTGAAATTACGGTTCTTTTTGCAGATCTCAGCGGATTCACTGCCATGTCGGAAACCATTGAACAGGAAAAAGTTGTTGAGATACTTAATGGCTACTTTTCCAGAATCACCCCGATTATCTTCAAGCATCATGGAACACTTGACAAATTCATGGGTGACGGGCTGCTTGCTTTTTTCGGAGCTCCTATCTCGTCTGAAGGTGATTCGATAAATGCTGTGCAGACAGCTATTGAAATAGTTCGCGAAATTGCCAACATCAACCAGCAGAACGCAAAAAAGAACTGGCCGACACTTCATGTATCCATAGGCATGAATACAGGAGAAGTTGTGGCAGGCTATATTGGATCGGAAGATCACCTCAATTACACCGTTATAGGTGATGCAGTCAATGTTGCCCAACGTATTGAAACGATAGCAGAGTATGACACAATTTTAGTGAGTGAAGCAGTCCGAAATAAAATTATAGATAACACGAGCGAAATACAGGGATTTCACGCCTTCACACCTTTGCCTCCGCAGAGATTAAAAGGAAAAGAAGAATCTATACAACTATATCGCATAGAAACTGCGTTATGACACACCAGCCTCTCATACTGATAACCAATGATGACGGAGTTCATGCTCAGGGCCTACTTTCCCTTTTTCAAGGCCTCAAAGAAGTAGGAAGACCTGTTGTCATAGCTCCCGACCGTGACAACAGTGCGGCCAGTCACTCCCTGACAATGAACCGGCCTCTCTCCGTAAAAAAAATAGATGAAGACATTTTTGCCATAGATGGGACTCCGGCAGATTGTATCACCCTCGGCCTCGGCAAGCTTCTTTCAACCAAACCGGACATAGTTGTTTCCGGTATCAATCCAGGTGCCAACCTGGGCCATGATATCAGTTACTCGGGGACTGTCTCTGCTGCCAGGGAGGGCGTCATGCGGGGCGTTCCATCCATGGCACTTTCCATGGCTGGCGAACCCCCTTTCCTGTACGAAACAGCTGTAAGTTTTGCCCAGAAAATGGCACGGAGTATATTGGCAAATGGAATCCCACATGATTGTCTTCTCAACATCAACGTGCCCAATCTCCCCTTAAACAAGATAAAAGGAACACGCCTTACCCACCAGGGAACCAGAGTTTATGCGGATGCCATCAAAGAAATCTCTGATCCATGGGGCAGAACACGCTATTGGATTGGCGGCGGCACCCCCTCCCAGGACACAAGTGAAGAGAGTGATTCCAATGCCATCCTGGCAAACCAGATTTCCATCACCCCAATTCATCTTGATCTGACTCATTATAAGGCTCTTGAGCTTTTCAAAAAGAAATGGCGTAATCTTAATCCTTGTGAAGATGTAGATCAGCAAGATTAAAACCGTTTATTGATGAAGCTACCGATATACTAAAACTACTGTCCTATAATCGTTTACCAGTTCCTTAGATCGGAGTCTCGCAAGCTCGCTTACCTTGTTCGTTTGGGCCTTTAATGACACCGCTTCGCTGTTATAGCTCTCTCTATGTGATAAGGCAAAAACGGGCGAAGATGAGGTGCTGGTGGACGATTATCAGCAGGATTGATGATATGCGGCCAAATCATTATAAAATTCATCGACACTGTCATAAAAAAGCGGCGCACCAACAGTAAAATGAAGCAGGATATTATTAAGAGCATCCGGGATATAGGGAAAAAGCTTTTGCAGATTATAAATACGATCCTGCGACAAAAGAGAAAGGTCCTTCTCCGTTATGGTTGCCAACGTCTTTTCTCCCATGCCTGGAAAATGTAACACATCGCGGGTGCGAAATGTCTGACGGCCACTAAGGAAAAGCAGGATATTGCCCAGGCCGAAAAGGTCCAGAGCGAAAGGACGCTCTGGCAGGAAAAAATCATAATCAAAATCAATCCATCGAAACAAGCCATTATCATAATCTACAAGGATATGATCACGCCGTATGTCTCCATGCTTAAAACCATGTTGATGAAACAGGGAAATCGTTTCAACTGATTTCAGATAACTGCCCAGTATGCCGGGAAAATCATTTTCAAAATACTCCTGGTGATCCTCACTTTTGCTATATACATACTTATCCAGGCGCTTGCCGCTAATAATATCGAGAATACGGACGATATTTCCGGCTTCGTCTTCTACACTATACCCATGCATGCTATGGGGATGATCCTGAACAAGTTCCAGAACGCGCGCCTCCTTTTCAGGATTTCGGTAGCAAATTACTTTAAGCCCTCCCATAGAAAGCTCATATTGTTCATGAAAAACCAACTTGATAATAAACCGTTCACCGCTTTCTAGATCAAGGACTTTAGGCACCCACGGCTTAGGTTGCTCGTCAATGCCAAAACGCCCTTCTTTTGTATAGGCAACTACCAGGAAATAACGATCATCGACAAAAATTATATCGCCATAATCAATAGCAGTGAAATTTGAGGTATCATAAAATATTCTATTTTTGGTACGGCTTGTACGACCGGCAGGATGATTCCGCAGATTTGACAGAATATTGGGAGGCAAATCATTAGCAGTTTGAACACGCATAGACATTTATCCAACTACCCAGACAGTAAACTCCCCACTACTATGCACCAGAGCGTTTGAAATACTGCCAAAAAGAAATTCTTCTGCCCGGGAGACTCCACGTTTTCCAACAACCACTGTTCCATATCCACCTTCTTGCTGGATATCGAGAATTGTCTGGCTTATTGTCTCCCCCGAGGCCATTCGGGTAACAGTATCAATATTCTCAGAATCAATACTGCATTCTGTTAAGACTGTTCGGCTTTCAGAAAATATTCCTTCAGCAAATGCTCTTTTCTCATTTTCATAATCAGGCAGGAGGCCGCCAGCCTGATAAAAATTCGGAGGTGGTTCCGGATACACATACAACAATGTTATCTTTGGCGGTTTTAGAGATCGTATAATTGTTCCAACATATTTAACCGCATGCATTGCCGTCGTGGTCTTATCAACCGCTATTAAAATCTTATCCCAGCTTTTCATACCTCCACCTTTTGCTGTTGGATTGGCACTTATCCGCTTTTTTTACAGGTGCTCTCCACTGGCACCCCACCGCTCCATTAGCTTAACAAGCTGAACAAGAGTCTGATGGGTAGGAAGTGCTATGTTTTTCTGTTCTCCGTATTGACACAACGCACCATTCTGAGCATCTATTTCAGTTCTTTTGGCGTTCAGTATATCCTGCAGCATGGAAGAAAGATTATTGGCACTTTGTTTACAGGCATCAAACAGAAGTTCATATAAATCAGGGTAGACCAGATCTATAGCATAGGCTTTTGCGACGGCTTTTCCTTCGTCAATCAATCGCTTCATCAAGGTAATTGCTTCCATTCTGGAAACAAGAGATCCATTTTTCACTCTAAGGAGAGCAGACACAGGATTGATGGCTGAATATACAATAACTTTACACCATAATCGTCCTATGATCTGCTTGACCATTGATGTTTCAATGCCGCTTTCTGTAAAGGCATGGTGAATGTCTGTCAATCGGGATGACATGGTCCCGTCAAGTTCACCAAGGTAGGTTTTACCAATACCACCATGCCGGACCCGTTCAGCACCCAGGGAGGTCGCAGACATAAAAGTAAATCCGCCAATGATGGCCTGCTTCGGCACAACCTTCTCAAGCATCTCCAAATTACCAAGACCGGTCTGAATACTAAGTATGGGAGTCTCTTGATTTATCAGGTGGGCAACACTCTTCACCGCTGCCAGAGTGTCAAAAGATTTAACAGTCAGCAGCACACAGTCACAATGAGTAATTTCCACCGGATTCTGGACGGCTTTTGCTGAAACAAAGGAAACCGCATCCGGATCTTCAACACCCACATCCATGATGCCGACTCCCCGCTGATTTATTGCCTCAACGACTTCCTTCTGTGGTTCAACCAGGATAACTTCATGACCTCCGC
>Ga0233431_1006538_pt1 | contig 10452 bp, 7 predicted proteins | sample SI_118_April2016_FD_179867 | JGI IMG/M metagenome (GOLD analysis project Ga0233431, IMG submission 179867) | Seawater microbial communities from Saanich Inlet, British Columbia, Canada - SI_118_April2016_200_MG | ecosystem: Environmental > Aquatic > Marine > Inlet | place: Canada: British...
GCGCACCACTCCTGTCTTGAACTGTCCGATATCCCGAGGGGATTCGATTTTGATCTTCCGGATTTTTTTGGCAACGATCACAACTTCGGAGGGGGCGCAGGGCCCCACCCATTTGAACAGCTTTTCTCTGGCCTCGGTCCGCGCCATCGAAAACAGCACGGTGTTTTTTTTGTTCAACACTGCCTGATAACCCCTTGCCCAGGGCCATAGTTCGATGTCGGCGATCGTCTTTTGGGCACCGACCAGCTCGAATATCGCCACCAGAGCGTCCACGGCGATACCCCGGACTTTGCTCTCTTCCTCGAAGTTGAGAGGAGCGTAATTCTCTGTCACGAAGCTCAGATCATCCACGGTCTGAGCCCAGAGATTAGCCGTGCTGGTCAGCAGCGACAACATCAGAACCAATTTCTTCATAGCATTTTCTCCTTAGACTTGGACTGTCTGAATTTATTATTTTTCACCAGTAGAAGCGAATCTCAGGTCCGGCACCATCACCGGGGTGGCCGGGGCAATGCAAAAAAGGGAAGGAGAGATTCCACGATGCGCTATAGAACGCTGGGAAGAACCGGTCTCCAGGTGAGTGAACTGGCCATGGGCGGCCTCTTTGTCTCCTCCGTGGGTGGGGAGTACGAGCAGGGAAGGGCGGCGGCGCTGTGCGCCCTGGACCTGGGGGTCAACTTCGTCGACACCGCGCCCGGGTACGCCAACAGCGAGGAGGTGCTGGGCAGGGCCCTCGATGGCGTCGACAAACCGTTTATTCTGTCGACCAAAATGGGCGGTCGTCCGCAGCCGTTCGAGCCTCAGAACGCGGAATGCCTGCGCCAGTCGGTGGAAGAGAGCCTGCTCCTGCTCAAGCGGGACCAGATCGACATTCTGATGATTCACGAGCCGGATCGTCCCGGACAGTACGACTGGTGGACCGATCCGGATAGCTATGATGGCCCGGTCATGGAAATTCTCGACGCGCTCAAGCGAGAGGGGATCATCAAATTCACCGGCCTGGGCGGCACCACCGCCTACGAGATTGTCCCGATCATCGAGACTGGCAGGTTCGACGTGCTGCTGACCGCTTTCAACTACAGCCCGCTCTGGCGCGAGGCGGAGCTCGCGGTGCTGCCGGCGGCAAAGGCGCAGGGGATGGGCATCGTCATAGGTTCCCCTCTGCAGCAGGGGGCGCTGGCCCGACGCTACGACGACGAGGTAGAGAACGGCGCCCGCTGGCTCAGTCCACCGCGCCGCGCCCAGTACAGAGCGCTGTACGGTCTGCTTGACGAGATCGATATGGAATTGCCCGAATTGGGGCTGCGTTTCGTCCTGTCCAATCCGGACGTATCGTGCGCGCTGATGGGCGCCCGTTCGAAAGCCGAGGTGGAGGAGAACGTCGCCGCCGTCGACAAGGGGCCGCTTCCCGAAGAGTTGCTCACGCGACTCGACGAGATTGCCGGGATGGTCCCCTTCCGTCCCTTCGAAGAGCCGTTTGGTCTGCCGTTCGGGCGACAGCGTCGGGGGCCGGGTATGGCTGGTTAAAAAGGAGATCTATCATGAGTGCACAGCTGCGCGAACACAACGGAGCACCGACCCTCTTTCTCGACGGCCGTCCTGCATTCGCCGGGTATTTGTGGGAAACGCCGCCGACAGTGGAAGCCTATCCGGGCGAGGCCGTGGCCCGGCGGTATGCCGAGGCCGGTATCCACATGCACGCCTTCGATGTGGGATCCGGGGGACCGGCGCCCGAATGGGGTCGGGATGGTTTCGATTTTTCCACTGTGGAAGAGCGCTTCGGCCGCGTCATCGATGCCGATCCGGAGGCGCGCTTCCATCTGCGCGTCTATATGGAGATGGGGGGCAGCGGCGTCTGGTGGCGGGAGCGGTATCCGGAGGAGTGCGAGGTCGACTCCGAGGGGAATAGGCCGACCCAGTCGTTCGCTTCCACGCTCTGGAGAGAGCAGGCAGGGGAATTCTTGCGAGGATACGCCGCCCACCTGCGCGCCATTGGCCTGGAGGATCGGGTGATCGCCTATCAGACCGGAGCGGGCCACACCGGCGAATGGGTCAAGGGGTTGACCTCGATGCGGCAGCCGTGCGGGGATTTCGGCGAGCCGATGCGCCGTCACTTCCAGGGCTGGCTGCGCCGGCGCTACGAAGAGGATCTCGACGGTCTTCGGCGCGCCTGGAATGATCCACAGGTCACTTTTGAAACAGCCGTGGTGCCGTCGGCGGACGCACAGTTGAACACCACTCACCAGACTTTCCGCAACCCGGCGCACGAACGGAAAGTCGTCGACTATTTTCGCTGTCTGGCCGATCTCTGCGCCGAATTGATCATCGATTTCAATCGCATTGTAAAAGAGGCGACCAACGGCAAGGCGCTGGCCGGTGCCTTCTACGGCTACGTGCTGGAGCTGGCCTGGAATGCCGGTTTCTTCAGCGAGGGTCCGGACTGCGACTACACCACCATCCAGCGCAGCGGCCACCTGGGACTGGCCGAGGTGCTGCGCTCGCCGCACGTGGATTTTCTAGTCAGTCCGTACAGCTACGGCTTTCGCGGCATCGGCGGTCAGGGGTGCGGTATGCCGCCGTCCGAATCCCTGCGTCTGCACGGCAAGCTCTATCTATTTGAGGAGGACTCCCGCACCTACCTGGCTCCCCCGGACGCCGGTTTCGGCCGCACCGACTCGCTGGCCGACAGCACTGCGGTGCTCAAGCGGAACTTCGCCGAGATACTGACCCGAGGACAGGGGATCTGGTGGCTGGGGAATCCGGGCCATATCGATCCGGTCCGGGAGCCCGAATTCGGCGATCTGCTCGAACAGTTCCAGCAATTGGGCAGCCTGGGTCTGCAGCTCGACCGCGCTCCTTCGGCAGAGATTGCGGTGCTGGTAGACGACGAGAGCTTCTTCTATCAGAACCCGAGCACCAATCTGGATGTCCCGCTCATCTTCCAGCAGCGGCTGTGGGGTCTGCCGCGGCTGGGCGCGCCGGCCGACTACTACCTGCTCGACGATTTTATCGAGGGGCGGGTGAAGCCGTACAAGCTCTACATCTTCCTCAACCCCTTCCATCTGGACCGGGAACGCCGTCGAGGGCTGGCGGACCAGCTTCGCCGCGATGGGCGGGTGGCGGTGTGGATCTACGCTCCGGGCTATCTGGAGGACGACCCCTCAACAGAGCACATGACTGAGCTGACCGGCTTCCGCTTTGGCAGCGGGGAGCACGTCTGGGGACCGCTGATGCACATTCTGGATTTCGACCACCCGATCACCCGGGGGTTATCTCAGGATTTGACCTGGGGCACCAACAGTCGCCTGGGGCCGCTTTTTCATCTGGATGACCCGGAAGCGCGCGTGTTGGGGCAGGTGGTCTACTCGCAGGGGCGCTGCCGGTCCGGAATGGGGATCAAGACCTTCTCCGAGTGGACCTCGATCTACGTGGCCGCTCCCAATCTCCCGGCCCCGCTGTTGCGCGGCCTGGCCCGTTTTGCCGGTGTCCATCTCTACAGCGAGGCCGGGGATCTGCTCTACGCCGCACCGCAGTTGCTGGGCGCACACACTGTGGCAGGTGGCGACCGGACCTTTGCCCTGCCGGCAAAAGTGGAGGTCGTTTACGATCTGTTCGAAGATCGGGAAGTAGCTCGAAATATGGCTCGTTTCCAGGTCGATCTGGAGCCAACTTCCACCGTCCTCTACTACACGGGAGATGCGGATCTACTGGAGAAATGGCGGGCAGAGCAATAGCGCTGAGCGCGCTACACCGGAAAGTTCGGTCTGTTCTGCAATTTGTTCCCAGAAATAGAGAAGGCGCTTGGAATCGCTTATCCCGAGCGCCTTCTCTATTTCCACATTCAGGATTTCACAGTCAGTTTGGATGCTTACGCTATTTCTGACGACCAAAATTAATCCTGACAGGCTACTATATCTTGAACTGCTCCACCACCTGCTGCAGCTTTCCGGAGATTCCGGTCAGCTCCTGAGCCGCCTTCTGGACAGAGCTCGCCCGCTCCGAGATGTGGTCGGAGAAAACGGCGATGTCGGTCATGGTATGGGAGATGTCTTCGCCGCTGCCGGCGATGCTGGCCATATTGTTCGAAATATGTTGCTGTGTGGAGTTCTGTTGCTCGACGGAATCGGCGATCACCGCGGTGAGCACGTCCACTTCCTGGACGATGGTGGAGAGTTGCCGAATCGCCTCTGAGGATTCGCCGCTGCTCGACTGGATCGCCTGGGTTCGACGATTGATGTCCTCGGCCGCCTGGGCAGTCTTTCCGGCCAGCTCTTTCACTTCTCCCGCGACCACGGCGAACCTCCTGCCCGCCTCCCCCGATCGGGATGCCTCGATCGAGGCATTGAGCGCCAGCAGGTGGGTCTGCTGGGAGACATCACCTATGATGTCGACGAATTTTCCAATTTCCCTGGAGTGGACGGCCAGCGTCTCGATCACGTCGCTGGCCTCCTGGGCGATTCCCATTGCCTGGTTGGCAATCTCGGCGACTTTGCGGGTGTTGGCGGCGATTTCGCGAATGGTGACGGAGGATTGGTTCACTGACGATGCGGTGTCGGTGACGTGCTGGCTCACCTGGCCGCTGCTGGCAGAGATGCTGTGCGTCTGTTCGGACGACCGCTTCGCCTCGTCGGCCATCTGGAGACTCAACTGACCCAGCGCGGCGGAGGAGGTTTCGAGCTGCACCGAGCCGTCCATGATCTGACTGACGATGCGGCGCAGAAACGCCATCTGCTGAAACGCCTTGCCCAGCGCATCGTGCTGCGAGCTGAGTTCGACATCCTGGCGCAGGTCGCCGGTGGAGATGGCGGTTGCCGTTGCCGCCATCTCGTTGAGATAGCGCGTCATCTGGAGAAACGCCTCTCCCAGCACGTCTTCCCGCGACTTTGGGACGAATTTGTTCCGCAGATCGCCGGTGGAGATTTGCGCCGCCCTGGCCGCCATCTCACCCAGATAGGCGATCATATGGTGGAACGCGGCGTTCAGCGATCCGATCTCGTCCTCCGAGCGGATCTCCGGTAGCTGGATGTCGACATCTCCCTGGGCAATCCGGGTAGCAGCCTGCACATTGGCCGCCAGCGGGTCCGATATCTTCCTTTTGACCAGGAACAGGAGAATGAGCGTCTCCACGCAGATCAGGGAGAGCAGGGCGATGCCCATCATCGCCATCGTCTCCTGTCTCTGGGAGGTGATGAACTGACGCGAGAACGCAATCTCGAGCCGGCCTATGGCCTCTTCTTCGTGGATGATCTCCGCTTGCCGAGAAAAAGCGTCGGCATAGAAAAATTCCCTCGGTGCATCCAGGTCGAAGTCGACCGATTCGAGGGTAGTTGGGTCCTTTGCCACGTGCCGTATGAGCTGTTCGGATTCGGGTTCTGCGACCTTAATGGACAGAATATCCGCATCGGAGAGATAGGACTGGAGGATATGGTCGATCTGGTCGTCGTCCAGATTCCACATCGGCATCTCCAGATTGATCGCCAGCTGCTGGAGCACCCATTCCGCCCGCGCGTGCAGGATGCTGGTGAACTTCCTCTCCTGCTGGTAGACGCCCAGAACGCCGATGATCGCCATGACCGAGACGATCACGAGGGTGATCTGCAGCGCCAACTTTACCCCGATACTCCAGTTTTTCATGAAGACCCGAAAAAATCTCCAAAGTTCTTTTTTTACGATGAGCTCCCACATTACTTATCGACAGAAAGTCCATGTTTTTTAATAATTTTTTCCACGGTGCCGTCCTCGATGATCTCTTTCAAACCGCGGTTGAAGGCCTCCAGTTTCTGGGCAAATTCCGGGGCGTTTTTCGATATCAGGATATGGATGGGGTGCACTGCCACAGGCGGATCCAGAAAAGCGATGTCATCCGCTGTGGCTTTCAGGTCTGGATTATTGGTGAGCAGGTCGATCGCTGCGAATTTATCGATCACTATAATATCCACGCGCCCCTTCAACAGCTTTTTCAGATTCGGCAGATCGGCCGGGGCGGGATCTTTTTGCAAATAGTCGGCTCGGTCGAATTCAGGAGAATTGAGATATCCCGTAACGACGCCAATTTTGTACGGTTTTAGATCGGCTAACTTATTGTATGTAATTATCTTATCTTTCTTTGTGCAAAAGACTACCGTGCTCGAGGAATACGGTTCTGAGACGGCATATATCCGGGTTCTTTCTGCAGAAAAATAAGCGGGAGAGAGCACGTCGATTCTTCCCGCTTCGGTCTCCCGCCGGGCTCTCTTCCAGGGCATAAAAGAAAATTGAGCGGTGTAGCCGCCCCGTGCGAATGCTTTGGTGACGATCTCCGAGGTGAAGCCGTAGTCGGGGAGATCACGACCGGAATAGGGCTTCCAATCGGTCGTCGCCACTGTGACTTCCGCAGCTGTGATGGGTATCGATAAAGTGATATAAACCAATATAAAAAAGAGGATTAGATTTCTAGTTTTCATTGGGTCTCCTCTTTTTTTTAAAGTCCGTGTTTTTCAATGATTTTTTCCACGGTGCCGTCCTTGGTTATTTCTTGTAGACCGCGGTTGAATGCCTCCAGTTTCTGGGTAAATTCCGGGATGGTTTTCGATATCATGGCGTGAATGGAGTGTACTGCCACGGGCGGATCCAGAAAAACAATGTCGTCCAGTGTTGCTTTCAGCTTCGGATTATTGGCGAGCAGGTCGGCGACGACGAACTTATCGATCACGATGATATCCACGCGTCCGCCCAGCAGTTTTTTCAGATTCAGCAGGTCGGACGAGGCGGGATCCTTTTGCAGGTAGTCGGCCTGGTCGAACTCCGGAGAATTGACGTATCCCATCACGACGCCAATTTTGTACGGTTTAAGATCTTTTAACTCCTTGTATGTTATATCTTTACCTTTCTTCTTACAAAAGACCAGCGTGCTCCAGGCGTACGGTTCCGAAACGGCATAGACTTGGGCTCTTTCCGCAGAAGAATAGGCGGGGGAGAGCACGTCGATTTTTCCAGCCTCAGTCTCCTGACGGGCCCTTTTCCAGGGCAAGAAGGTGAATTTGACGCCGAAGCCAGCCCGCTCGAATGCCCTGGAGACGATCTCCGATGTGAAGCCGTAGTTGGGGAGATCCCGACCGGAGTAAGGTGCCCAATCTATCGTCGCCACCTCGATTTCCGCGGCTGTAATCGGCGTCAGTGGAAACATATATATAAATAAAAAACAAATATTTGCGATTATTTTATTGCACATTGAGCATCTCCTTATTTCAATGCGGTTGCTTCACAAACGGCAGCGGCGGAAAGTCAGAAATAGTAGCCCACGTTGATATTGAAACGCATTTCCCAGCCGCTCGTTGAACTTCCTTTGGCGAGCGAGTTTTCGTAATCCGGGCCTATCCAGGGATGGTGCTTGCCAGCGGCCAGGTCGATGTAGGTGTAAATCGGGCCAGCAGTGACCATGGCGCCCAGGACGTTCTGCTGGGAATTGTGGAAGTTCTCTTCGGGTTTGGCGAGAAGACTGTAGTCGTCGTACAGGGTCACCTGGGTTATGGGTCCCCAAGCGACGGGGAGGGCGAATCCGACGCCGGCCACGTACAGGTCGCTCTTACTGGCGACTCTGTAGGGGTAGTCATAGGCACCCATGACCACGTAGCTATCATTCTGACCGGGCGGGTTTTGGGGATGGTGCTCGTAGCGGATCGCCTCCAGTTTCAAGAGCCAGCGCGCATAATTTCCGCTGAGATGGAGACCGATGGCCCAGTGATGGCCGTTTTTGCGGGTGGCACTGTTGTAGAGTTGCCCGATTTGTACGGATGAACCGAGTTCCAGGTTTCCTCCGCTATCGCCGCTCAGGGTATAGGTCAGCCGGCTATTGAACTGATTGGTTTCCTCGTTGACCTGTTCCAGTCCGCTGACCAGGTCGTATGAATAGCGGGCGCTGTCCAGGCTGTTACCGGTGAAATGGCCCTCGTCGTTTTTGTAGAAGGCGAGGGTGAGGTGCCACGGTTCCCGGCGGAGGAGGAACTTGATGCCGGCATCGTTGTCGTCTTCGAAGCCGAGGTAGTAGGGAAGCAGGAAAAACCAGTTGTGAGAGGCGTAGGGCTGGATGCCGAAAGGAACCTGATGAACGCCGATCTGGAGTTGGGCGTTTGCGGAGAGATTGTAACCCAGCCAGCCGTGGTGGAGCATGTGGTAGCCGGAGTAAAAGCGGTAGCCGATGGAAAGGGGCAGAGTTTTGTGCGCCCTGTCCAGGTTCAGGCGGAAGGTATCAAACGCCAGATCCCCTCCTCTATCCCTATTGGTCTCCTGGCCCTGCCAGCTCTTGTAGAAGAAGTTGTAGCGCAGAGCGCCGCCGATTTTCAAATCGCTGTGAGAATCGGCGGAGATCGGGGTGAAGCAGAGAGCAGAGCAGAGCAGGGAAATTGCCGCCTTTTCGAACAGTCGGATTCTTTTCATCCTATACCTGCTATAAAGGGGTGCGCTCAAGTATCCCGGACGGCAAAGAATCAAGACGGCCGCGTCCCCGGGGGAACGCGGCCGTCCGATTTGAATTCTTATGGGCTGTTCCGGTTCAGGAATGCAGATCCTTCGCCACCTCTTCCAGCCCCAGCGACAGCAGCCGCTCCTTACTGGGCACGGCGGTTTCCGGATCCCAGTCCATGGCCGCGCAGTATTCGCGCACCTGGGTGTCGATGTCGACGGTGATGTCGCGCACGTTGCCGTCGGTTTGCGGTGGGTCCCCGATGAGCCGACTCGGCACTTTGAACTCGATCGGGTTGAGTCCCTCGCGCAGGTTGAAGGCGTGGCGGACATTGGCAATCCGCTCGCCGATCCGGAAGGACTCCTCCGTGTCGATATCCCAACCGGTCACCGCGCTCAGGAAGGCGGGCACGAAGTTCCAATCGTACGACAGGTAGGCGAACATGCAGACGCCGGCGGCGTTGACCACGTGCATCATCTCGCTGCATTTCTTGTGGAGGTCGCCCTTGCCGGTGTACACATACTTGTCGTGCTCTGACCAATCCTCCAGCAACGGCGGCATGTCTTCGTGCCCCTGCGTGTGGCGGGCCGGCGTGGCGTCCATCTTGTAGGTGGTCGCCAGTCCCGGCTGGAACTTCGGGTCGTGCATCGGGACTTCGGAGCCCTGCACGTGCATGGCGTACTGTTCGGCACCCTTGCCGATGGCGGCGGCCGCCTTGCGCGAACCGTCGGCCAGCAGCGCGCCAATGCCCTCGCGCTTGCCCATCTTCTCGAGCAGCGCGACCAGCGCCTCGGCGTTGTTCCAGTTCAGTTCCAGACCGTCCGTATCCTCTTTGGTGAGGATGCCGTTTTCGTAGCACTCCACCGCAAAGGCGGCGGTGCAGCCGGTGCCGATCGTGTCGAAACCGAGCTTGTTGCACAGTTCGTTGATCTTGATCAGCGGCGGGAACTTGTCCATCAGGGTCATTGTGCCCCAGGCGGCGGCGGTCTCGTACTCCACCTTGTGGTGAGCGACCCCCTTGTAAGGCCCTTCTTCCTTGACCGACATGTGGCCGCCGCAGGCCATGGTGCAGCGCCAGCAGCCGTACTTTTTGTCCTGGTAGGCGATGACTGTCTCGTCCTTGAAGTTGACCGCACCGGTGGGGAAGTCGACCGGGCCGACCCCGCCCCAGTTTTTGACCGGGGAGTCGCCGCTCATGGCCGAGTCGCCGGTGATGCCGATGGTGCCGTAATCGACGAACAGCTCGTGGGCGCCGCCGGTCTTTTTCATGTACTCCTTGCGCAGCGCCTGCGCTTTTTCCGGATCGGCCAGCGGCACTTCGGCCGTGCCCGAGACGACTATCGCCTTCAACTTTTTGGAGCCCATTACCGCGCCCACGCCGGAACGCCCGGCGGCGCGTCCTTTGTCGTTTATGATCGCCGCCAGCAGGCTGAGATTCTCGCCGGCCGGGCCGATGCAGGCGACTTCGACCGGTTTGCCGTTGCGTCCCTTGGCCTCGCCGTGCGCTTCCTTGAGGATGTCCTCGGTTTCGTTGGTGTCCTTGCCCCACAGGGATTCGGCTTCGCGCAGTTCCGCCTGCCCGTTCTCGATGCTCAGATAGACCGGCTTTTCCGCCGCGCCGCTGACCAGGATGCCGTCGTACCCGGCGAACTTCAGGTGCGGGCCAAAGGTGCCGCCGCAGTTGGCGTCGCCCCAGGTGTCGGTGAGCGGCGATTTGCAGACGACCACGAAGCGGTTCCCCTCGATGCTGGGCGAGCCGGTCAGCGGCCCGGTGAAGATACCCAGCAGGTTGTCGGGACCGAGGGCGTCGACGCCCGGCTTCATGCGATCGTAGAGCAGTTTGGCGCCGATGCCGTAGCCACCCAGAAAGTCCCTGCAGAGCCGTTCGTCCAGCGTTTCGTCACTCAGCTGGCCGGTGGATAGATCGACGTTGAGGATCTTGCCCATGAAACCCCTGGCCATATCGGACCTCCTTATTAAAAATTGATTGTGTCCACTCTGTCGTGTAAATT
>Ga0233431_1006541_pt1 | contig 10450 bp, 6 predicted proteins | sample SI_118_April2016_FD_179867 | JGI IMG/M metagenome (GOLD analysis project Ga0233431, IMG submission 179867) | Seawater microbial communities from Saanich Inlet, British Columbia, Canada - SI_118_April2016_200_MG | ecosystem: Environmental > Aquatic > Marine > Inlet | place: Canada: British...
GTAAACGCCTTTTTTACGGATGAGAACCCCTCTCCCGAAATAGCGAAAATTCTATCTGCATCCGGTGTTGATCTGTTTGTGGCAGAGCAGGAAAAACCGGGTTCGGATCAAGGCCCTGAGATGAAATGAGGGACAACAATATTGCAACTACGTCTCTCTTATCATCGCTGGCTGACAAATGATTGGATGGCTGAAAAAGCGGACGCTGCTGCGAGGCCGGATCCGCTTTTCTCCCTTATCCAGTCCTGACCGGCTAAAATGGAACCGGCCGCAAACAGCTTGCCGAAAGCAGGGGTTCCCTGCTGATCCAGGGGATGAAAATTTGAATCTACAAGAATCCCGGCGCGGTTGACAGGATGACCCGATCTATCGAAAAAGTCCCGATTATGCCATAATGTCCTGTTCTGGGATTGCTGAACCGGGAGATCGAAAATGGTTTCCCTGATTTTGAAGCGGTCGGCCTGCAAGCCTTTTCCCAAGAATCTACCACTTGCCAGAACAATTCCCTCCGCATGGATCAGAATTTGAGATCCGGAATGCATGGCTTCGATTCTAAATCTGCCTTGCCGGGTCAGGGACACTTTATCCACATTTGAATTGGCCAGTTGGCAGACTGTGTCTCGGGGTAGATTCGTTTCGAATGCTTCCTTTAATCGCAGACCTGATACCGAAATTGTCGGGGTCGGAATCTCAAATATCGGGAGGCCGATCTGATCTTCCAAGGCAGTCATAATCTTTGATGTGCCATGAATACCCAACACGGCCGGCAATCCCAGCATGCTTTCTCCGTTTAACTGCTGCTTGACGGCCTTGGCAAATTCCTGCCGGGCATCGGGAACTTCAAGCCTCCTGGCCAGCTGCTCCGGATACAGCTCACTCTTTTCCGTCATGCCTGGAAACTCAATTTGAACGGGTCGCAGTCCCGGCCATACCGTTTTCTGCGTTTCGGCAATCTGACGGGCACTGAATTCTCTCAAGCCCCTGAATCCAACCAATAAGCAGGACGGCTTCTGTTTTAGTGCTGAAACGCCATTCCACATACTCGAAGGAACATAGTACGTAGGCCTGGTTGTGCCATGGGCTGTCAGAACCATTGAATTCGCATCCGGCTCAACGCGATATGGAAGTCCGCAGTCCGAAAGGAACACTGCCAGTTCAGCCAGTGACTCGGAGATGGTCGAATTGTCGACTTTGGTGTATGGATGAATCGGATCTACAGACTTAAGGAGGTCAATCGCATCCCACGGGTTTTGCCAGAAGCCGTTTTGATTGATCGGGTAGACACCGATGAGGTCAAGTAACCCGGTGGCAAACTGAAAACCGCCGGTATGACCAAGTTGCACGGTCGAAATCCCCCGGTTGGCAGCAAAAAGAGTTGTTGCCATGCCCGCCATGCCGGCCCCGATCACAACAAGTTCGCAATTGTATTCGTCACCTTTTTTCATTTGCCCTTCAGCGATTTCTTTTTATCGAACATATTTGATGAACCGATTATCATATCTGCTGTTCCTGTTGCTCCAGACAAAAATAACCGCAATGCATGGCCTCCGACAATTCAGCCTGAGCCAGTTGACTGCCCCAGAGGACTGGCTGCTGCCCGGTCCAGCGATCGCTTAAAAAATCCCTTACAGCATCGATTCCCTGGTCCTGATGAATCAGTTGCCTGTCATATAAATAGGCACTGGTTCTAATGCTGCAGAAACCTCCCTGACAGGGTCCCTTTCCAACTCGACTTCGCAGGCCGATAGACCTCAAATCGAGCTGGCCAGAGGCTGAGTTCAAATCCGTGATGATGCTATCGATCGCCGACTTGGAAACCATCTCGCATTCACACAGCAGTGTATCATTCCCAGCTCTTTGATGAACCCAATTTTTGGGAGCAAACCCAGGCATTGTCCATATCTTGCGATATTGATTGGAAAAGGGGCTTTCCGCTGTTGTGCAGGCAACATCAATATCAAGTTTCCTGCAGATGAGGTCGGCTGTTTTTTCCGCCATATACCTGAAAGTAGTCAACTTACCACTGGTGATGGTGATAAAATTGTGCAGGCCGTCCCGCCCATGATCGAGCAGCTCAAATTCCCGGCTGGCTGAACGGTCATCATTTTCCTCGTTTTGCTGGATCAAAGGCCTTACACCGGCATATGCTCTTATGTAGCGGGTCTTATCCAGTATTGGAACAATCCCGGAGATGTCATCAATGATATACTGGACTTCTTCCACGGACGGTCTATGATCATCCGGGGAGTCAATCCGGGTGGAAGTTGTTCCGACTATGGAAACCGTCCCTCCAGGAACCAATATATCAGCATCAGCAGGCGGGCGCAGTCGATTAATGACCCTCTCGGTTATCCGGCTACTGGTCACAAGCAGACTGCCCTTGGAATAGGACATGTTGAGCCCGACGCCCGCCATGGAGGCTATCAGGCCAGACCATGCACCGGCGGCACTGACCACAATCTTGGCCTTGATACAGTATTCAGTACCTGTTTGTGTATTAATCGCCGAAACAAATTGAATCGAACCGGCAGACGTTTTGATGGCGGTAATCTCAGTGTGAAGCAGCAGTCGTGCCCCCAGCAACCTAGCATCGGCAATGTTTGCCAACGAGAAACCAAAAGGATCAATGGTGGCATCTGATACTTCAAAAGCTGCAATCAGGGATTCAGAAAGGTTTGGCTCCATCTCTCTTGCTTCATCCACATCCAGTTCTCTAAACGGAACCCCGGCTTTGGTGCACAATCCCGGAAAATCAGCGATATAGTTTTCATCATCTCCGGCCACCGCTCCAAAAATACCACCGGTATCTTCGATGCACTCCGGTAACAGCCTTTTCAGACAGTCGTTTTCTGTTTTGCACTGCGCCGCACTTTTCGCATCATTTAAGACATAACGGGCGCCACTATGCAGGAGACCATGATTGCCGCCGGAAGCGCCGGCATTGATATCCCACCTTTCAACCACCATACAGTCTATTCCCCTTAAGGCCAGATCCCTGGCCAGGCCGGTACCGGTTGCCCCACCGCCTATGATCAGGACCGTTGTGTCGAGATGCGTCTTTGACATAAAACCCTTATCACGCTGTTACTTTTACAAAAGCGAAAATTTCGTCTGTTTGAACAAATTGCGGATTATTTGCAGTTAGTTCGTAGAAATCAAAGATATAAAAGCGGCCAGAGTTTTGCAAGAAGAATGTTCCATATTGTTCATTTTAGAAAATAAATGAACATCTTAGCAGGCATGAAAAATACGGAACTGGGAACGATCTTTGTTCAGACCGGGCAGTCGGTTTTTTCCAGGCAGGGTATTTTCTGGGGAATTGACGCTAGGGATGGTACAAAAATAACTTGGCATAATCTGTCCGCAAAAGTCCCATAAAGACTGGACATTTTGCAGACAAAATGCCACAGCAACGTGTTTCCTTGACACTTATAAGAAACATGAATTTTAACTTCGTAATTTCAGTACATTAAAAATTCAATGCTTCACGAATTTAACACTGGGGGCACCCCAAAGAGATGCTAATGGGAAACACTTGAGAAATTTTTGAGCCAACCCTTAATCCGGATTGTTTAAGGATAGGGATACTGAGAATCAACCTCGGACTATTCGGCTACGTGAAGGGAAACGTTTGAATTGTTTAATATTTCCAAAATATCTGCAGGTGGGAGTTGATCTGTAAACAGGGCTGTGATTTCACTGAGATGGCAAAGACAAACCATTGCATTGCGTTCGAATTTTGAATGATCTGCAGCCAGGTAGACATTGCGGGAATTGGCAATGATCGTTTTGGCCACCCGGACCTCGTTATAGTCAAAATCCAAAAGTGTACCATCGTTATCGATTCCGCTGATGCCGATGATGCCGTAATCCACTTTAAATTGATTGATAAAGTCAATGGTGGCATCACCTGTGATTCCCCCATCCCTGGATCGCACAGGCCCCCCTGCCACAATCACGTCGATATTGTCATGATCGAACAGAGTTGCCGCAACATGGAGGTTGTTGGTAATTACCCGAAGCTCCTTCTTATTGCTTAAATGCTTTGCAACTTCTTCAGTGGTGGTTCCAATATTGATGAAGATTGAAGACTTGTCGGGGATATGCTCCGTCAGGAGTCTGGCAATCCTGCTTTTTTCGGCCTGGCAAAGGATCTGTCGCGTCTTGTAGGCCAGATTTTCCGTACTGGACGTTATCCCGGCACCACCGTGATACCGTCGTAAAAAGCCTTCATTGCCAAGCTGGTTGATATCCCTGCGAATCGTCTGCGGTGTGACTGCGAATCGATGAGCCATTTTCTCTACCGAAACATATCCTTGTTCGCGAACCATCTCCAGGATATCGGCGTGTCTTTTGGATGTGATCATATCATTGTTGACCTTAAATGTCGTTTGCAAATGTCTGCTCGATTTCAGAATTGACGTGACAGTCTATTGTTTATAGTAAGTGTCTATTCTGGCAAGCAAAAGAGTAGGGTTTCCGGATTTTTGCCAATCGCCTCAGGCCTGCTATCAGTAGCGGATAGCTCAAATTCCGGTAAATGCGGAAATACTGATAATTTTCTAAATAGGTTCGTTTCGCACTAAAAAGAAAATCCCCTCGGTGGTATATCCACTTTTAATTATCGATATGATGGATTGAGTTAAAGCTGACGATAGTATGACCTGAGCGTTGTTGACTTTCATTACCTGCATATACCAGGACCGGTTTTTCCGCATCAGGATTAAGCTTTTGATAATAATCCAGTCCTTTAAACATCTCCGGATGGATTGTTGCTGCAGACTTGATTTCAATGGGAAGAAGCGTCGGCCCTTTGTCGATAATCACATCGATTTCATGACCTGCGTTATCCCTGAAAAAATACAGGTTACTTCTTTTAATATTGTTGAATCGTTGCTTTAACAATTCACAAATGACATACGTCTCAAAAATGAATCCCCGTAAGGGATGAATCGCCAGTTGATTCGATTGTGTTATTCCAAGCAGATAACAGGCTAGCCCTGGATCCAGAAAATACATTTTAGGCGATTTGACCAATCTCTTCCTGTAGTTCCTGAAATGTGGGGACATAAAGAAAACAAGAAAACTGGCTTCGAGTACAGAAAGCCATGATTTAATGGTATGCACGCTTGTTCCAACATCAGCTGCCAGAGAACTCATATTAAGCACTTGTCCTGTTCTACCTGCACATAATCGTACGAATCTTTCAAATAATGAAAAATCTTTCACGTTAATCAGGGCGCGGACATCTCTTTCAATATAGGTTTCAAAATAGAACGCATACGCCTCCAATGGATCCAGTTTTTTGTCATAAATACGTGGGAAGAAACCTTTGAAAAGCATTTCATCAACATCAACAAATTGACCTGAATATATCTCGTCATAAGAGAAGGGCAGCAGCTTTCCCAGGGCAGTTCGCCCAGCCAGTGACTGTGTCACATTTTCCAGAAGTTCGAACTGTGCACTTCCCGTGATAATAAACTCTCCTGCTATCCCGTGATCGTCTACAATCCCCTGGATATAAGATAACAGCTCGGGAACTCGCTGAATCTCATCGATAATAGCGCCGGCTGGATACTGTTTAAAAAAACCATTGGGATCAGTGGCAGCAAAACGACGGGAATCTGGATTTTCCAGGGATACATAAGCTTTTTCCGGAAACACCATCTTACAGAGCGTCGTTTTTCCAGATTGCCTGGGGCCTGTTATGGTGATAACCGGGTAATGACTTGCCAGCCTCTTGATATGGGCTGCTATTGCTCTCGTAACTAACATTGGTTACTCATGTATACAAATTAGAAGTTGAACTTCAAATATGTATACATTATGCCGAAACGACATTTGCATGTCAACCAACTTCAAAGCCTGTCCCTCTTCAAAATTCATGATCGCATCATTATAATCGGTTAATCATTAAGAATTGTGCTTGATTATCCAAGAAAAAGAAATGAAAAACAGCTCTTGACTCCGAGAAACCAATTTCTTATCATTCCTTATCATCTTCATTTCCTTGGATCTATAATTCTCGAAAGGAAATCAAATGACCAGGCCATTTTTCTTGTCGAATTCTCAAGCAGAACAGGTCCATCAGGCGACCCTGGAAGTCTTGGAACAGACGGGTATTTTTCTCGATAATGAGGAAGCGGAAACCCTGTTACTAACAGCCGGAGCAAGGAAAAAAGGTGACAGGGTCACAATACCCAAAGAAGTCGTTGAAAAAGCACTCAGCGAAATCAAACACTCAACCACCATCTACGACAGAAACGGAGAGCCGGCCCTGAAACTGGAAAACGGGAGTAACTATTTTGGTCCCGGTTCAGACGCGCTCTATCAAAGAGACATAAATACCGGAAAAATCAGAGAATCCAGATTGGAGGACGTGACATACAACGTAAAACTGGCCGATGCTCTGGGATTTGATTTTATCATGTCGATGGCCTTACCTCGCAGAATAAAAAAGGAAATTCTGTATCCTGCCATTTTCGCCGAAATGGCGAAAAACACAACTCGCCCAATTGTAACAACCTGTGTGACTTTGGAGGATATCAAACATATTCATCAAATTGCTCAAATCATTACCAACGAAAATGGTTCCTCCAGACCTTTTTATATTGCCTACCTGGAACCGCTATCTCCTTTAAGATTCGATAAGGTAGGGATTGATAAACTACTATACTGTTCTGAAAACGAAATTCCTTTTATTTTTGGTGCCGGGGCTAATAGTGGTGTTTTAGCACCGGTTACGCCAGAAGGCGGTGTCGTGCAGGGTGGAGCGGAGTCTTTGGCTGGTTTGGTGATCGCATTCTTGAAAAATCCTCAGGCCAAGTTTATATACGGCAGCAATACATCCAGTGCAGACATGCGGACCGGTTTTGTCTGCTATGGTGCCGGGGAATGGTTTAGAACGGTTGCCATGTATGCCGACATGGGAAAATATTACGATTTGCCCTCATGGGGAACAGCCGGATGTACCGATGCCATGGAGATCGACGGTCAGGCCGCCTGGGAGGCATATCGAGGGATAATGATGGCCGTTCAATCTCGAAGCTCTTTGGTGCATGACATGGGTTACATGTGTTTCGGAGAGTTGTACGATCCATTGATGTTGGTTCTGGTGATAGAGATGCTCAAGGAAGCAAAACATCTTTTGAAACCTGCCGAGCTGACAGAAGAGGCCTTATCAGTGAAGGTTATTCATGAAGTTGCCACGACGTCGTCTTTTTTTCTGTCACACCCGGATACCGCCAAAAACCATAAAAAAAGAATCTGGAATTCAAAATTAATAAACCGGAGCAAAATCGGGCAAGATTATAAGCAACAAACAAATCGCTTAAAAAATCGTGTCAGGGAGATCGTTTCTGGTCATAACGTTGAACCATTAGACTTATCCAAAGATAAAAAAATCACCCAATATCTTGAGTCCATATCTTCCTTTTGATTTGCTGTGGTAGGGACGTAGTTGCGATATTGCGATTCCACAAAAAGTCGAATCGTTTCACAGAAAGTCGAATCGCAACATCGCAACTGTGTCTAAAAAACCGACAGAACCATATTTAACTGTATTTGTTGGATTTAATTTTCTCAACTTTTTTCTTTACAGGAACATTATAGAATGTCCCTCGAATTTCACATTCTAACAGGTGATTAATGGAAAAGGAGGCGTCATGAAAAATCGTCGAAAAGGAATTATTGTGCTGGCACTTTGTGTACTGTCGGGTTTGCTGCTGTTGGTCGTTGGCTGTTCCCAGTCAAGAGGGAAAGCGAGTTGGTCAAAGGTGGGCCGTTATGAGAACAAAAGGATCGGCTTCTCCATTGAATATGATGCGGAAAAATTATCCCAGAGTGTGCCGCCTGCTGGTCCCTTTATCTTCATGAGGCGGTCGAGTGAGCAATACCCCATGATGGCTATCAGCACTGGTCCCTATCCGCAGGGAACAGCGTTGAAGGCCACCTCCGGGTTGATAACCGGGTCGTTTCCGATGTTGATACCGGGGAGCCGAGTATTTGGCGTTGACAATCAAAAGATGATTAAACTCTCGGATCAAACGGAAGTCAATTATTTTGAGGTAAAATGGAATGATTCAAGTATCGACCTGGCTACCGCTTTTGTAGTTGCTCAAAAGGATGATCTCATGATCACTGTGAGTGTCTCTGACAAGGTAAAGAACTCTGTGGAAGACCTGGCAGCCATAGTGAAAACGCTGAAATTTGACATCAAAGTGGATATGGAGGCCTTGAAATCAGTGGGCTTCGGTAAAAATGGCCAATTTGAACGCACCGGTTCGCCGGCTTTTACACTTCAGTATCCAAAGAATTTCAGGAATTTACCATTGCAGGGCGAGCAGATTTTTAGAGCTGGTGTGCCGCAAGGATCTCCGTCAATATCGCTCGCAATTCTACCGTTAAGATCCGGTGGGGATATCAAAGAGCAATTGAGGGTGCAGGCAGCCGGCTACGCCAATTTATTGGGAGCAATTGGTAGCGACATCAAAATAATCTCAAATAAAGCAATAGACAATTATCATGAATTTCCAGCCAGTCAATTCGAGATCGTTTGGAAATACCAGGGGCGAATCTCAGTTTCCACCGTTAGTCATGTAATCGCCAAGGAGAATCAGATTATTCAACTTGTGGGACACACTGTCTATGATACAGGTGAACTATTGGATATTTTCAAAGCCATCAACCTCAATCCCTGATTTTGGCTAAGGGATCGTTAAAAAATAACTTCACATAATCTATTTGCAAAAGTCCCAAAAGCACTGGACATTTTGCAAACAGAATGTGACAGCAACGTGTTTCCTTTTCATTAATGGGAAACACTTGACTAATTTTTTAGCCGACCCTAAGTCCCAAATGAAGTAAAAGGATGGGAGGAGGACATACGGAACCCATTGAATAATATCGAGTATGGGGAGGAATTATGAACGGGTATGCTGGAAAAATATTGAGAATCAACCTGACCGACCGCAAGTTTACGACTATACCCACCAGTAAATACGAGCACTGGATTGGTGGTCATGGCATGGGATCAGCCATTTTTTTCGATCTGGTTAAAGATAAAAAGATAGACGGTTTTGATCCCGCCAATGTACTGACCTTGATGACATCTCCGCTGAGCGGGACCTTGACCCCGGGGGCAGCCGGCAGGACGGAATTGCAGGGAATTGGAGTTCAATCGGTTCCCATTGGCTGGTTTACCCGCAGTAATTTTGGCGGTCGGTTTTCAACCCTGATGAAGAGTGCCGGTTGGGATGGCATCGTCATTGAGGGTAAAGCGGACCAGCCGGTCTGGCTGGATGTCAGAAATAGCGAAGTGAACATCAGGAACTGCGACTCATTGTCCTTATGGGGGACGGATACCTGGGAATGCCAGCAACGGATTTGGAAATATGTGGCGGGAGACAGGGTCTATGGTGACTGGGTGGAGCCGGTGGGGACAGAGGGGGGGCAAACCACCCAGAGACCTGCCGTTCTGGCCATTGGACCGGCCGGAGAAAACCTGAGCAGGATGGCCTGCCTGATACACGATGCGGGCAATGGATCGGGCCAGGGCGGTTTTGGGGCGGTGTGTGGTTCAAAGTTGTTGAAGGCCGTCAGCGTTATTGGAACCGGCAGTGTCCAGATCAATGATCCAAAAGCGTTAATGCAGGCGCGATTATGGCAGCAGAAAAACTATGCGTTCGACCTGGATAATTATAAGAACACTTACGACGCACTCGGATTCGACAGCCCTCCCAGGCCGGGGACGTCATACAGACAGGGAAAACCGCGCACGGGTCTGAGACCGCAGGCCTGCGTTGGTTGTCATTCCGGCTGTCGGGGAAGATACGAAGACGGACTGGGCAACGAGGCCACCTGTTTCAACTCCCTCGTCTACGGCAATGCCAGGTCACTCGATATCCAACGTCAAACCAGCGATTTGCTGAACAGATACGGTATAAATGCAGCAGAAATGTTTCATGGAGAGACTTACCTCAGGGAACTCAACCAGTATGGTATTTTGGGACCGGGCAAGGAGATCGATTGTCCTCTGAATTTCAAATATTACGGCCGCTTTGAATATATCGAGCAGTTGGTGAAGGCGATCGCCTATCGAAACGACGGTTTGGGAAATCCGCACCCATTTGGCGACGTTTTGGCCGAGGGGTTTGTGAGGGCGGCCGAAAAATGGGGACGCCTGAAGGGTGAAGATGGGGACTTTAAAACCGGGCGCTTAATGTTTCCCTACTGGGGACTGCCCCTGCATAAAGAACCCAGGTCACAGCTTGACTGGGCCTATGGCACCATTCTGAGCGACAGGGATATCAACGAACACGACTTCGATAAATTAAGATCCAATCCTACCTACGCGAAACTATATGGCTTTAGCCCATATGCTTCAGCAGAAGAGGTGGTCAAAATCTACACAGACAAGATGGAGCCGTTTCAAGGAGACATGCAGATGCTG
>Ga0233431_1006542_pt1 | contig 10450 bp, 5 predicted proteins | sample SI_118_April2016_FD_179867 | JGI IMG/M metagenome (GOLD analysis project Ga0233431, IMG submission 179867) | Seawater microbial communities from Saanich Inlet, British Columbia, Canada - SI_118_April2016_200_MG | ecosystem: Environmental > Aquatic > Marine > Inlet | place: Canada: British...
CCAGGCGATGATCGCTGGCAAACCCTCAGCATTACGCCCACTGACGGTAATCGAAATATGCGGCACAAGCGCATGGTCAAGCGCCAATTCCACCGCTTCGGCGACATCCTGGAACGTGCCACGCCCTCCGGCATACGGACGTTGCGTATCGTGCCAGTCGCCCATACCATCGAGGGAAATCATCAAGCGCAGGTTGTGGGATTGGAGATTAGTGATGATTGCCTCGGTGAGCAGGGTTCCGTTAGAAAGCACAACACCGTCAAGTTCAAGATTATATTCTTCGGCAAGTTGTTGGGCGTATTGGTGCAATTCCAAAATCAACGGGAAGCGCAGCAACGGCTCACCACCGGCGTATTTGAGCTTGACGGTTTCATAGCCATGCGCCAGCGCCGAGCGGAAGGTAGCATCCACGGCAGCACGACCGGTTTCGGCGGTCATATCTTCGCGCACATGCGGCAGGTAGCAGTATGCGCAGCGCAGGTTGCAGCGGTCGGTGAGGTGCAGCCAGGCGGAGAGAAATGCAGAAGGTTGAAGGTTGAAGGTTGAAGATTGTTCAGTTTGCGGCACCAGCAATCCGGCGGAGGCCATTTCGAGGGCGGCCTGGGTTTCTTCTTCTGACAAATTGAGTAAGTCAATATTTTGGGTTTGTTGAAAGCGCGTCCAGAGATCGTAGGCAGAAGGATTGAGAACCGCCAACGGAACAAAACCGCCGGGTGTGAACATGCCTTGCCAGCCATCTGAAAAGGGGATGATTTGGGCATCAACCGCGCGCCAGGTACCTGTAAAATCAGCCGTGGTGAAGTCGGCGCAGGGGGTAACAGCGCAGGCGCAGTCGCAATCGCAATCACACTGACCTGACTCATGATTGGCTAGCTGATATTTCAGCATTGAAGAATCATAAATAATATACTTCATTTCTTTCCTAACGTAAGTGTTGCGCAATCAGAGACCGGATCGCAAAAAACGGTCATAGAACACAAGATTATTTGAACATTACCAACTGAATACAGACCCGTTATGCTTGTGGCCTATTCAATCCGGAAAATTGGAGGGGCCATGAGCAAAAATAACGAGCAAGTTTTCGAGACCCAGCACGCATTTTTGGTGGCCTGGGGCCAGTTTGCACAGGAAACCGGGCTGGTGAAAGCCCTCGAGGCAGTTCCGCTGAAACAAAAGGTGTATCGTCATAAACCACAGACAAAGGTACTGGAGTTTCTGGTAGCCCTGATGAGCGGGCTGCGCCAGCTGCAAGAAATCAGTCTGGCGGCGCATCCGCTGGAGAAAGACCAGGCGGTTGCTGAAGCCTGGGAACAGCCAGCTTGGGCAGACTACACCGGCATCAGCCGCACCTTGAGCGGGTTGAGTTGGAAAGAAGCCGAGGCCCTGGTTGCGGCGCTGGAAACAGTCAGCCAGCCTTTTGTAGCCCAGGAAGTGCGAGAAGTACGCTGCCAGGGTGAACGGCTGCGGCTGGACGGCGACTTGACCGGGCTGCCGGTCTCGAATACCAGCACGAGCTACCCAAACGCAGCTTTCGGTCATATGAATGCCGAAGTCCGGCTTGGGTATCAGGCAGGAGTGGTCAGCCTGGCCAGCCCGACCTATGGGAGGCTGTGGCTCTCAGTGGCGCATCATCCAGGCGACACGGTTTCCTGTACACAGGCCGAAAACCTGGCCCTGGCTGCAGAAGCGCGGCTGGGATTACGTCCTCAGCGACGAACCGACCTGCTGCAGGAGAGAATTCGAGTCCTGGAAGCCGCCGGGCAGCCTGCAAAAGAACGCCTGGCTATTCAGCATGCGGCCTTGGAAAACGCCGAGCAACGCCTGTCAGAAACCCAGGCAGAACTGCTTGAGCGGCAGACCCTGTTGCGAGAACTGGAGCAGGTTTATCAGACGCGCGACGGCTGGAACGACCAACCAGCAAGCTGGCCCTGGCCCGCAAACGCCTGCAGGCTTGTGAGCGCCGTCTCAAGAGCAGAACTGACAAGGTCAGTCAGACCCGCAAGCGTCTGGGGAAGACCCAGCAACGCCTGGTCGTTCACCAGACTGAGGTGGACCGTTTGCAGCAGCGCCTGGCGCGCTTCAAGCAGGAGAATGCCGCCAATCCCAGCCCGCCGGAGATGGAGTTCCGGCTGGATGCCGGTTTCGGCACCTACGAAAACGTGGCCTTGCTGGTCGAGATGGGCTACGAGGTCTACACCAAACCGCACAACCACACCGTCGTCAGCTATCTCCGCCGCCAGACCAACGCAGAAACCGTCTGGACACTGGTCGGAGCCAACGCCGAGATGACCGCCTGGCAGGATTTCCAGCTTGCGAACTGCGCCTATCCACTCAACATTGCGCTCGAACGCTTTCATACTGGCAAGAAACTCAAGCACAGCGCCTTGCTCCATTTCGGCAGCGACCCAGTGAATGAGAACCTGCCCGCCTGGTTTGAACACTACAACGGTCGTCAAACCATTGAAGCGGGTATCAAAGAAGCCAAACAGGTCTTCTATCTTCACCGTCTCAAGGTGCGGTCCGAGCCAGCCATTTACCTCCAAGAGGCTTTCGTGATGTTCGCCGCCAATTTCATTCGCTGGGCGGCGAACTGGATGCTGACTCAGGCGCAGCCAGTGGAAAACGCACTCCCCATTGAAAAGCTGGGCATCAAGCGCCAGGTACAAGTAGGCGCCCATGTTTCTGCTCAGGTGGTCCGAAATTCAGAAGGTATGTTGTTAAGGTTCAGTCCGCACAGTGTCTTCGCAGGCAAAGTGCTGGCGCTAAAACCGGCAAAGTTGTCCGGCGGACGATCTTCGCCGCCAGTTCAGCCAAATATTTTTGATGTTTTGCGTCGTTTTTTACCGAATCACACTTGATTGCACAACTGTTACGCTAAGTTGACAAATACAGGATTTGTTCACACATTTCTTTCAAAGCAATCAATAACCGAAAATCCTGTATATCATACTCGTGGAGTTGCCCAAGAATTCCATTGGCTAAAGCACTCCTTTGCTCACCGTCTTGATGTGTATCGAGAAGAACATCATAAATTCTCCTGGATGCTCTGGTGGATTCCTGTCCGACCCGTTTGGCAAAATACCAAGCAGCAGAGCCAAATTCGCGCCCCGCTTCGAAATATTTTTCATTACGCAATTCAAGCCTAGCTCGATTTTCGTGCACATAACCTTTTGAAAGTTCATCACCAAGATCATTAGCCGTTTGCCAAATCTCATCCAATAGCTCAATCAAATCAACTTTATCGTAGGGTTTGTGGCTAAATATTGTTAGTTGAACAATTTCTAGCTGTGAACGAGCAATCTCCCAACGATTGTTAATTTGCTGTGCCAGTTCAATACTTTTTTGTAGGGCAATTAATGCATCTTCAAATAAACGAGGCCTTTCTGTTCGCCCTACATTTTCGGTATTTCGTAAATGGATGGCATATTGCCTAAATGTATAACCGTATACCCGGTAGAGGCTTGAAAGCAGGCGAGGTGAGTTACCGTTTTCGAGTAAGAAAATACCGCCTCGTAAATACCTTAGTGCTTGTTCAAATTCTTGCGAATATTGAGAAATATGAGCTAGAGAACGATATACTTGGGCTTTTCCATTTTTGTCATCTACTCTACTAAAAATGCCCAAAGCCAGTTCAGCATACTCTTGCGCACCTTGTAGATTGCCTCGATCCCTGTCGATATCAGCCTGTGCAAGATATGCATAGGCTAACGGCCTCTCTAGACCGTGCTTCCTATTCTCAGCAATCGAGAGACGGCATAACACATCCGCCTCCTCCAGATTACCATTAAGTCGATAAGTAGAAGCCAGATTATTCCGCGAAGTGATACCTCTCTCTGGATGTCCAGATTGACGGGAAATCTCAATAGCCTGTTTGAAATGGTCAATGGCTGCGTCCAACTGGCCGATATGCCTATATAATCGTCCTAAATTATTGTGCAAAATAATTTGGAGGCGATCATAGCCCCTGGTGTTGGCCAATTCTAATGCATTTATGAAATTCTCCCTAGCGACTTTTGGGTTACTTTCTAGGTCCATTGAACCTAAGGTGATAAAACCATGAATCCGATCAACACTGCTTAGATCATCATTTTTTAATACCGACAAACAAACATCTCTTGCTCTTGCAATTTGACCGTGTCGCTGCAAAACATCGGCCTCCCGTAAAGCAATTCTATCATGGCCGAATCCGCCTCTTTTCAATGCATCCAGCAAGAATTGATCCCGAAAATAATCCGTCCCTTTGTCATAAAACATCTTATCAAAAGACTCAAGGCTATACTGTTCACTAATTTTTGTAGAATAGTAAACCATCTCAGCTTCAAGCTGCCAACGATCCCTATCACTTTTTTCAGCTTGAAAGTATTCTGAATTTGTTGTCTGTGTATCTTTCAATAGTAAGGCTTTCTTTTGATCCCAGAGTTCGTTAATTCTCGGCTTATAGTATTGCTCTATCGCTTTTTGGGTCAACCGTTTTCTCTCTTCTCCACTAATATCCAGATATTTCCAGGCATGCTTATTAATCAGGACAGCCATCTCATCATGCAAAGAGCATTTATCAGGCTCAGACCCAATAAATCTTCTCACAAAGGAAAGTTTCATAAGATCATCTAATGTTTCATCTGCCTCACTGCGATCCATATCTAAGAGAATAGATAATAATTTGCTATCCATGCGCTTTATGAGATGAGCCATAAAAAGCACCGCAATATCTATAGGGCTTTGCAATTCTCTCACTCTGGATACCAACTCAAACTCGAAACTATTCAACAAATCTCTCTGAGAGCTTCCAATTTCGAGAATATCCTGCAATTCTAGTAAACTTTTCTCAATCAATACAGGCAGAGGAATGCTTCTCTGGAGCCAATCGACTGCTAGCGAAAGTAATACCGGGCGTCCGGAGGTCAACAAATGTAACTTTTCGCGCACATCTTGTGGAATCATCCTGTACGAATCAAAAATATCAAAAAATTCCCCGATTTCGATCTTATCAAATCCAGCTAATGAAATATGCAATATGTTCTCTTTACCAAAAGAATTCTCTAGCAACGGAAAAAATTCTTTAAGAACATCTCTATCTTCAATTCTATCTCTGCCCGCAATAATGAAGGTTGAACCTGGAATCTCCTGGAGTTTTTTGTATAAGCCTCCTGACCAGTTTTTTTTGCTTAAGCCATACGCCAACGTAATTTCAAATGTATCTGTTATGTGCAATAATCTCTTCTGATGCGTTTTCAAGTAAACTGCAATCGCTTGAATAAAGTTATTAACCGCCTCGTCTAACTCTTTTTGTCTATCAAAACTCTTTTCCCATTTCTGTATCTCCCAGATAAGTTCACGGAAATGTTCAAGCTTTAGTGTATCGCCAATATGATATGCATAGCTGGTCAGCGTATCAGGTTGCTCAGCCAAATCATAGTATTCAACCAAAAACTGGTTACTGGCTAAATACTCATCCGAAATTCTTTGCAGAACAGAAGTTTTTCCAACCCCCCCAGCACCTGTAATTAACACTAGGCCGATATTTGGTCTGTTTATCCACTCACTAATTGCAGAAAGCTCTTTATTTCTGCCAACAAAAGTTCTTTTATCCATTATGCCTCTTCATCAAATAATGGGGAGTAATCTACTGCGTCAAAATGCTCGCGGAAATGGTACTTAATTTCATTATCTGTTTCTAGTTTTTCCCTAATAGCTCGCTTCAAATCACCTAGAGGAAGGGATGTAGATTGAATTCTTGATAGCATCTCACTCCATTCTTGAATAATTTCATCCTTTGTCAATTCGATTATTTGCAATACATGAAACAGCCATTCAGTAAAGAAATAAATTCTCAAATCAGGTCTTAGTTCAATCCACTCTTGATAAAGTGCCTTTGCACATAGATGGGTTTTCTGAACGTGATCCCTATTATCACCACTCCTATAGGTCAAATCTAAATACAAAATCCGCCGAATAATGTCATCATGATAAAATGGGGTATTCGCATTGGGTGGATTTAGTACTTTATTCTTTTGGAGTGAACTCAATATTCCGATGTCGTTCTCCGGCAAAACCAATTCAGCATCTATAAGTGCTTGCAACGTGTTTAAGTCGATTATCCGGAAAACACAAATTGTTTTGATATCCTTTTGCTGTTGAGGTAAATGATAATTCCGGAGAATTTTTTTAGTCACTTCCGAGATATGCTTCCTAACCAACTGCTTACGGTTGTCCTTGAGATAAATTTTATAATGGTTGAATACATTGGCAACCAACTCATCTGAGATTTTACTAACCACTTGCGGATGTCCCCCACTAAGATACTGTAATTCTCTAGATATAAATGAAATATCTGACGATTTTAACGTAATACCCTTTTTCTCCGCTTTCCGGCTGATCAAATCTTGCACAGCTAGCTCATCAAAAGCTGACAATGGCAATCTCATTGGTGGTTTCAACCGGTACTCTTTACCAGAAGTTCCTTCCCAACTTAGATATTTATTCCAGAAGGAATCGGTATCAACACCAGCTAGTATGACTTTTACCGGAAATGAGATGGAGTTGGTTTCAGGATTCATATATGCACCGATGATTACCGTTTGAATGATGGATGATAACCATTTTATTGCTGCTGGTGTCAAGCAATCAATCGAATCAATCAACAATAAAACACTCCGAAACTTGCCATTGTTTTTAGGTGCCCTCATCGTTTCAAGGATATAATAGCATACTTTATTTTTTAGTTTCTCATCATCCAAATCTCTTGTCACTGGTTCGTTCGTAATTTTTTCAGCAATAAAATCAATTACAACAACTGGGTTTGCACATTCATCAAGATCTAGATAACAGCAATTCATTTGGTTATCCAGTTCTACACCTATCTGGATATCTCTGAGATGTTTCAACAAATGACTTTTCCCATATCCTGCTGGTGCGCTTACAAGGGCAGACTGCCAATATGACTCTTTAATTTTTGCCGGATTAAGCGTCGCTAGTTCGATTTCACGATTAACAAACTCGAAATCACTGTCCAGTAGTGAAGACGTTACCTTTGGTTTCCCACATAGTGCTGCTAATAAATCTTTATAATTAAAGTTGAAATTGGAATCGTTTCGTAAATCAATATAATATTTACCTAATAACCAAGAAGGTGCAGCATCTTCCCATTTCCCATCACGTAAAACAGGAATAAATTTGCGGATATTTCCCTTGACAAAAGCTTCGGCCGTCATGATGTCGCCTTCATAACCAACTCCCCCACCTCGCCCATCTGATTTCTTTTTATACTTCGGCGTGCATACACAAAGAACAAAATCACTATCTCGCACAGCTCTTTCCATAAAAACAGGCAATTGATCTCCTGGTACAGCATCCCAATAATCAAGTATGATACGTATACCTTCACCTTTTAAACGAGATGCAAAATCGCTCACCCATTTTCGATGATTAACACTATCCCACGAATAAGAAATAAATACTATTGGTGCATCCGAAGATTCATCTTTGGTCATCTTTTGCTCCAGAAACCTAATATTGAAGATTTCAAGTTTTTTCTGCCGATTATGCCTTTAGCTAAATTTCACCAGCCTAATACCTTCCACCGGTTTTTCTGTCCCAATAATACGCCTTTCTAGTAGACAATACAACAAGTAAATATTGGCGACATCTCTACTAAAAGATGGGTAGTTTGATTTTCCCCCGAATGCCATCGTTAAAAGACAAATACGAGCAGTTAAACGGATGAAATTATACGTTTCTCCAAGATCAGCGGATGAATTAGCAAACTGATGCCATGACCTATTTAAAATCATCTTAGACACAAGTGTGTGGATTTCGATAACATTATTAAGTTTTCTCCCCAACATGGCTCGTAGTTGGGTTTCTGAATATCGTTTTTCAAATTCTGCTGTTTCTTTTCCTATATCAAAACCGTATTCTGGTGGATAAGGAAATACTGGTATCCAATCAAACGCTTGTTCATGTTCTTTATTTTTAACACTCACGATATTGATACCTTCTAAAAACGCCCCAAAATCAAAGTCGAGTTGCTTAGTAAAGCGGCGGAAATTATCCATTAAGTTCCATTCCTTGAATCTCTCCATCTCTCCCTTTCGAAATTCAATAGCTCTTATTTCACTTGTCAAATCCAAACTTGAACGAGAACCCCCACTGACGGGGCGGCCACGTGCTAAAAGCTCACCCGCTGGCCTGGCAGTTTTTCCCCTCTCAACGGCTGAACGAATAGATTTAAATACAGTGGAATCATCTAACATTTGTTCAATCACGAATTCTTTATAGCGAGGATGAACATCTCTCTTTGCCTCGCTCGTTCTGATACTTTCGCCATCGTTCAACCAATATTGAAAAGTTTGGGTATCGCATTTAAAATATGTGATCTCTCTTTCTTCCGGCATACGATATTGAAACCGCCAGATATCTTTAGGCACTAACCATTTGAAGAATTCTTCAACATCATCAATTCGAACTCCCACAATGGGATCTAGTGCCGTGCCTGTTGGAAAACGGTTGTCTATCCAGTGGTCAGGGTAGTAATATTGATCTTTTTCGGCTTCCTGATCTAAAAAGATTTGATATTCCACATTCGATACCAAAGTATTATCTATCAGACGTCGGGCATCCAACCTATCCATAAAACGCAATCGTTTGAAGAGCAAAGCAGATGCAATCACGTTTCTCCATTTTGGATCAGGGTTATCAACTCCTTCGCGGATAATATTGTTTAACCTTTTTCTAATTTTCACATCTACTCGTAAAGCTTCTTCTAGACAATCTATAGCTAACTGAAGTTGCTCTAGTTGGATAGGTTCATCAGCCAGACATGCTGCAATAATCTTGGTACCGTCGGACTGGGCACAGAATAAACGGATGGTTTCCCTCCACCAATCATTCCTAATCTCTTTTACCAGTTTATCAACATTTTGTGTTTCAAAATAATGCACAGAAGCTAGATACTCTTGGAAAGTTAGGGATGCAAACGACAACTCATTCTCGGCAACTTCAAGTAATAGGCCACTTTGTTCTTGTACCCCAAGCAAAAATTCAGATGGTTGAATACTCTCCCCACTAATTTCCTCCAAATCTTTTGTAATAACATCAACTGCTTCTTCCAAACTAATCTCGCGTTTATTCTTTTCCATCATATAACTGGCAAGCGGTTCTAACACTCTTTTACTCTGTTCGGATGTTAAAGGAGCAACACCTAATAGATCCCTTCTCCTAAAAAATATCCTAAAGATTGCATCGTAAAGCTCCACTCGGCGCCCAGGCAACTGAGCATCAAAACGATGTAATGTTGCAATCATTGTCAATAATAGTGCATTCTGCGCTAATGGTTGTAGTGCATCGGTATTGTGGATCCGACTTAATAGGTCTTGAGCTCCTCGCGCACCAAGCATCCTAACACCTGGGTCATCAGCTTGAGATAACCTTTTTTCGATGGCATAATACCAATCATGAATAAACTCTTCAATTTGATTGGCATCAAAGGGTAAAATCCGCACTGTTTCAGCTGTTTTGAAACCATTATTGATAATACCATGTGGCCGAGAAGTGATAATAAAATGATTTTCAGGATACAGTGCAAACTGTTTTTCTAGCCATTTCATCACATCTTCTCTAAAATCACTTTCCCCTATTTCATCCATACCATCAAAAAGAATTACACATTGTCCGCGCTGTAATTTTCGTTCAAACCATTGCTGATTGCATTCCAACCCCCCTTTCAATAAACTGTCGCTCAACACTTCTACCAAGCGAATTTTAGGATTACCAATAATATCAGGTGCGTGATTTCGAATAAATATAAGCAAAGGAATTCTATTTGGTAGGCTGTATTTCTTTCGGAACTTGCAAAATGCCAACGTGATTTGTTTTAATATCGTAGTTTTGCCACTCCCGGGGCTGCCAATTACAACAAGTTTATTTCCAGGCATTGCTTTTTTATCAATATAATCCCAAATGTGGTGGGGATTTTTAGACGATAATCCATTATTTGCTTGGGGGATTACTCCGGCAATTGAATTATCCAAATTTTCAGAAGACAATGTAACATCTATGTACACTTCTGGTTGTTCAAGATTAAAGGCTCCCTGACTTGAAAGTCCTTTTATATTGAAATAACGGTGAAGATAATAGATGTAATCGAAATACTTTCCGCGGTATCCTCTAACAAAAGCGCGAATTCTTTTCCAAAAAGATGTAGGTGTGTCCATCATATCTTCCTCTAATCTCTATATTTCCTTTGACAAGGCCAATAATAATCCGGCGCTCAATATAAATTATCTATAAGATAATCCATCTCTTACCTTTTTATCACTTAATACGTCGTAAACGAAGTTTCACGGATATTTTGACAATTTCTGCCAGATAGATGAAAATGGCAGTATGAAAAAACAACATGTCCAACTTAATGAAGCAGATCGTACATCGCTAGAAAATATAATCGGCAAAG
>Ga0233431_1006545_pt1 | contig 10447 bp, 8 predicted proteins | sample SI_118_April2016_FD_179867 | JGI IMG/M metagenome (GOLD analysis project Ga0233431, IMG submission 179867) | Seawater microbial communities from Saanich Inlet, British Columbia, Canada - SI_118_April2016_200_MG | ecosystem: Environmental > Aquatic > Marine > Inlet | place: Canada: British...
TTGCAGGCGCTTCAGCGCCTGATCGGTTATGGCCCCCGGGACCGTTACCTTGTAAGTCTTGGGGACGTGAAATCGTGGATGGGTGAGGCGGTGGGCGAATTCTCCATCATTGGTCAGAAGCAAAAGGCCAAGGGTGTCGAAGTCGAGGCGGCCAACAGGGTAGACCCGGACGGTAATTTCTTTGATCAGGTCCGTGACCAGTGGCCGTCCTTCCGGATCATTCAGGGAGCAGATGGTGGCGAAGGGCTTGTTCAGCATCAGATAGTGTTTTTGAGGGGGCAATGGAATTTTTTGTCCGTCCACACGAATGTCGTCTTTCCCCCAGAATGCTGTTGTGCCAAGTGCTTTGACCGGTTTTCCGTTAACCATGATTCGGCCGGAGAGTAGCCATTGATCGGCTTTTCGTCTCGATGTTAACCCCGCTGAAGACAATATGCGGTTGAGTCGCCAGGGTTCTTCAGGGTTGAAGGGCTTTTCGGGAAGTGAAAGGGGAGACGATGAGGTTTCCTTTTCAGGACTCGGAATCCGTGCCCTCGGTTTTTGTTTTGACCGCGTCTTCCTGAACGGTTGATTTCGCCTGGGTTTCGTTTTCGTAGGTCTGGGTCGCTTGTGCTTCACCGATTCCGAACTCCTTTATCTCTTTTAATTTGGGAAGGGATTCAAGACTATGGAGATCGAAAACTTCCAGAAACTTCCTGGTTGTGCCATAGATCAACGGCCGGCCGGGAAGGTGCTTTCGGCCCATAATCCGAATCAGATTCTTTTCCAGGAGTGTTCTCAGGATTCCGCCGGTATCCACACCCCTGAATTGTTCGATTTCGTGCCGAATCATCGGTTGTTTGTAGGCGATGATTGCCAGGGTTTCCATGGCGGCAGTGGATAATCTGGCGGCAGACCGCTTTGTCATCCGGAGCACATGGGGGGCATAATCCGGCTTTGTCCTGATTTGATACCCTTCGGCCACCTCTTTGAGGGCAAAGCTCCGGTCCATGGTGTCATATTCATGCCTGAGTGTCTCCAGTGCTTCCTCAATCTCAGGTAATCCTGTGTCAGGCAGACACCCTTGAATATCGCGGACCCGCAACGGCTTATCAGCGGCGAACAAAAGGGATTCAATAATCAATTCAAGCTGTTTTTCCATCCTCCCCTCTCTAAGGACTTCCTTCATCAAAGCAGGCCGAAAGCCGGATTCGACTCTGTTGAGAAGGCTGAAAAACCTTGATCAAGCCCATATGGATCAGTTCCAGAAGGGCGAGAAAGGTGACCACCAGTTCCGATATATCCTGGTTTCCTGCAAAGATTTCTTCAAAAAAAATATCGGGTTTTTCTCTCAGTAGGGCAATAATGCTCTCGACTTTATCCTTCACCGACCACTTTTCCAGGGAAACCGTGAGATTCCCAGGGTCCTCCCCAAGGGACACCACACGACGGAATGCGTCTATCAGTTGAAAGAGGGTCACATCCGGTTTCGGCGCCATATCCGGATATTCATCAAAAGAGGTGGCATCCCCTCTGGCAAAGACATCTCTGCCCAGAATTTCCCGCTCTGAAAGTTCCTGTGCCATTTCCTTGAGCTGCATATATTCCAGAAGCGGTCTGGTAATTTCGAGGCGGGGATCCTCCTCTTCATCCCCTTCATTTCGGCCCGGCAGCAGCATTCTGGATTTAATGTGAATGAGCGTGGACGCCATCACCAGGAAATCTCCGGCAATGCTCATTTCCAGGGATTTCATCAGCTCCAGGTAATCAAGGTACTGGTCCGTGATGCTTGAAATGGGAATGTCAAATATATCCACCTCATTTTTGTGAATCAGGTGAAGCAAGAGGTCCAGGGGGCCCTCGAACATTTCCAGTTTGACTTTGTAGTCCATTGTTCCACTTCGAAACAGTTTACTGTTCTCCGTCCTCTGCCCTCTGTCTTCCGTCTTCTGTTCTCCGCCCTCCGTCTACTAAATCTTAACAGCCTCCCTAACCTGTATCATGGTTTCCCTGGCAATGGAACGGGCGCGGCCATTGCCGTCGCTTATGATTTCTTTGACTTTGTCCAACTGGCTTTCAAGCTCTTTTCTTTTGGCCTTTACGGGAGCGAGCCCTTCTTTGAGGCCTTCGGCCATCATTTTTTTACATTGGACGCACCCGATCTCAGCCGATTTGCACCCTTCTTTAATTTCTTTGCAGGTGTTTTCGTCGGTGTAGATTTCATGGAAGGAAAAAACGTTACAGATTCCCGGATCTCCCGGGTCTGTTTTCCGTGCCCGCTGGGGATCCGTAATCATCTGCCCGACCTTACCGTCAATTTCCTTGTCCGTATCTGTGAGGAAAATGGCATTGCCGTAGCTTTTGCTCATTTTTCGACGGTCCGTGCCCAGGATTTTTGATGTGGGTGTTAACAGAACCTTGGGGACGGGAAATATGTCGCCATATATATGGTTGAACCGCCTGGCAATTTCCCTTGTCAACTCCACATGGGGCGCCTGGTCTTCACCCACCGGAACCCCGATGGCCTTGTACATCAATATATCCGCAGCCTGAAGCACCGGATAGCCTAGGAAACCATAGGTGAAAATATCCTTGTGGCTCAGTTCCTTCAGCTGTTCCTTGTAGGTGGGATTTCGCTCCAGCCAGGGCAGCGGGGTCAGCATGGAAAAGAGCAGATAGAGCTCCGCATGTTCTTTGATATCAGACTGAATGAAAAATGTGGATTGTTCCGGATCAAGTCCCACGGAAATCCAATCCATGATAATTTCGTAGGTGCTTTCTTTGATGATTTCCGTATTGGCATAGTCACTGGTTAGCGCATGCCAGTCTGCGATAAAATAAAAACACTGAAACTCTTCCTGAAGCTTTTTCCAGTTCAGGAGAGCACCGCGCAAATGTCCGAGATGCAGTTTGCCGGTGGGTCTCATACCGCTTACGATTTTCCCTTTTGCCATTCCCTTCTATTCCCCTTTCCATAAAAGTGCTCTAAAATAATCCAAGTGTCTAAAGTTGATGTTTGTTTTCTATTCAATGTTGGATGTTAAACGTTCGATGTTCAACGTTCATCTTTTTGGCCTCAGATCTCCAAATTCCTGTTTGACAAGCGCTATTTCATCTTCCTTTTTCTGTGTCAGCTGGTTCATCCGGGCTTCCAGGAGTCTTTCAAAAATTTTCCTAAAGATGGGGCCTGATTTAAATCCCATTTTTAACAAATCATCACCGTTGAGGTGAATCTTTTTTCCTTTCAACTGTGTGAAAAAATGGGAGATCAACCGTTTCATCCGCTCGTTTTTCGCTTTTGCCATCAAATACAGTAGCATTTCCGTATCATGGGGTCTGAGTATGGCAAAGAGCTCATAGTCAGTTCCATCAAACCTGAAAAGGGTATTCATGAGTTGTTGTTCCGCCATGCCCCGGGGGGAGAGGCATTCGGCCCCTATTTCATGGGTTAATCTCATGAAAATATCGGTGTCAATTCCACTGGTGAGCCCATACCAGTAGACCTTCCATTCTGTTACGGGGTCCTCCAGAAAAAGGAGATGATACCAGGTGATGACTTCATTGATTTCTTCCAACAGGCTTTTGATGGCATCGTTCAGATCGAGATGGGGAGATGCAAATTTTAGAAGATTAAATTCTTTTAGCCGCACGAGGGCGCCGATGGGATCCTCTTCCTTGAGGATGAGTTTCAGTTCCCCCAGAATCCTGCGCGATGCCAGGCTATCGGTCCAATCCATTTTTGCAGCGGTCTTCATGAGGGCAAGGGTCAGTTTTCCAATGGTAAAACCGAAGCGTTGTTCAAATCGTATGGCCCGGAGCATGCGCGTGGGATCTTCCACAAAGCTTAAGTTGTGCAACACCCGCAGCGCTTTATCCTTGATATCCTTCTGAGCGCCAAAATAGTCGATGAGGGTGCCGAAAGACCGTTTGCTTAAACTGACGGCCAACGTGTTCACTGTGAAATCCCGGCGATACAGATCCAGTTTCAATGAGCTTGTTTCAACGATGGGCGGTGCCCCGGGGGATTTATAATACTCAATCCTTGCAGTGGCCACATCCACCTTGAACCCGTCTTTGAAAATCAGCACGGCGGTACCGAATTTCTGGTGGCTTCGCACTCGGGCTGAATGGTTTTTGGCAAATTCACGGGCAAATTTGATACCGTCTCCCTCAATGACGATATCCACATCCAGGTTCTCAAATTTCAGAAAGATGTCCCTGACCAACCCGCCCACAAGATAAACGCCGTAACCGAGAGAATCGGCAACATCCCCGAGTTCTTTTAAAAGGGTGGCCACCTTTTTTGGCAGCCTTTCTTTGAGCATCCCGGAAAGATTCCGTTTTCGGATGACCGAACCGCCTTTCTGGCTGTCCTGGAGGGCATCGGGGACCAGCGGGTTTCCCACCAGGATGTTCAAAAGATCCGTTCGGGTGATAACCCCTTTTACCTGTTTGTTTTCAACTACCGGAAGGATTCTCAGCCTGCCGCGAATAATCAGATCCTGGATTTGTTTGAGGGGTACATCCGGATGAACGGTGGCGAATTCAATGTTCATATAGTCGCATACCTTACGGTCTCCGAGTCCGAGGTAAGCCGCTTTTTCAACAATCTGCCGGGTGACGTAACCGGAGAGGCCGTCATCATCTATCACCATCAGTACATTGATGTTGTACCGGGTCATGTAATGGGCCGCTTTGTCAATACTGTCTTCGGGACGAATTCCGATGACCGGTGAAGACATCATGTCCCCGGCATTTCTGCTTTGCCCGATACGGCTGTTCAAAAGGGCATTTAGTGACCGTTCCACCTGGATCAATGTCTGGTCTTTGATGGTTGCCGAGGCCGCCTCCATATGTCCGCCCCCGCCGAATGCGTTGGCAATCTCTCCTGCATCCACTGTGTCGACCCGGCTTCTGGCCACCAGGAAAATGCGATTTTCCATCTGTGCCAGCGCAAAGACCACCTTCAGGCTCTCCATTTCCATGAAGCGGTGCACCAGAACAGCGAAGTCCGGCACAAATTCATCCGTGATGACCTTGCTGATGACAATTTCCGTCCCGTTAATCATCCGGGTGGTGGCCGATTGTATCAGGTCATTGAGCAGCCAGAGGTTCTCGGTGGTCAGTTCACGGGTCAGCATGTCCGAGATAACATTGTGGTCGGCACCCTGGGCGGCAAGCCAGGCCGCCGCGTCATAGTCCTGGCTGGTGGTGGAAGAGAACGTAAAGCTTCCCGTATCTTCGTGAATCCCCAGACACATGACAGTGGCCTCTTCCGGGGAAACAGGGATATGCCTTTTTCGAATGATGTCAATCATCAATGCCGTGTTCGAGCCGATTTTACGGATGACTTCCAGCTGGCCGTGTACGTCGTCCGAGGCAGCGGGGTGATGGTCATATATGTGGATTTCCACATCTTCGCGATCCGCCAGCCGGGCAAAGTCTCCGATACGGCCCTTCTGCCGGGTGTCCACCAGAATCAGGCGTTTGACGGCATCGATGTCGATTTTTTTGATTTTGGTGATATTCAGGAGGTAGAAGGTGGAATTCAGGAAAAAATTCCTGAGATTTTTTTCCTGGGAGCCGGGAAAAGCTAAAGATGCTTCAGGATAGAGCTTGCTGGCGGCCAGCATGGAGGCTAGGGCGTCAAAATCGGCGTTGACATGGGTCGTAATGACCTCTGCGTGAACTTCCTGAAGCTTTTTCTTTCTCTGTTGTCGCGTTCTCGTGGTCTCAGACACGGAGCCTTTCCTATGGCAAGGGCAGGTTTTACCCTTCAGAGTACGCTGTCCCTCCTAAAATGGAACAGCTGCACCTCAAGACCTGTGTCCAGCCAACCTGTCCGCTGCCGCTAAATGATCAGCTTGGTAATCGGGGGAGCGCTACAACCCCTTCAACTTTTCTTCGCTTTCCTGGCTTTTCTTGCAGTTGATACACAGGGTGGTGACCGGGCGTGCGTTGAGTCGTTGCTCTGAAATGTCCTCGCTGCATTTTTCGCAGATGCCGAAAGTTCCGTTCTCAATTCTGCCCAGGGCCTCTTTTATTTTTACAATCAGTTTCCTTTCCCTGTCCCTGATCCTCAGCGTGAAATTTCTCTCTGATTCCAGTGTGGCCCTGTCTGTGGGATCGGCATAGTTGTCCCGATGGTCTGTCATACCGCTGACGGTCTTCGTGGCTTCGTCAAGGAGCCCATCTAACCTTTTTTCAAGAAAACCTTTGAAATATTCCAGATCTTTTTTGTTTAACATTACACTCTCCATCCAAAAGACAAGAAATTAGCGATCTTTCCCCTAACACCATTTCGCAGTAATGTAAACTCCGATTTTTTAGGTAGTGCCCATCCACGAATGGCCAATTTGCCCGATTTCGGCGTCAGGCTCAGATTGTAATCTTCGAAATACTAAACAGGGCTCAATGCCCTTTCTTTTTCCAGAAACCCTTGCCTTTGCCCTTTTTCTTGGACAATGCCAGACCTTCCGTCTGAGCGAATTCCTGGAGCAATTCCGTTTGTCGTTGATTCAGCTTTTCAGGGATCTTCACCACAATTTTAATGTAAAGATCGCCTCTTTTCCGGAACCCCCGCAGACTGACCATCCCTTTGCCGGGCACTTTGATGATTTCGTCGGGTTGTGTGCCTTTTGGAATGGTGAGTTCATGAGTATCCTCCTCACCCAAAAGGGGAATGGCCATGGTGTCTCCCAAAATTGCCTGAACAAATGATATGGGGATTTGGCAAATCAGGTCGTCATCTTCACGAGCAAAAAAGTTGTGCTCTTTTACGTGGATGACCACAAAAAGATCCCCCGGCGGACCGCCGTTTTCTCCGGATTCACCCTCTCCCCGCAATCTGAGTTGAGACCCCGTGTCCACGCCGGCAGGAATTTTGACCTGAATTTCTTTTTCAACCCTGGTTTTGCCCCCGCCCCCGCACTCCGAGCACGGCTGGGAAATGATTTCACCTTGGCCATGGCAGGCCGGACAGGTACTGCTGACCTGAAAAAAGCCCTGGGATCGTATGACTTGACCCCTCCCTTGACAAGTACCGCAGGTTTGGGGCTGGGTCCCTGGTTTTGCTCCTGAACCATGGCATGTGGAACATCCCTCCAGCCGGGGAAAAGAGATCTCCGCCTCTTTTCCGTGAAACGCCTCTTCCAGGGATAATTCCAAATCATATCGAAGACTTTTCCCTTGTCTGGCACGGGTTCTGCCACCGCCTCCGCCAAAACCGAAGATGCCTTCAAATATATCTCCGAAGTTTGAAAAAATGTCCTCAAAACCGTTGAAACCGCGAAAGCCTGAACCGGCCAGGCCTTCATGCCCGAATCTGTCGTAGAGCTGTCTTTTTTCAGCGTCCGTCAATACGTCATAAGCCTCAGCTGCTTCTTTGAACTTTTCTTCGGCTTCTTTGTCTCCGGGATTTCGGTCCGGGTGATACTTGAGGGCCATTTTACGATAGGCTGCCTTGAACTCCACTTCCCCGGATTCTCTGGAGACTCCCAGAATTTCATAATAGTCGCGTTTGTTCATGATTCGCTTTCAACGGGTGCTGCTTCAGCACCTTCCACATCCGGTTTTAAATCTTCAGGTTTGGGTTCTTCCGACAAGGTTTCAAGCAGAAGATCTGTCGGATCCTCTGCCAGGGCCTTCTTCGCGTCCGCTTCCTGCTGAAAGACTTTTCCCGCAGCGATTTCCCTGAGGGCAACAACGGTGTCTCTGTTTTTGCAGACAACCAATGGTTCGGCGCCTTTTCTCAGTTGACGCACGCGATTGGCTGCAAGATGGATCAATCCGAAGCGATTATCCACCCGATCCAGACAGTCTTCCACTGTGATTCGTGCCATCCTGTTCTCCTAAAATTTGATTGACCAAAAATAATCCTGTGAGGTAGGACAAAATATCATTATAAAAATAAACTTTGCAGTATATAACCTATTGTGTTAAATGTAAAGAATAAAAGTTTTATCTGAGTCTTATGATCTCAGAATCCTGTGCGATAACCACCATTTTCCTGTCGTTTTTTAATTTTCGGGCCAAACCGCTTATGCGTTTTTATGCGGCTTTGAACATCCCGCTGCTATTGTTCCAATAAGGAGACTGCTTATATATGCTGGCCAAAGTCCTCAGTAGCGCCGTTATCGGCATTGATGCCTATGTGGTGGAGGTTGAGGTGGACATTGCCCGGGGGCTTCCCTCTTTTTCCACCGTGGGTTTGCCGGAAGGGGCCGTCAGGGAAAGTAAAGAGCGGGTTAAGGCTGCGGTAAAAAATTCAGGTTACCATTTTCCATCTGATCGGATTACCGTGAATCTGGCTCCGGCAGACATCAAGAAAGAGGGTTCCGCCTTTGATCTTCCCATGGCCCTGGGTATTCTCGCCGCAACGGGCTTGATTGAAAATGCTGATTATGCGGGCCATATTTTTCTGGGCGAACTGGCCCTTGATGGCATGATCCGACCGGTCAGGGGCGCTCTGTCCATGGCCATCGCCGCCAGGGAACTGGGCCTGAAGGGTATTTTCCTTCCGGCGGAAAACGCGATCGAGGCAGCGGTTGTGGAGGGCATCCCCATTTTCCCAGTAAAAACCCTGTCCCAGGTCGTTAGTGCTCTAAAAGGTGCCGTTAACGTAAGTCCGCTCCGGTCTGAAATCAACCATTTCTTTGAACCAACTGTCTTTCAGGTGGATTTTATGGATGTGAGGGGGCAGGAACATGCCAAGCGGGCCCTGGAAATTGCCGCTGCAGGAAACCACAATGTCATTATGATCGGCCCCCCGGGCTCCGGTAAGACCATGCTGGCCAAGCGCATCCCCACCATTCTGCCGCCCCTGCGGTTTGAGGAATCTCTTGAAACGTCAAAGATTTACAGTGTGATGGGCCTGATGCCCAAAGGTGCGGGACTGATCACCGTCAGGCCCTTTCAAGCGCCGCACCATACCATCAGCGATGCCGGGCTTATCGGTGGTGGCCAGCACCCCAAACCGGGACAGGTAAGTTTGGCACATCACGGGGTTCTTTTCCTGGACGAATTACCTGAGTTTAAAAGGAATGTCTTGGAGGTCCTGCGTCAACCCATGGAAGAGGGGCTGGTGATTATTTCCAGAGCCGCATCCACTGTGAGCTACCCCGCGGATTTCATGCTGGTGGCCGCCATGAATCCTTGCCCGTGCGGTTTCCTGGGCGATGTCAAAAGAGAATGCACCTGCTCGCCGCTTCAGATTCAGCGTTATCGCGCCAAGATATCCGGGCCGCTACTGGATCGGATCGACATCCACCTTGAGGTGCCGGCCGTGCCCTACAGGGAGCTTTCAGGGATTTCAGAAGGGGAGTCTTCCCATCCTATCCTGGAAAGGGTGGTGAGGGCCAGGGACATTCAAGAGGAGCGGTTTTCCCGGGCTAAGGTCTTTAATAACGCGGGCATGAACAGCCGTCATCTCAAGAAATTTTGCCCTGTTGATGCCGAATCCGGCGTTTTACTGGAACGGGCCATGGATCGGTTCGGTCTGAGTGCAAGGGCCCACGCCCGTATATTAAAAATCGCCCGTACCATTGCGGATCTGGAAGGGAGCAAAGAATTGCGGGCGGCCCATGTGGGGGAAGCCATTCAGTACCGGACCCTGGATCGGAAGATGGCGGGATAAAAAGCGGTGGTAGTTTGTTTGGGGTGTAAGAGAAATCGGAGGTTTGGATATCTGGAGGCAACGGCATGAAAGACATTATTCGAATGGGTGAAAGCTCCGTCCTCGAGTTCAAGACAGAAGAAGTCCACAACGACAGCATCGCAAAAGAGGTGGTGGCTTTTTCCAATTTTATGGGAGGAAAACTCCTTGTGGGTGTGCGGGACGACGGGTCGATTATCGGTACAACAAATCGGAAAGTTGAAGAAAGGATTGTTCAGATATGCCGCAACAATGTCACGCCGTCGGTGCTGCCTCGAACGGAGTTTATGGATGTCGAGGGCAAAGAAATCCTGGTGTTGGAAATTCCTAAGGGATCCAACAGGCCTTATAAAGTGAAAACAACGGGGAAATTTTATATTCGGGCGGGATCTAGCTCCGTCGAGCCCACCAATGAGGAACTGGCCCGTCTTTTTCAGAATGGTGAAATGGTCCACTACGAAACAAAACCCGTCCACGGGGCCTGCGTTAATGATCTCAACCGGGGCTATTTGGACCGGTATATGAGAGAATTTCGTCAGATTGATGCATTTCCTGACGAAGCGTATCCGCAGGTATTGGATAACCTCAACCTGGTGGCTCGTGTCAATGGTGATTATGTGCCCAATATTGCCGGGCTCATTCTCTTCGGAAACAACCCTAAAAAGTTTCTTCCCCAAAGTATCTGCCAAGCCGCCTGTTTCAAAGGAACAGATGAGTCAACTGATATCGTGGAGTTGAAGGAATTCTCAGGTGCCATGACCGAGGTTATGGAAGGGCTCCTACGCTTTGTGGAACGTAACTCCAGAACTGATGTGG
>Ga0233431_1006546_pt1 | contig 10447 bp, 7 predicted proteins | sample SI_118_April2016_FD_179867 | JGI IMG/M metagenome (GOLD analysis project Ga0233431, IMG submission 179867) | Seawater microbial communities from Saanich Inlet, British Columbia, Canada - SI_118_April2016_200_MG | ecosystem: Environmental > Aquatic > Marine > Inlet | place: Canada: British...
GTCGCCGCAGAGCTGCCATTCGCGGTAGGCCTTCATGATGCAACCCATCTGGCCGTCGGCGGCAGCCGCGCCCTGGCCCTTTTCGCGTTCGATGGGGAGAGAGACGCGGAAGCTCATCTGGCCATTCTCGGGGTTGGTGCAGTGGAGGAACTCGACCTCGCGCATGCGTCGGGCTAGATCGCCAAAGAGGAAGGGCGTGGTGGTCTCGTAGTTCCACACATGAGTACAACTGCCACTGCAACAGCCGCCGCCATCACTGCAACCCTCCCAGCCGTAGAACAATCCGTCGGGGGTGCGGAAGCAGGTTTCGCTGCGCAGCGTGCTGGCATTGAAGAGGGCTGATTCCTTGATTTCGGCGGGCAGGTCGGAATCGCAGATGGCCTGCACGAAGGCCACGGTCTGCTGTTCGAGCTCGGGGAGACGAGGGAATTCCCGAAGAGTGACATCCCACGCGTCGGCGTACTGTTCGGTGTAGTAGTTGCCGATGCGGTCGGCGGGGTTGAGTTTCTTCGTGGCACAGTCGCACTCGATGGTGCCGGGCGCCCAGTTGTAGCGGTTGGGGAAGTGCCAGGAGAGGCAGAAGGTCACGGTTGCCGTGCCGCCGGCAGGGACAACGACCGACGCGGCCAGCGAGCCATAGGACATGCCCCCGGCCGTGTCCTCGGGGCTGTCGTCCAGTCGTCCATCATCGACCAGATCATCCCAGAAGTGGAGCAGGGACCGCCGCCAGCTCTCTTGGGGCCAAGTCGTCTTGTAGCTCACGTCTGTAGCGTCGGTGACCAGAACCATGGAGCCATACTCGCGGGCGTCTTTGTCGCCATCAAGGCCATCGAAGACGAGGCCACGCAGACCGTCCTCGTTGCGGAAGCGGTTGCGTTTGGTCTTCCCTGCCGTGAGGTTGCCGAGCGTGCCGCAGACCGTCGCTTCCACAGCCACGTCGCTGGGATTGTCGAGCACATAGCGGAAGCAGGCGAGGGGGAGACCACTGCTCTCGGCATCGCCAGGGATCAGCGGATTGAAGGCTTCGAGGCGGACCGAGAGAGGAACGGCGTCATCATGAAGGGTGACCTCCCCCAGCGGGTAGGCAGCATCAAACCGACACTCACGGAAGCGAGGCACGCCGTGGAAGCCAGCGACGGAACCATGGGATCCCTCATACGGTCCCTCCAGCACGCCTTCCAACGCCCGCATCACCGGCTCGCCACCGGCTGGCTTGGCGTAGAGCACGAAGAGCGAAGCGGCGCCATAGTCCCGCAGGCCGTAGTTCTCCGCGCCCTTGCTCCCCTTGTTGGGGTGGTTCTGGATCTCCCAGTCGAGCAACTGCCCGCGTCCGCCAAGTGAGACCGTGCCGGTACCGATGCCGCCAAGGGGCATGGCGATGCGGGTAAGGTGATCTTGGTCGTAGGAGGTCAGAATGGGCCAGCGGGAATGACTCATGGGGGATAGCTCCAAGCTGTTCGTGGTGCGCGCTTCGTCATACTCTCAGGAGTGCCCAAGGCTAGATGCCAGACTTGCATGTAGTACACGCTTTAGCGTGCTCTTCCGCCCGTCCCTGGGAGCACGCTAAAGCGTGTACTACATACGGGGATGCGTGTTGTGCTTACTCGGTCTTCTCAACAATGAACGGTTTGGCCTGGATGTCTAGATCTTCCAGGGGATTCCCATCTGTATCCGCGATGCGGAGAAAGAAGCCCCAGGCGAGTTTGCGGTTCTGGAGCTCCAAGACGAGTTGATTCTCGCCTGCTCGAAGAGCCACAGGAACGCGGTACTCGTCGGCGACAGCGATGCGACTCTTGCCGGAGAAGACCTCCTGGCCGTTGAGTTTCACAAGCAGGCGTTCGTCAAAGCCGAGTACGATCACCGCCTGTCTGGCTTTGGGGGAGGCGATGCTGACCCGGCATCGAGCCATTGCCCGGTCGCTGGGTTTCAGCGCCGTCCGCAGATTGACGTAGCGATCGAAGAGGCGGCCCTCCAGAAGGCGTGGTTCAGGCAGGTGCCAGCTGTCCACCGTGGGGAAGTGCGCAGCTGGCAGCGGACCCTCGACTTGCCACGACGTGATGTAGCTCGCCTCGCGTCTGAGCCGCCTGATTTCGCGTTGCCAGGCGACGCGTTCGGTATCCGGTTTGAGGTCCGCGATGGCCTTCTCGAGGTAGGGGATCAGTTCGTCTTCGGTCTTCAGCTTCTCATGGGCTCGGCGGATGCGGGCGATTGTCTCCCTTCGTCGCCACTCCGAAGCCGGAGCAATGCCCCAGTCCAGCCTCGTCTCGAAGCTCCGCTGCCACCAGTGCAGTTCGGCAGTGTAGTTCTTCTGCCTGTGGAAGTGATTCGCCAGCATGGTCATCTTGTCGAGAGCGAGATCCAGGCAACGGCGGGGGTTGTCTTCCTGCTGTTGGTTTGGCCCGGGATATAGGGGTTGGTAGCGCGGCACGTCGGGAAGTAGGGCGGCAGAGAGGGCTTGTTCGATCAGCTGGCGAAGCTGCTGTCCCTTGGCTGGCGTGTGCGTGAGGAGTTTGTGTTGCAGCAGAGCGGACTTCGGGTAGTCTCGGGCCAGGGCTCGGAGTTCATCGCGGTGCTGCCGCCGGGCGACGCCCTTCTTGTCGCCAGTCTTTGTTGCCTGCCGGCCCACGAAGTCCAGACGCAGGCTGAGGTCGCGGGGGAATGCGTCGATCGCGTCCTTGTAAAGGAGTTGGACCTTCACCGCTTGGCCGGCCTCGGGACTGACCCTGATGAGCTTGCGCCGGAGCAAAGCGGAGTCGCCACCCAAGGCCTTTGTCTTCTCGTAGGCGGCGAAGGCGCGCTTGCGGAACTCATTCTGCAGGCCGCCGCGTCCTGCCATCTTGTGCTGGAAGGACCCGGGGTAGTTGCTGCTGAAGGACTTGATGTCCTGCATGGCTTCCTCCAGGAAGTCCTGATCGAAACCACGGGTGCAGACCAGGGCGCAGGCATCCCCGAGTTTCTCGTAGAGAGCGGGGTCCGTGCCGAAGGCCGGTTCGGCCAGGGAGAGTTCCACGATCGCCCGTTCCGGCGTGCGGCTGCCGAGGTACTCGAGACCGTTCTCAAGATGCTGTTTGGCCCGTTTCTGGAGCTCTGCATCGCCAAGTTGCTCGGTTGCGTGGCGCTTGCTGAAGAGGGGGAGATAGGCGAAGCGGAAGCGGGTTCGCTCAGGTCCGCTCTCGTAGCCTAGGAGACCGCCCAGGAACTGGAAGGAGCGTTCGCCGCGGGTGGAGGTCATGCCATCGGCAAAGGGCATCAACTCCCAGGTGCGCCGCCGACTGTTGGCCTCGGTGCGGAATACCCGGTACAGCAGGCGTCGTTCGCGGAAGCCGCAGATGTCGCGTTCAGATCGGTACGCGAAGCCGGCCAAGGAGGTGGCTTCCTGTTCCCGGCTCGGGGTGGTTTCCACGGTCCAGAGGGGATCGAGAATGGCCAACTCGCGGCTGCCGTCGGTCCACTTGCGCTGATGGTACAGGCCGCTGTCCAGGCCGGGGAAGGGCAGGACGTCCAGTGCCCTGCCGTGGTGTTCCCCATCCAGATCCCACTCGGTCTCCCGCTCTGCACGAAGCAGGAAAGGGATCTCCGTGGTGACAGATTCCGACACCAGTTGGGGGTCGCCAGGCGCGCGTTGCTGGTCGACGCGTCGTCGGTAGAGGGGCATCAGGGCGGTCTCCCTGCTCTCTTGCACGCGTTCCGGATCGAGCTGCCGTCGGCGCCACTCCTTGGAGAAGAGCCATGCCACCCGCCGGGCGGAGATATTCTCGCCTTGCTCGCGGGCCCACGCACCGTGGAGAGTGGCGGATTTGGTGCGGGGTTGGCTGTCGTCCACATCGGCGCTGGTGCTGTGTCGGTAGAAGAGCCCCAGAGGTCCGGCATGGAACGCTTCGCGGGAGGTGTTCGGGGTGCTGTGGTGGCTCGCGCCGCCAACCGGGAAGCTCCACCAGGACCAGCCGCTGCCGGAACGCTTGCTGACGAAGAAAGGCCAGACGCTGCGAGTCAGCTTGCCCGATGGTGTGGGGGATGAGGAACCGCCGAACATATCGGAGAAGTTGCCGAAAACGGGCGTGTAGGTGCGGGCGCCCTTGGCGTCGGAGCGTTCCTCCCAGCGAACGAGTGGCCAGCAGACGCTGCCACCTTCGCGTTTGCCATCCTCGCGGTGCTGGGCATAGAGAGGCCAGAGGCGGAAGGCGGCAGTGTCCTTCCCCGTCTTCAGCATGAGGAGCGGAAACAGGGCGTCGTAGCGGGTGTAGTCCTTGCTCTGGCTGCGGATGCGGGTGAGGAGCGGCCCCAGGATGTTCAGCGCCTTGTCATCGCCGTCCTGGATGCGGGCCCCCAACGGCACCAGCGCTTGGGTACTCTCGCCCGGCTTGCGGAAATCCCACCAGAAGGGGAAGAGGACCAGGTGGCTGGACTTGGTGCCGTAGTCGCGACTGCCCCGGAAGTAGAAGGGGAAGACGCGCTGTTTGTGGGCGGAGCGCAGGGGGGTGCCATCCGCTTCCGTAAGCGTGCGGGAGGTGAACTTGGCGATTGGCCCGAGGGCGCGGGTCACGACCGTTTGGCGGCGGTGTTCGTCTTCGGTGAAGGCCTTGCTCCGGGTGCGTCTGTTCACCAGCGGCCAGACCATCCAGCGCCGTTTGGTTTGCTTGTACTTGCCGGTGCGGTTCGTTTCCTCTTGGCGTTTCCAGCGGACCAGGAAGAAGGCGCTGCGGTGCCATTCGTCGCGGTTCACGTTCTCCTTCCGGTCATGCTTCTCATAGCGGGAGAAGACAGGGAGCAAGGTTTGGCGCTTGCGGGCGAGTTCGCCATCGGTCTCTTTCGCACTTGCCCAGTAGAATGGGACCACAGCATTGGACGTGTAGCGGTAGAGGTGGGCGTTCCTCCGGACATTGCGTTCCCCACGCCAGACCAGGAAGAGATAGCCCTGGGTACTGCCGTTCCCGTTGCCGGAACCATAGTAGACGGGAAAGACCGCGTTGACATGACTCTTGCCATTGAGGAATCGCCAGTAGAGGGGGAAGACAACGGCATGGGAGGAGCCGCCTGCCCGACCGAGCCAAAGGAGGGGGGCAACCCAATTCCGCCAGCGCGTCTCGTCGCGGGAGACCCAGCCGAGCAGGTCGAAAAGGGCGGAGGTGCGCGTCTCCTTGGCGGTGGTGTTGGTCTGGCGCGAGAAAAGGTGCAGCAGCGACCACTTGTCGTAGCGCGGCGCGGTGCGCAGGTCGATCAGTGGCCAGGCAATCTCCAGGCGCTCGGCGCCTGCCTCCTCGTCGATTGCATGGTAGACCAACGGCCATGCCTTGACTGTCGGATTCTCGACGGCTGCCAAAGGCATGACTGCGCTCAGGACGAGAAGGGGAATCCAGAATCGCTTTGCCATCGTGCATCTCCTCGATCGCAGGGGTGTGTTCCCCAATATCCGCCACAGGATGGGTCGGTCAAGCTAGCCTGGACTATCCGGCGTCACAGTAGGCCGCGCATGGATAGTCCTGGCTAGATCCTCCCAGGAAGACCGGGGAGCAGGCTGTAGACTGCATTGCCGCCAACAAGAGTCGCTTTCACACATCCGCGCAGCTTTTGGCCATCGAAGGGCGTGTTGCGGGATCGGGAGTAGGAGGCCGCTACGTTGACGACGTGCTCGGCATTGGGATCGAAGACCGTGACGTCCGCCAGGGAGCCGATGGCCAGGGAACCCGTCTCCAGACCGAGGATCTGCCGAGGGCCGCTGGTGAACACGGCAATGAACTGCGCAAGTCCCATATGGCCGCCACCAACCAGTTCGGTGAGACAGACGGGGAGGGCGGTCTCGAAACCGAGGATTCCCGCGGGCGCCTTGGTGAGTTCCGCATCCTTCTCGTGGGGGGCGTGGGGGGCGTGATCGGTGGCGATGCTCTGGATGGTGCCGTCGCGCAGTCCCTGGATCACCGCCTGGCGGTCGGTCTCCTCGCGCAAGGGTGGGTTCATCTTGGCGTTGGCCCCTTGGTCGAGCACGGCATGATCGGTGAGAGCCAGGTGATGCGGAGCGGCCTCGGAAGTCACCGGCAGACCGCGCGCCTGCGCGTCCCGGACCATCTCGACCGACCCCTTGGTGCTGATGTGCTGAATATGGACGGGCCAGTCCGTTTCGTCCGCCAGGACGATGTCACGGGCGACAATGAGTTCCTCCACCGCCCGTCGCTGGCCGGGCACGCCGAGGCGTTCCGCCACGGCACCACGATGGATGGCGCCACCCGCGCACACGTCACAGTCCTCGCAGTGCTCGATGACCCGCAACCCATGGGCTTTGGCCAGTTGCATGGCATCGAGCATCAGCGCAGCGTTCTGGATGCAGGAGCCATCGTCGGTCAGCACCTCTACGCCCGCCGCCGCCAGGGCTTGGATATCACTCAGCTCAGTCCCGGCTCGCCCCCGTGATAGGCAGGCCGTCTGGATGACGCGGACCACGGCCTTCTGCCGGATCAGTTCCTGCACCTGGTGGAAGACAGCGGGCGAATCCACCGGCGGACTGGTGTTGGGCATGGCGACGACGGTGGTGAAGCCGCCAGCGGCAGCTGCCCGTGTGCCCGACGCGATGTCCTCCTTGTGAGTCTGCCCCGGCTCGCGCAGATGGGCATGGAGGTCGATGAAACCGGGGGCTACGACCAACCCCGTGCAGTCGATGCGCAGGGCGTCTGCGGGAGCATCGGACGGGTCAGCAATCCGACCGTCCAGGATCAGTAGGTCCCGGACATCGTCGATTCCGTTGGCGGGATCGATGACGCGTCCGTTGGCGAGGAGGATGGGTTGAGTCATGGGTGGAATCCGGGCGGACGTGAGGAGTTGCAGGCCTGTCACCGCATAGATACTGCCGAATTGCCGGCCATGCCAGCGATCAGCCGATGGCTTGCGCTGCCATCGCGTCGGTTTCACTCAGCTTGAACCGGGTGCAGACAACCGAATGCTTGATCTTGCCGGGGCGGTACTTGATGTAGGTGGTGGCCACCAGTGTCTGGTCGGGCAGAAGCTCAAGGCCTGGGTAGCCGGTGTCGAAGCCCGCATGGCTATGCAGCAGTTTGATGCGGTACTGGCCTTCGCGCCCGTTGAGGATGTCTTCGTACGTGCCCACCCAGCCCGCGAAGTGATGGTAGCTGGGGCTCTCGGCCGCGACGTCGCGGAAGACGATGACCAACCGCCCGTCGGGGAGGTAGCGGGCCACGTGACGGTCGCCGGTGAGGGAGGCGGGAAGCTCCGTCGCATCCGTCCAGGTTTGCCCCTCGTCCTCGGAGGTCATCATCAGGGAATTGGTGGTCCGCGTGTTCTGACGCATAAGGCAGAGCAGCTGCGTGCCGTCTGGGGAGCGGATTAGGCACGGCTCGCAGGGCTTCAGTTCAGGCAGATCGCAGACGACTCGGAAGTCTCCCCAGGTCAGCCCGCCGTCCTCGCTGATGCTCTGAATCACATTGTTGGAGAGCTTGTCGGGATCGCCAGCGCGACGGGCATTGGTCATGCCCAGGTGGCGTCCGTCCTGCAAGCGGATGATGGTGCTGAGCGGCATGACCACTTTGGTGGGGCCACAGGACTCCATTGGCGACCAGGTCGTGCCCCCGTCCTCCGAATACGAGCGGCAGATCTCCAGGTCCTTGGTCATGGCGAAGACAACCAGGCGTCCCTTGCCCGCAGGATCGGTGAGGCGATAGATGGCGGGACAGTTGACCGTGTCCTTCCAGTTCGGATGGACGGGGAGCAGACCGCTCCAGGTCTTGCCGCCATCAAGGCTTCTGGCCAGAGGACCGCATTCGCCACCGTGATTGTAGGTCCACACGCAGAAGATCGTCTTGCCGTCGGGCATCAGGACGGTGGTTGGGTGCCCTTGGTAGACCTCCTCGGTGCCGGCCGCAATGACGGTCTGTCGGTCAGTTTGGCCCGAAATGTCAACGGTAGGGATGCGGATCGTCTTTGCTGCGGTCGGGGTCATGGCCAGCTCCTCAGGGGAAAGCGGAGCGTCTCCGCTCCGGCTACGGTCGCGTCAGGATCGGGCCAGGACGCGGCGGGCGATGTCTTGAAGGAAAACGGCCTCTTCGTCGATGACCTCGGCCAGGGCGGGGAACTGGGGGAGGGGAATCTGGAGGACAGTGCCGAGGATGACGAGGGCGGCAAGATAGCTGCCATTGCGGTTGGCGTGGTAGTCGTCGGCGGCGTGGAGCCGGATGTCGCGGTCGTTCAGGGCAAGCTCCCAAGCATCACCGACTCGGGCAATGACCGAGCGCTCGCCGAGTTGGGCTTGGAGTTGGGCGTAGCCTTCGCGCAGTTCCTGCTGCATCTGGGGCGGACCACCGGGGAAGGCTGCCTCGGGGCCAGAGACCATCGGGTGGATGGGATGGCGCGCCCAGGTCTGGTAGAGGATCGTGGTCGCGGTCGGACTGGCACGGAGGATCTCCTGATGGAGAAGCTGCCCATTCGCGAAGAAGGACTCGGGGTGTCCAGCATGGGTCGGCGCGGTGCTGTAGCCTTGCAGGACCACATGGTCCCAGCCGCCCTCGCGAATGGCAGTCAGCGCCCCGGTCTCGTCGTCCATATGATCGGAGAACTTGCGGCCACCGAGCGCGCAGAGCCGCGTCAGGGGACGCTCCTCGCCGGCGGCAAGCGCGAGTTCGGCGAAGAGGAACGGGACGCCGCCTGGTTTGGAGACGGTCTCGTCGCCACTGCCTTGGGTGAAGCTGTTGCCGACGAAGAGGATGTTCATGGAGGTGGTACCGAAGCGTGGATCAATCTGTCGGGTCCAGGGGGCGGAGCTTTGTCCCGAGCCACGCGGTGAAGGCGGCTCGGCTCATCTCACCAGCAGCGATGCGCAAGATCACTTGTTCCTGTTCATCAACAGTGGCCTGCAGTTCGTGCCCGTTGAGGACGAGGAATACCTCCATCGCCGCGTGACCGATACGTTTGTTGCCGTCAACGAACGGGTGGTTGCTGACCAATGAGAAGCAGAGAATCGCGGCTTGGTCAGCCAACGTGGGGTACAGCGCCTGGCCGGAGAACGTCGCGAGAGGGAGATGCAGGGCACTTTCGAGAGCTCCCGGATCACGCAGGCCGGATGCACCACCGGATGTACTCACGATGCGTGCGTGAAGCGAGAGGATCTCGCTGATCGTCAGATGCCGCATCAGGCCAAGCGCCTGTAGAGCTCTCCATTCTTCTGAAGGACCTTCGTTGCCGCACGCTCGAAGTCCTCCTCCGACTGGTTGGCCAACTCTGCGATAGAGGCGGTGAGGAACTGCTCCAGGTCGAGGCCGTAGAGCTCTGCCTTGTCGCGGAGTAGTTGGGCCTTTTCGTCTTCCAGTTGCAGAGTGATCGTTGTCATGTCCTAGCCTTCGCTTGCGGGGAATCTGCCCGCGCGTTACCGCAAGTAGACAGCGTTGATTGGTCGTCCGTTCCGTTGGCACCAAGTTGTGCGCAGGGCTGCCATCGGTTATGCCGTTCGCCTGGGAAACGCTAGCCCGGCTGGGCTGCGGATGCAAGCAAGTTGGCGCCAGGGCGTGGCTGAGTGGAACATGCCGGCTGGAAGCCAGAGCTCCCGGCTAATCCTCGCGGCCACCGAGGTCGCAGATGCGGCAGTGTGAGCAGTCGAGCTGGGCTGGGGTGGTGAAGGCGCGGCCTTCACGGGCGGCCTTGCGCATCTGGATCCAGTTCATGCCGGCCAGGAAGAGCCCGAGCACGATGAAGGCGCCAGGAGCGAAGCCCATCAGCATGAAGGAGGGCCAACCGGGGATGATCCCGAGCTCGAAGAGCGTGCCCTTGCCGAGGAACTCACGCACTCCGCCCAGGGCCATGAGGGCGAGGGTGAAGCCAACGCCCATGCCGAGGGCATCCATGATCGAACGCAGGGGGCCGTTTTTGGAGGCGAATGCCTCGGCGCGACCGAGTACAATGCAGTTCACGACGATCAGCGGGATGAAAATACCGAGAGAGTCGTTGAGGGCCGGCGCGTAGGCCTTCATGAGCATCTCCACGACGGTCACGAAGGTGGCGATGATCACGATATAGCAGGGGATGCGGACCTTCTTGGGCACGATATTGCGCACCAAGGAGACCACAATGTTGCTGCCGAGGAGCACGAAGATGGTGGCGAGGCCCATGCCGAGACCGTTCTTCATGCTGCTGGTCACGGCCAGGGTCGGGCACATGCCAAGCACGAGAACCAGGACAGGGTTCTCCTTCCAGATGCCCTTGTTGAATTCCTTAAGCAAGCTCATGGGAGGATCTCCGTCTTCTGATCCAACAGGGCAGGGGCGTTGGCAGTGAAGGCGGCACAGACCTGCTGCACGGCGTCCTTGACGGCGCGACTACTGATCGTGGCACCGGTCACGCCATGGACTGCGTTGTCGCCTGCCTTGGGCTCGCCGCGGCTGACGGCAAAGTCCGCGGCGCCAATCTTGTTGGCAGCCCCACCGGTATAGAGGTCGAGATAGGGCTTGGGCTT
>Ga0233431_1006551_pt1 | contig 10437 bp, 4 predicted proteins | sample SI_118_April2016_FD_179867 | JGI IMG/M metagenome (GOLD analysis project Ga0233431, IMG submission 179867) | Seawater microbial communities from Saanich Inlet, British Columbia, Canada - SI_118_April2016_200_MG | ecosystem: Environmental > Aquatic > Marine > Inlet | place: Canada: British...
GCTTACGATGGCTACTGGAAACAATTAAAAGAAAATGCTGCCTTTCGATCCATACCCGACATTCGAACGGTGATGGAATGCAGCGATGTCCTGGAATCAAAAGTGAATCAGTCGTTCAGCAGGCCAGACTACAAAAAGATGGCATTAAGGATCATCCATGGACTCTCCATAAACAGGCTGGCCATGGGGGATATTTATCAGCCGCTGGGTCTCTCGGCCAAATCGCTCAGGGATGAACTGTGCCTCTACCAACCCGGCATAGAAGACATGGGTGGCGAGCCGGATGAGGATCTTCAAACCCTCGTGGAAACAGTTCTAAGGGAAATCATCAAGACCGTAAATGGGCAATTCATTTCCATGGCCCAGGATTCCGGCCAGTACTATCTGGATATCATAAAGGACATAGACTATGATGCTTTGATTGAAGACCGCGCAGAACTTCTGGAAAATGACAAGCTTGACATGGCCTATTTCGATGCCCTCTCCAGAATCCTTGAAAGATCCGATGCCTATCATCCTGGAACCCACCTGGCATGGGAATATGAGCTTCAATGGCTGGACCGAAAGGCAGCCCGGATCGGATATATGTTTTTCGGTACGCCCAATGAACGATCCACCGCCCAGCCGCCAAGGGATTTTTATCTCTATTTCATCCAAATATTTGAAGCCCCGCCGTTTAAGGATGAACTCCGATCGGATGAGGCGTTTATCAAATTGACCCATCTGGATGATGAGATCAAGAAACTCATTCGATACTATGCTGCCGCTCAAGCACGGGCTTCCACTTCTTCCGGCCAGGCCAAAACCATCTACCTTGAAAAAGCGCAAGCGTTTCTCAAGAAAATTGTTCAATGGCTCGGGAAGAATCTGTTGACGGCGGTGGAGCTGAAATACCAGGGAAAATCAAGACCCCTTCTCGAATGGTTGAAAGGGCGTATGAGTGCTTCAGAAATGGAGCAGAGCACAGTTAGGGATCTGGCAAACACGGCCGCTTCAATTTGCCTTGAAGAATATTTCAAAGAGCTGGCGCCAGAATATCCCACCTTTTCCATAAAGATCACCGGTGACAACCGGCAGCAGGCGGCCGTGGATGCGCTCCGTGGCATAGGGGGTCCCACCAAGACCAAACAAGGCTCGGCCGTGTTGGATGCCCTTGAACTGTTTCATGGAGAAAACATAGATCCTCGGCGCTCCAGGTATGCCGCATTCATTCTGGATTTGTTGAACCAAAAAGGGACGGGCCAGGTTCTGAATCGATCGGAGCTCATCCAGGATATCATGGGGGTTGAGTACCTTTTGCCGGAACGATTTCGGCTGGAACCGGACTGGGTGGTGGCCCTGCTGGCCGCGTTGGTTTATTCAGGGGATATCGTTCTCTATATCCCGGGAAAAGAATTCAGCGCCATAAACATTGCAGCGCTGTCAGCGACGCCTCTCCAGGATCTAATTGAGTTCAAGCATGTCAAGAAGCCCAAAGGCATACCCATAGGCCCATTGAAAGTGCTGTTTGAGCTCTTGGGTCTTGCGCCCGGTCTTGCCATTGAACTTTCTCAAGGGAAAAGTGGACCGGTGGAGCAGCTTCAGGCCAGCATCGCGCGTTTCGTGGAAGAACTCGTCATGGCGGCTCAAAAGATTCAAACGGGCATCCCATTCTGGGGGAAAAACCTTCTGCAGGAGGATGAGATCGTTTCGTGCCGGCAAAAGATGGAGGGAACTAAGACGTTCCTTGAATCAATCCAGGCTTTCAATACGCCAGGCAAAATGACAAATTTCAAATACAGTGAAAGCGAAATCCGGAACCAGGGTGGCGGGCTGGCCGTGCTCAAAGAGGTCAATGCCTTGCAGGGAATCGTTGGGGACCTCGGGAACCTTGCCTCTTACCTGGCACAAGCTGAGGCATATCTCTCGGATACGGATTCATGGATCAGCACAATGAAAACAACCCGAGATGCTATTCTGATCAGTTTTCACGATCCGGAAAAACGCACCAAACCGGAATTCAAGCAGAAAACCCTTCAGCAATTAAATGAATTGCAGCAGGCGTACATGGAGACCTATTCGTTAATGCATCAGAAAGTGAGGCTGGGTGTAAATGATGACAATCGGAAGAAGGCCCTTTCCAACGATGATAGACTCGAAAAGCTTAAGAAATTGGCTACCATCAGCACCATGCACGCCAGCCAACTGGTCGATTTCCAGAACCGTCTGGCCAACCTTACGCCCTGTTACAGCTTCCTGGAAAAGGATCTGAGTGCCGCTCCTCTTTGCCCCCATTGCTCGTTTAAACCTTCCCAGGAGAGCATCGCAGTATCGGTCGGCAATCGGCTTTCAAAGCTGGAAGATGATCTGGACAAGCTCTACGATGAATGGACCCATACCCTTTTAAACAACCTGGAGGACCCCATTACTCAGGAAAGGATTGATCTGCTCACACCTGCGATGAGAAAGCATATTCAGGAGTTCCTGAAAGCCAGGGTTTTACCTGATAAGCTTAGTGATGAATTTGTTCAAGCAATTCGCGAAGCACTGTCGGATCTCAAAAAGGTAACCATTAAAGTCCCGGATCTAAAAGATGCCCTTCTTGCGGGAGGCTCCCCCTTCAATCCAGGTGAAATGAAAAGCAGACTGGATGCGTATCTCAGCCAACTTACCGCGGGAAAGGACCCAAGCAAGGTAAGGATTGTTTTGGAATAGACGTAAAGCACGACATTATGCGGACTTCTAATCTTTTGAAGATTCCATGTGAAAGGAACAATTTTGACTGCGGAAACCACTTTTGACAGCACCAAGCAATCCCTTCAGGATATCTTGAAGGACATCAAAGCGGGAAAAACCCAATTACCTGATTTTCAAAGGAGCTGGGTGTGGGATGATAATCACGTGAAAAGCCTTCTGGCCAGCGTTTCCGTATCATATCCTATTGGAGCAGTTATGCTTCTTGAGACCGGAAATCCGGATGTTCGGTTTAGACCTAGGCTGGTTGAAGGTGTGGTATTGGATCCAATACCGGAACCGGAATGGCTGATTCTGGATGGGCAACAACGGTTGACATCCCTGTTTCAAGCCCTTTTTTATGGTAAACCGGCTAAAACAAAAGATGCTAGGAGAAATATCATTGAACGGTGGTACTATCTTCATATCCCTACCGCACTGGATCCAAACGCCGATCAGGAAGACGCCATCCTATCTATCCCGGCAAATAAAAAGATTCTCAATTTTCGCGGGGAAATCATAGAAGACTACTCCACAGTAGAACTTGAATGTGAAGGCGATATTTTCCCCCTCCCACTGGTTTTTGACTTCCCGGCCCTTACGGCATGGTCAGGGGTATACACCAAGAACGGAGGAGATAAATTCCAAAACTGGTTAAAGCTCGGTCAGACAATCATTCCTCGGTTTCAGGGCTATCAAGTCCCATTGATCAAACTTTTCAAAACAACACCCAAAGAGGCTGTCTGTCAGGTTTTTGAAAAAGTAAATACAGGTGGGGTGTCGCTTACAGTTTTTGAGCTTCTAACCGCAACATATGCCGCTGATGATTTCAATCTGAGAGATGATTGGGACAAACGCGATAAAGAACTTCGCACTGCAAAGATACTTAAATCAGTAAAAAGCGATGATTTCCTACAGGCCATATCTTTGCTAGCATCAAGAAAACGCCGTATGCAAGCACTTGATTCGGGAGTTGAATCCAAAAAGGCGCCTGCCATCACCTGCAAGCGTAGGGACCTTCTTCGCCTTACTTTGCAGGACTATAAGACCTGGGCTGAAGATGTGGTCAAGGGATTCAAAAACGCTGCGAAGTTCATGCACATTCAGCGCATATTTGAGGCGAGGGATTTGCCCTATCGAACCCAGCTTGTCCCCCTAGCCGCCATTTTCACTCTCTTGGGCGACGAAGGTGAACCGGACACCATCAGAAATAAGATTGCTCGTTGGTTCTGGTGCGGTGTTTTCGGCGAATTGTATGGAGGAGCCATCGAAACCCGGTTTGCCAAAGACCTTCCGGAATTGTTTGCTTGGATCAATAACGGACCTGAACCGGCAACCATCGTTGATGCTAATTTTGCCCCGAACCGGTTATACAGTCTGCGGACACGAAATAGTGCAGCTTACAAGGGCCTATATGCCTTACTTATCAAGGATGGAGGACTTGACTTCAGGACCGGCGAGGAAATCACCTTTCAGATGTATTTTGATGAACATATCGATATCCATCATATTTTTCCACAAAAATACTGCCGGGACAACAGTATAGATCCCAAGAAATGCGACTGCGTGATCAATAAAACTGGGATTGCGGCGAAAACGAACCGCATCATTGGAGGGAATGCGCCGAGCGAATACCTTGCCAAACTGAAAAAAAGTATCGGTATCGAGGACGCCCGAATGGATGAAATCTTGCGTTCCCATGTTATCGAACCCGAGTCGCTCAGAAATGATGACTTCGACGCCTTTTTCAATAAACGCGAAGAGGCATTGCTGGATCGAATTGAAAAGGCCATGGGAAAATTGATTGCCAGGGAAGCGGTTGAAGACGGAATTCCACCGGAAGTTATTGACTATCTGGAAAACGAAGATCTTTAGACTGTGAAGGTATTCAAATATTTTAATTATGACTGATACGATTAAGCCAAAGCATCGCAGCTGGGTAATGAGCCGAATACGTTCCGGCGACACGAAACCAGAATTACTTGTCCGTTCGATACTTCACAGGGCCGGATTCCGTTTCACATTGCGCCGAAGAGATTTACCCGGTAAGCCTGATATTGTATTCCCAAAGTACAAAGCTGTGGTTTTTGTTCACGGTTGTTTTTGGCATTGGCACCGGGATCCAGAATGCAAAATATCCAAAATCCCAAAGAGCAACAAAGCTTTTTGGAAAGAAAAATTTACAAAAACAGCTTCAAGGGATAAAATTAACGAGGTTAGGCTGACAGAGATAGGTTGGAGAATATTCACTCTGTGGGAGTGCAAGGTAGTGAAAGACCCAGCAGGCGAAACTTCACGATTGATTGTTTGGCTTTCCAGAGAAAATGCTGTTCCCATTCAAAACGTTAATGTGAAAAAGGCAATTCAAAACATCGATTACCGGCATAAATCTATATTGAAATTGAGAACAGGATCAACAAAATTTTGCCATGACAAAAATACCGAAACAAATTGATCCAAATAAAAACTTAGTTAGATCTTGGTCAATTAGTTCCCCTTCCTTTTATGGGCAAAAAACTTTGGGTAGTTTTGTAGACGAATTGATTGAAACAGAGCAACTTTTAAAAAAAGGGTATTGCTCAAATTTGAACCCTAAAATCTGCCGAGTACTTGCAGCCTTCCATGGTCCCACTGGCGCTAAGGTCCCTCTAGTAAATTCAACAATATCGGGCTGTATTCGGCCAGCCTTTATCAAGTTGAATGGCTGGTTGCAGCCAGGAAATATGTCATGCTATAATGGAGGGTGTTATTTATTCCATGCCCGCGCTGTTCCTGCAAAACGATCGCACGAGCCAAGAATCAGGGCGCATATCAATCAACCAGCCAGCCTCAAAGAAGCAGCAAGGCTAGCAAGACATTACGGCTTGCCAATTAGGGATAATCAGTCATCGGATGGTTCACTATCGATGGCATTACATGTTAAGGGAGGGAACAAGCCGCAGCTGCTACACAATCTCAGCTGCCTCGTTGAAGAAGGATTTGGCGATGTCAATTACCTGTGTTTCTCGTCTGCTTATACCAAAATACCGACAAATGTCCTAAAAATGTATAGCGAATTTCCCTCTCTCGTCCTTCATGTTACTGTTTCTGGATGGCACTCAATTGAGGAGAACAATCTCCGAATGAATGAATTCGATCGATACAGAAATTGGCTTCCCAATGTTTTTCTGCGGGTTGTTAATCGGCAGGATTGGTCGGAGGCAGGACGATTTTCTGAAGATACTGGCGCCAGGTGTGAGGAATGGTTATTGGAGGAAATAGTAAGAAGAAAGGCAATTAAGAGGGTAATTCGCACTCCGTTTCACTCAGTGCATCCCTTTAAAGGCAGTAGAACAGGAAGCTTAGGTTCACGGCATATGGCGCACACAGATTACTCACATGTTTGGAAACAGATTTCACCAAAAACTGTTGGCGAATGCTGTAAAACTGGAAAATGTAAAACTTGTTCAATACTTTGCGGAATATATAACCCCAAACAAACAACACAAGATCCTTTGATCGCGGCCCGTGCACTTGAATTTATGCTCTATTTCGAGCGTAAACGTCAGAATCGCAAAGGGAAAACTCCACTGGCGCTTTACACCGCACGTATGCTTGCCAAAAAGGCTAAGGAGCAGTTTAAGGTTGCTAAAGAAACAGGCAAAGCCTCCGAGATGGAAACCAGACATAAACGTTTGGGAGAGGAGTGTAAGAAACTCAACCTCAGTAGTTTAGAGAGAAGAAGGTTGAGCAATGACTGCCACGCGCTGGTTGTAGATGGTTTAGATAGACACTCATTGTGGCGATTGGATTCCTGATAGAACTATTTTAAAGGTCGAATGAATATGGGGAAAAACCTACTCAATATAATTTCTTTATTTACTGGAGCTGGTGGCTTAGAGATTGCTGCATGTTCAACTGGAAAGGTTAAAAGAATTGTATCAACTGATTCTAATGAAATATTTCTTGAGACAACGAAACTAAATCTTCCTCAACACTTTCCGAATGTTGAGCATAGATGTATTGTTTCTGATGCAAGAGACCTAAAAGGAATATCTCTCCTTTCGCGTTTAGGTTCTGACGTCGATTTGGTCATGGGGGGGCCTCCGTGTGATGATTTTACACCTTTTGGAAGACGTAAAGGCATGGAAGGTGACAAAGGGCCGCTTATTTATGATTTTTTGCGTCTAATAGACGAATTACGCCCACGTTGTTTCTTGTTTGAAAATGTTCCAAATTTAATTCAACAGTTTCGTTCTTTTTTTGATGCTTTTATAGGGCAAGCAGAAACAATTAATTACAGAGTAGATTGGCGCCTTTTGTCTGCTTCCGATTATGGGGCTCCCACTATGCGAAAAAGAGTTATATTAGTCGGGTGGAATAATGAAACAAGGGCTGCCAGAGATGAATTCAAATTCCCAAATCCAACGCATACTTCAAGTGATCAAATTGAACTCTTTGTAAAAAATTTTCTACCAGCTTCTAATGTATGCGATGTTTTGGAGAACTTGCCTGATGTTGGAGATAATAGTGCAATTAAATACCATAACCATACGGGAAGAAAACATCGTCCAAAGACGGTCGCTCATTTAAAAACCGTACCGCAGGGCGTCCATGTTAAGAAATCTTACAGGTATCGTGCTCCATGGAAAGGGTTGTGTCGATCATTAACGGCTGGAGTTGATCATAGCACCAAATCATACATTCACCCTGTCTATCATCGCGAAATGTCTGTTCGTGAATATGCACGTATCCATGGTTTCATGGACAGTTGGGTGTTTTCTGGGAATCACCACAATGGCATAAAACAAGTTGCCAATGCTGTGCCAATACCACTGGGGAAAGCCGTTCTGAAAAATGTCATAAATGCTCTTTGCGAAGTTTGAATTGGGAGGTCCAATGGCAATTAATGAAAGCATTTCAATTGATAACTTTTCCAAAATTAGGGCTAATGACATGCCAGTAATCTGTCTGGGCCTTAAATTCAAGAATGAAACTGAAAGGCGTACATACTTTATTTCGCTCCTTCGTGAGAAGCTTAAAGATCCCAAGTTTAGAGCTATAGAAGGGTTCCCCAAAGGTTCTGATGACGACATTTTAGAACTTTCTGATCCTCCATATTTTACTGCATGTCCCAACCCATTTTTAGAAGAATTCATTAAGTTGGAAGGGAATAAATACGATCCAAAAGCGCATTACAGTAAAAAACCATTCGCTGCTGATGTGAATGAAGGCAAGACCCATCCACTTTATAGTGCGATGGCCTATCATACAAAAGTCCCTCATCGTGCAATCATGCGTTATATTCTGCACTACACAGATCCAGGCGATGTAGTCCTCGACTGTTTTTGTGGAACAGGTATGACTGGTGTTGCGGCACAAATGTGCGCAGACAAAAAGGAGGCCGCTGCTTTAGGATATAAAGTTGTTCCAGATGGAACATTGCTTCAAAAAAGCTTTAATGAGCGAAGCAATGAGGCATGGGAAAAATTTTCTATAATTGGCGAAAGAAAATGCATACTGGCGGATCTATCACCCGCTGCCACTTATATTTCAAAAACTTACAACTCTCCAATTGACATTTTTGAAATCGAAAAAGAGGTGGAGAATGTCTATCACGATTTATTTCGAGATTATGGGTGGATGTATAAAACCTTAATTAACGGAGACTTTATAAAATCATCGAAGAATAGAATTATTAATTCTGAATTATGTAACTCCAAAAATGATGTAGAAATTCGAGCGATTTTAAATCATTATTCTGCCTATTTTGGAGATATAAATTATACACTTTGGTCAGACGTTTATTCTTGCTCTAATTGTGGTGGGGAAATAATTCTTTGGAATACTGCAGTAGATAAAGAATCCGCGAGCTTAGCTAAAAAATTCCCTTGTCATCACTGTAATGCAACCCTGGCTAAGAATCGAATGGAGCGTATATGGCTAACCGAATGGGACAAAGCAACTAACTCTTCAATTCGAATTTCTAAGCAGGTGCCGGTTCTCATAAATTTTTCATTTGGGAATAAACGATATGAAAAGATACCAGATTCATTTGATTTAGAATTAATTCGAAAAGTTAATCAGATTGATATATCAAACTGGTTCCCGTGCGATATGTTACCTGTTGGCGTTAATACTGCGCAGCCAAAATTATCACACGGACTTACACGCGTACATCATTTTTATCATCATAGATCGCTAGTAGTTTTTGCTCAGCTATATTCTAAATGCAAAGATAGGAGATGTGCCCCAATAGTTTTCAATATGATTACAAGGGTAAACAAACAAAGTTCATTACACGTTAGCAATTATTTCAAGAAAGGCGGCGGCGTCTGTAAAGGGCATCTAACTGGGACTTTATATATCCCATCTATATCTCCAGAACTGCCCGTTACAAAGGTTTTTAAAGACCGAACAAAGACCTTTTTACGAGGTATGAAAAAGAAAATAAACAATAAAAACTTGACTTTAATATCAACCCAGAGCGCAGGTGAATTAGAAATTTCGGACGATTCTATAGACTATATTTTTGTAGATCCGCCTTTTGGTGCAAACCTAAATTACTCAGAGGTCAATTGGAATGAAGAATCGTGGCTCAAAGTGTGGACGAATAGTAATAAGGAAGCAATAGAGAATAAATATCAAGGCAAAGGACTTAATGAATACCGCAATTTGATGACTGCATGCTTTAAAGAAACATACCGTGTTTTAAAACCTGGTCGTTGGATGACTGTTGAATTTTCAAACACCAGAGCAGCAGTTTGGAATAGCATACAAACCGCCCTATCAGACGCAGGGTTTATTGTTGCAAATGTTTCAGCACTTAATAAAAAACAGGGCTCTTTTAAAGCCGTGAATACACCCACTGCGGTTAAACAAGATTTGGTAATATCAGCTTATAAGCCAAATGGTGGCTTTGAAACTCGTTTTTCGGTTGGTGTATCGACGGAAGAAGGTGTCTGGGATTTTGTTAGAACTCACTTGCAATATCTTCCTGTTACGAAGTTTCAAGGAGAGGATTTGGTAGCCCTACCAGAGCGAGATTCTCGGATCTTGTATGACAAAATAGTCGCATACTACGTTCTAAAAGGACATCAGGTGCCAATATCAAGTCCAGAATTCCAAATTGGGTTGTCCCAGCGTTTTATTCAACGTGATAATATGTATTTTTTGCCAGAACAAGCAGCAGAATATGACAAAAGAAAAATATATAATAGAAAACCTTTTCAATCAGCGTTATTCGTATCTGATGAGTTAACTGCTATTCAGTGGTTGCGTGACCGATTGACAGAAACTCCCCAAAAATATAATGAGATACATCCTGATTTCACCCCCCTCCTTGGCCATGTTGATAAGCAAGAGCGAAACCTGCTATCGTTAGATCTTCTTTTGGGGCAAAATTTTCTTTGTTACGACGGGAAGGGCGAAGTTCCCAATCAAATTCACAGTTATCTTTTTACAAATTTCAAAGAACTGAAGAAGCTTGCGAAAGAAGACCCCTTACTTCAATCAAAAGCCAAAGACAGATGGTATGTTCCTGATCCTAACAAGGTTGTAGAGCAGGAAAAACTAAGAGAGCGAGCCCTGTTGAAAGAATTTCATGAGTATCTGGAATCCAAACAGAAGCGGCTGAAGGTCTTCCGCCTGGAGGCCGTCCGTGCCGGATTCAAGAAAGCCTGGCAGGAAAAGGATTACAACACCATCATCGAAGTTGCCAGAAAAATCAAGGATGAGGTGCTCCAG
>Ga0233431_1006552_pt1 | contig 10434 bp, 8 predicted proteins | sample SI_118_April2016_FD_179867 | JGI IMG/M metagenome (GOLD analysis project Ga0233431, IMG submission 179867) | Seawater microbial communities from Saanich Inlet, British Columbia, Canada - SI_118_April2016_200_MG | ecosystem: Environmental > Aquatic > Marine > Inlet | place: Canada: British...
TGTTGAGTTTTTTTCTATCATATCCCATTTATTAACAACAATAATACATGCTCTTCCTGCTTCGTATGCATAACCGGCTATTTTTGTGTCCTGTGCTGTGATTCCCTCAATAGCATCGATAAGAATTAGTGCAATATCAGAGTTTTCTATAGCTCGCTTAGCCATAATGATTGAGTATTTTTCGATAACATCAGAAACACGCCCTTTTTTCCTGATTCCGGCAGTGTCGATCAGCAAAAACTCACTGTCTCCTCTTTTGAAATATGTATCAATAGTATCCCTGGTCGTTCCCGGACGGTCGTCAACGAGAACTCTGTTCTCATTAAGAATCTTGTTTACAAGGGAGGACTTGCCGACGTTCGGCCGCCCAACCACAGACAATTTTATCTTTTCCCCCTCATCTGCTGTTATCGCGGCATCAGGAAGAAAATGACATACCTTTTCCAGAAGGTCGCTAATTCCGATGCTATGCTCTGCTGATATCGACATGAGATTTTTACAGCCGAGCTTGTAAAACTCATAGATCCTATCGCTGTGTTTCGGATCATCGATTTTATTGACCGATACAATAGTCGGCTTGCCGGTTTTTCTGATTTGATTGAAAACCTCTATATCTTCTCCTGTTAGGCCTGCTTTGCCGTCGCAAAGAAAAATGATGACATCCGATTCTTCAATAGCCAGCTTTGCCTGTTCTTTTACCAGCATAAATATATCATTATCAGAAGCCGGTTCGAATCCTCCTGTATCGATCAGAAGAAAATCTCTTTCCCTGAAAGAGGCCATGTTGTAATTTCTATCTCTGGTAAGTCCGAGCGTGTTATTCACAATCGCTTTTCTGTGGCCGATAATCTTGTTGAAGAGTGTCGATTTACCGACATTGGGCCTCCCGACAATAGCAACTGTAGAAATCTCTTTTTTTACTTTCATGAATTCATGTCTCAAATTAATCAGATTGACTTAACGGACAGAAACGTTACTTGCAAAGGCATGTTTGCTGGTAAAGGGCCTATATCCCTTTGTTCTTTTCTAAATAGATTTTTATACCGTCAAAAATGGCTTCTGCGATTTTCTGTCTGTAGATATAACTTTTTAGCAGCCTCTCTTCTTTTCTATTGCTTATGAAAAGGGTCTCTACGAGAACGCTCGGCATTTCCGCACCGAAGAGAACATAAAAAGGACCTGCCTTTGCTCCCCGGTCTAAAAGCTTACTATATTTTGAGTTGAGGTTCGAAACCATAGTCTCCTGTATACTGTTTGCCAGAACCGCCGACTCGTTAGAGTCCCTTGTTTTTTTCAGGTCGAATAAAATTGCCTGAAGATCGTCTTTTAATAAAACAGGTGCGTTGTTCTCTCTCGCAACCGTTTCGAGAATGTCTTCATTAAAAGTATAATCGAGGAAATAGGTTTCCACTCCTATAGCCCCTCTTCTCCTGCTGGCATTGGCATGAATGGAGACAAAGAGATCTGCGTTGAGTGTGTTGGCAATCGCTGTTCTTTCTTCAAGAGAAATATAGACATCCTTTTCCCGCGTTAATAAAACTTTATAACGGGTCTTTTCTCTTAAGATTTTTTTAAGTCTTTTTGCAATATCAAGAACAACGGTTTTCTCTTTAAGACCGTTAGGTCCTACTGCGCCGGAATCTTTTCCACCGTGACCCGGGTCGATAACGATTGTCATGGTCCGGGGCGGCCTTGGCTTTATTTCCTCTTTTTTCTTTCTGAGAGGAACGGTTTCTTCTTTTCGTTTTTCAACAACCCTTTTCTCTTTCTCTTTTTCCAGCTTGACGTCAATGACAATACGAAAAGGATTATCAAGAGCAAAAATTTTATACTTACTAATCCTATCAATATCAATAATCACTCTGGAGGTATCTTTTGTAACTGTTCCTACTCGAATGCTCTTTAACAGGCCGTCTCCTATCTTGAACAGGTGTTTTTTGACACTCGGACTCAATTTCGTGTTGAAAAAATCGATATAAATCCTATTCAGTTTTTTCTTCTGGGTCTCTTTATAGGCAACCTGTTTGTCCAGATCAATAACAATTCTCGTATACTTGGGGTTTGACCAGTGTCGAACACCCTTAATCTCGTTGAACTTCTCTTCTTCTTTTTGGTTGATTTGATTGGAATAAAACTGTCGAATTTCTCTCAGCCTGATTTTAGCAGAGAGGTACTTATCTCCTTTGGGGTAGTTTTCTATGATTTTTGTGTAGGCCGAATACGCTCCGGAAAGATCTTTTTTGAAAAGAAAATAAGCCTCTCCTGATATGAAACAGGCATCATCGGCAAGATTGCTCTTTGGAAATTTTTGGTATACTGATTGATAGTATTGAATGGCTTTTTCCAGGTCACGCCTGTCACCGGCTCTTAAAAACAGTTCCCTGTAGAGGTTTGCGACTGAGAAAAGAGAATCGTCTGCCAGGGAGCCTCTGGGGTTTTTGCCATAAACCTCTTCGAATAGGCTGATGGCATGATTCCAGCTTTGTCTGTGTATCTTTGAACCTGAAGAGAGCGTCATAAGGCTGTGGTATTTTTCTCTGGCAATCTCATAAATTTTTTCAGGAGAAAGATCGGCGATGCATGGCAATGCAAAAAACAAAAGCAGTAAAAAGGCGAGATTAATTAAAAATATTTTCTTAAAAACATTCATCGGGTTCATTCCTGATAAATAGCTAACCTATTGATTTTTTATAATTTTATTTAAAAAAAAAGATATGTCAAGAAAAGAGTTTTATCTTTGATAAAACAACCCACGATTTAACTGTTTTCGAATGATTTAAGGAGGGTTCAGGAGAAAGCTTAATGGAGTATAAAAGATAAAATGGGAAAAAGAGTATTTTTTTTTGAAATTAAATAGGGCAATTTTCTACTACTTTAAGCTTTGCGTCGACATTCAGATAAAGAGGCTTCTTCTCCTCGGCAGAAAGCATCGAACAGCTGCCTTGAAACTCTGCCCCCTCTTCCATGTAAAGCGAGGGAGTGTTTATTGTTCCTGACACAACACTATTTGAATAAAGGGAAATGGTTTTTCTTGCTTCTATTGTTCCCTCGACTGTCCCCCTGTTAATGATGATTCCGCCTTTAATATCGGCCTTTACATGCCCGGTCTCTCCTACAATCGGGGTATCACTTGTGTTGATCTCTCCTTCAAAATTTCCGTCGATATGCAGCGTCCCATGGAAAATCATGGTCCCTTTTAATGAGACATCTTTTCCTATATAGAATCTTTGATTGTTCTGTTTTGGTTCCATTTTTTGAAGAGAAAATATCGGTTCAGTACCGGGTGAAAAATATAAATTTTAGCAGTTGAGTAATAGTATGTCTTTTCCTGTTAAAGTCAAGAAAAATATTTTTGATGACATGATTCCTTCACAAAAAATGGAAGATTTTAGATGAGGCATAATATCCAAACAAAAATGATGAGAATTCGCAAAAAAAAGTGAGCGCCTTTTTAAATCATTTGGCGCTCACTTTACCGGGACAAGAAATAAAATATAATAGCCTATCAATATAATTATATCAGACCCTGAATCGCTACGGTTAAGATTGCAAAACAAACAACGGCTGACTGTGCTAAAAAAGTTGAGTATGTCTTTACGTGCTCCATGCTTTTCACCTCCCTTGAAAATAAAGATTGTTTACAAAAGCCCTGCCATGGTTACTGATAACAAAAAGACAAAGGCAGCAACCGTGAGCCCTATGATGCTCGAATAACTCTTTTCTGATCCTACCTGGATTCCCATGTTTTCACCCCCCCCTCTTTAACGTTAGTTTCTTTATTCTTTGTGCGTAGTGATAGAGCAATAGATATGCCAAAATTGCAAAAAAAGGTTTCTTTTTGTAAAAAACATATAAGCATTTGAATGATAGCAACTTATTGGACAGAGAAAAAACGAGAGGCCGTTCATCTTTTTAAGAACAGAGATTGTCAATGGGGAGTTTAACCCATGAGGAACTGGTGTAAATTTATATAACCTATTGATAAATATATATCTTTAAACATGGTACCTTTTCTCAATAGTGGGCGTATCTCCCCACTTTTTTATTGATGTTTTTTATAACTTGTTGTATTATAAATACGGCAATGAAAACATTGATACCTATAACAGAAAACATCAAAAAACTATTAACCTCTTTTCTTGTCATTTTTGCTCTCACTTCTTTGTTTGCCCTTCAAATTGCTTTTCCTGTTAAGGCGGACGAAACAAATTCAAAAAAAAGTGCCGTAGCAAAAAAACCGCGTATTCTGGTTATCGGTGAAATAAACCTTTTTCCTCAAAAGCAGTACTTCATGATGAAGCCGATTGCGGATTATGTAGCTCGCAACATGAAGGATCTGGGGATTACGGGGGCTGATATATTGATTGCCAAAAGTAATGAGCAGATGGTTCAGTATCTCAAAGAAGGAAAGGTTGACTGGTTATCCGAGACTGTTTTTTCTTCACTTGTCCTCGAGAAAAATGCAGGAGCAGAGATCATCCTTCGCAGATGGAAAAAAAATGTTCCCGAATACTACACCCTGTTTTTTGTCTGGAAAGACAGCGGGATAACATCTCTAAAGGACCTTAGGGGGAAAATTGTTGCTTTTGAAGAGCCCAGTTCAACAACAGCCTGCTTCGTTCCCTCTACAGAATTGCTAAAAAGAGATCTAAAAATACAACAGCTTGAATCAACATCGGAAAAACCATTTCCTGATAGGGTCGGATACGTTTTTGCCAGGAAAGAAATCAATATATCTTCATGGGTTTATAAAGGCCTTACCGATGCCGGTGCTTTCAATAATCTGGACTGGAACAATGAACGCAAGATGCCGCTGGCATTTAAAAAGAATCTAAAAATCATTTATCGAAGCAAGCCCCTCCCAAGAGCAGCCGTGCTGGTTAGAAAAGATTTGAGCCCTGTTATAAAAAACCGTCTCAAGGAGATTTTGCTTAACATGCATAAAGATCCAAAAGCCGTTAAAATACTGCAAGCCTATCAAGAAACAAAGAAATTTGATGCAATAGATAAAAAAACAAATACCGTTTTAATCGAGATGCGAAGTTTTTTGAATATCTTTTTAAAAGAGACAGGGAGATAAATGAAGCTGAAGCTAAGGACAAGATATGCTCTGGTATTGGTATCGTTAATTATTTTTATTTCTTTTCTGCTTGCCGGGTCTTTGTTTTTTCATTTAAGGTCATCTGTCAATGAGCTTACCAGTGCCAGTTCTGAGAATATAAAAACCGACCTCATGAACCAGATGGAGCAAAGAGGAAAAATCATTGTTCATTTTTTGGCTGAAAGCCTCATCGATCCTCTCTATCATTATGACTTGCAGTCTGTCTATGATTTGCTTTCTATTGTGCTGGAACAGAGAGATGTTTTATATGTTTTGGTTTATGATATGGAAGGAAAGCTTATACACGACGGAGTTGAAGAAATCCCGGAGTTTGGTAAAGTCATTGCTGATGAAGAAATGAGAAAAGCGATAGTTGAAAAACAGTTGTTGAAACAGATTCATCATAACAATACACTGGAAATTTCTTTTCCCATATGGCTCGGAGAGCTTCCTCTTGGCGGGGTAAAAGTCGGCCTGACGCTGGTAAGTATCAACAGCGATATTCAGAGAACACAGAACCGTCTTGAACATATCAGCAAGGCCGGTTTGCGTGAAGATATCATTTTTATTTTTCTTATAACAACTGTATTGGTTATATCCGGCATACTCTTTTCCTTTTTTATTGCCGGACAGTTAATTCACCCCATCCGGAAGCTATCTGATTACTCGAAAGATGTCGGTAAAGGTAATTACAACGTTCAGATAACATCTCAAAGAACAGATGAAATCGGCGATTTAATCAATTCGTTTAACCAGATGGTGCAGAACCTGAATAAATCAGAGGGTGACCTTAAAAGAAGCGAGAAAAGATACCGTGAAATTTTTGTCAATTCTCCAATCTCTCTATGGGAAGAGGATTTTTCTGAGGCAAAAACCTATATTGATAGCCTCAGGAAATCCGGCGTTACAGACTTTAGAGGTTATTTCACAAAACATCCTGCAGAAATGGAAAAGTGCGCTAAGATGGTAAAAATACTCGATGTGAATAAAGCGACCATAGAGCTTCTCCAATATACGAAAGAAGAACTCTTAAACGACCTCTTGAAGATTTTCAAAGAGGAGTCATACACTGTTTTTATAGAGGAACTTGTCGCTTTGTCTGACGGAAAAAGAGTTTTTGAATCGGTGGCAGTGAACCAGACAAAATCAGGCGACAGGCTTTCTGTTAATTTGAGAATGATTGTTGTTCCCGGACATGAGAACACATGGTCGAAGGTTCTTGTGTCGATTATCGATATAACCAAGCGTCAACAGGCGGAAGATGCCTTAAGGCAGCACGTTCAAGAACTGAGAATCCTTAATAATATCGGAAAGCGTGTCAGTTCTACCCTTTCCAGGGAAACGGTGGTCAGAATAGCCCTTGAAGAGGTTACCGTGAGTATTGACCCTGATTTTATTGTTTTGTATCTCAAACAGGGCGATGATCTGGTGCAGCTTGATATGATTGCCAAGGACCCTCGATTCTTACCGGAGGTTCCAAAGGTAAAAAAGGTCGGCTATTGCCTCTGCGGACTAGCCGCCACAGGAGAACCCGCCTATTCCATTAACATCCACCATGACCCGAGATGTGTTCTGAAAGAGTGTAAAGAGGTCGGGATCATGTCGTTTGCAGCATTGCCCCTGAAAAGCCGCGACAATGTTATTGGGGTGCTGGGATTGGCCTCGACCAAAGAACGTGATTTCAGCAAAAAGACATTCTTTTTAGAAACGATTTCTAATGAGATTGCCATAGGTCTCAAAAACGCTCTTTTACATGAAGAAACCCAAAAGCATACCCTTGAACTTGAAAAAATCAACAAGGAGCTGACAGATGAAATCAGTTCGCGTAAATTAACAGAGGAAAAACTGACTCAATCCTTAGAGGAAAAGGAACTGCTGCTTCAGGAGGTTTTTCACCGAACCAAGAACAACATGCAGGTTATATCCAGTATCCTTCTTCTCCAGTCAACCTCTATAAAAGACGAGAAGCTGTTAGATATTATCCAGGACTGCCAGCAGCGTATCAAGAGCATGGCCCTTGTTCATGAAAGACTATGTTTAACAAAAGATCTATCAAATATTGATATCAAAGAATACATAACCGCCCTTATCAAGTCGCTTTTTGACTCTTACAATGTGGATAAAGAAAAGATTTCATTGGAAACCGATATAGAAAAGCTCATCCTCGATATTGATACATCGATTCCTCTGGGCCTTATAATCAACGAGCTGCTTTCTAACTCCTTAAAGCATGCATTTGACAGCACTCAAAAAGGAACGATTCACTTAACCCTTGCGAGTCTTGATAAGGATGAGTTTGAACTGAAGATAAGCGATGACGGAGCCGGTTTTCCTGAGGGGTTCGATTTTCGAAACACCGAGTCACTGGGCCTGCAAATCGTGAAACTCTTAGTTGAACATCAGCTGCAGGGAAAGATCGATCTCAGTAATAAGAAAGGGGCAAAATTTGAGATAGTGTTTCAAAGAACAAAATATAAGAAAAGAGTATAAACGTAGTAAATGTCCCTTGTCTTTAAAAAACGTCAAAAAAAAATGACCTGCAGTTTCCCGCAAGCCATTGGTTTTCTTTGGTAGCGGGGGTAGGATTTGAACCTACGACCTTTGGGTTATGAGCCCAACGAGCTACCAGACTGCTCCACCCCGCGATAAGTTTATGGGTTAATGTATGTTATTCTCCAGTTGTTGTCAAGGGGTTTTTCGGTATTTTATTGATCCGTCTGAGACTTTTCTTCCTTTTCGTCAACAAATTCGTAAACCCTTTCTCCCGGTTTAACCAGCCCCAGTTCCTCCCTTGCGATCTTTTCTATGTAATACGAATCTGTTTTCAGTCTGTGTATCTCTTTTCTTACTCTGTTATTTTCCTTTTTCAGGAACTCCATCTCATTTTTTAAACGGTTGAGTTTTTTGTTCATCTGAGAAACCTTAACGATACCGCTGGAACCGAAAATGGACACAAAAACCAGGGAAAAGAGAAAACAGAGGGTCAGGATAAAAGGGAGACTGAACCTTCTCTTATTTTTTACATTTTTTTTATCCATTACAGTATATTATAAAATACCGCTTTACCCTTGTATATGGCTGTCTCTCCAAGCTCTTCTTCAATTCTTATCAGCTGATTATATTTCGCAACCCTGTCGGTTCGGGACATCGAGCCTGTCTTTATCTGACCGGTATTATAGGCCACGGCAATATCAGCAATGGTCGTATCTTCTGTTTCACCGGACCTGTGAGAGGTAACAGCTGTGTATCCGCTTCTTTTGGCCATTTCAATAGCATCAAACGTTTCTGTGAGGGTGCCGATCTGATTGACCTTGATCAGGATGGAGTTGCCAATCCCCTTTTCGATGCCTTCCTTGAATATCTTGGTGTTCGTGACAAAAATATCATCTCCGACAATCTGTATCTTTTTGCCAAGTTCTTCTGTCATGCGCTTCCATCCATCCCAGTCATTCTCAGCAAGACCGTCTTCTATTGAAATGATCGGATATTTAGAAACAAGGTCTTTGTAGAACTCGATCATTTCCTCTGCTGTTTTCTCAGGGTTTTTTTCAGCAGACAGGATATATTTTCCATCTTTAAAGAACTCACTCGCTGCGGCATCGAGAGCGAGAAAGAAATCTTCACCGGGCTTGTATCCCGCGTTTTCAATGCTTTTAAGAATCAGCCCCAGGGCTTCTTCATTTGATTGAAGATTCGGTGCGAATCCCCCTTCGTCCCCTACCCCTGTATTGTAATTCTTCTCATTCAACACTTTTTTTAGATGGTGGAATACCTCTGAACCCATTCTTACGGCATCTGAAAGGGTGTCTGCGCCGACAGGCATGATCATATACTCCTGCAGGTCGAGATTGTTGTCGGCATGAGAACCTCCGTTAAGAATGTTCATCATAGGGACAGGAAGTTCTTTGGCATTGGTTCCGCCGAGATACTGATAAAGAGGAAGCCCCGCGTCCTCGGCCGCGGCTTTGGCAACAGCCAAGGAGACACCAAGCATAGCATTGGCACCCAGGCTCGACTTGTTATCCGTTCCATCCATGCTGAGAAGGAGCTTATCAATAAATACCTGATCTGACGGGTCGATCCCGATAATCTCTTCTCTGAGCGTGTTGTTGACGTTCCCGACCGCGTTTAAGACACCTTTGCCGAGAAAGCGTTTCTTGTCGCCGTCCCGAAGCTCTATTGCTTCCCGTTCACCGGTCGATGCACCGGAGGGAACAGATGCTCTTCCGAGTATACCGTTTTCCAGAATAACATCGACCTCAACCGTCGGATTTCCTCTCGAGTCGATAATTTCTCTTCCGATAACATCTATGATCTTTGACATAACGGCTCCTTTGATGTTGAAGTTCTTTTTATCTTAAGGTTTTTTTAAAAATTATTCAATCAGTTTTTTAAAATAAATACTTAAAGGGATTGCAGAGCAGAAAGGTTGGCAGAAAGTGTCTTTTCAATATCCAGAACAGAATGAGCTGTCGAGATGAATCCGGCTTCGAACTGAGAAGGAGCGATATTGATCCCCTGTTCGAGCATAGAGTGAAAATATTTTTTAAAACGCTCTATATCCGATTTCTTTGCCGATTCATAATCAATTACCTTTTCGCCGGTGAAGAACATACAGAACATCGAGCCGATCCGCGTAAAATATGCAGGAACACCTGTCTTCTTTGCGTTTTCTTTCATTCCTTCGCAGAGAATCTTTGCGTTTTTTTCCAGTTTATCATAAATATCTTTGCGTGAAAGTATTTTCAGTGTGGTTAATCCGGCTGTGATTGCAAGAGGGTTTCCGGAGAGTGTCCCGGCCTGATATACAGGGCCGAGTGGTGCTATTTCTTTCATAATCTCTTTTTTCCCTCCATAGGCACCGACAGGAAGACCGCCGCCGACGATTTTTCCGAGGCATGTCAGATCCGGCATAACGCCGTAGAGCTTCTGGGCTCCGCCAAAAGAGACCCTGAATCCGGTGATGACCTCATCAAAGATGAGAACAATCCCGTAATCTTCTGTCAGTTTTCGAAGTTCTTCAAGGAATCCGTTTTCCGGCGGAATGACACCCATATTCCCGGCAATCGGTTCGACGATGATACAGGCTATCTCTTTCCCCTGTTTTCTTAAAACATCTTTTAGAATCCCGATATTGTTATAGGGAATGGAAATAGTGTTTTTTATAAAATCCTCCGGAACACCTGCGCTGTCAGGAACCCCGAGCGTCGCGACACCGGAACCGGCCTGTATTAAAAGATTGTCCCCGTGACCGTGATAGCATCCGTCAAACTTGATGATTTTGTCCCTCTTTGTAAAGCCGCGTGCCAGACGGATGGCTGACATCGTCGCCT
>Ga0233431_1006556_pt1 | contig 10426 bp, 8 predicted proteins | sample SI_118_April2016_FD_179867 | JGI IMG/M metagenome (GOLD analysis project Ga0233431, IMG submission 179867) | Seawater microbial communities from Saanich Inlet, British Columbia, Canada - SI_118_April2016_200_MG | ecosystem: Environmental > Aquatic > Marine > Inlet | place: Canada: British...
TCTCCTCAACCGAAAACATTGAGGGAAAAACATCTTTACCCTGCAGTTTCCCTTCTATTGTATTAATGGTTTCGATGGTTTTTTTTACTTTATACAAGTCGAATAAAATGCTCACTTCCCGTTCAAATTCCTTTTTCTGGCGCATTTTTAATCGGACCTGCTTAAATACCTCTACGTCAAAATACTGGGTGTTGAATCGTGTTAGATTTTCATTGCCATAATGGGGCTCTAAAAACTTAAAATGGGTAATTTTATCCTCATTGGATAAATTGTTTAATAGTAACAATCTTTTGGTTAACCGGCCTTTAATAAATTGGTTTAATGATGTTAATTCTTCTATCTCTTTTTGAGACTCCGGTGTCTTTATTTGTTTTTTTTCATTAAATAATGATTCAACTTTTTTGCCCCAGGATTCGATTTCTGACTGAATTTTTCTGATTTTGTTATCGGGATTTTCAGTGTTGACCTGAATTTGTTGACTTGCCATAAGAAAAATTAATTTTGAAATAGATGATAATGTACCGGATGTTCATGGTTAGCTGAATCTCCGAAATAGTAAAAATAAATGATTTCTATTCTAATAAAGATTTTAATAAAAATATATTGTTATTTTGGCTGAAATAAATTGATTTTGATTAGCCCTTGATAATACGAATTAAAATGAGTAATTTAAAAATCAAAAAAATTGAAAATAGTTCATCACACGAAAAAGGAAAATTCAAATGGAACTTAAAACCGTCAAAATTGAAAATCCAGAATCCCTGAACATGATATTGGGACAGTCACATTTTATCAAAACCGTTGAAGATCTTTACGAAGCAATTATTTGCACTGTTCCAGGTGCAAAATTCGGAATCGCCTTTTGTGAAGCTTCTGATGTTTGCTTAATTCGTTTAAGTGGGACTGACCAGGAATTGATTGATCTGGCCGCCAAAAACGCAAATGATTTATCTGCCGGGCATTCATTTATTATATTTATGAAGGATATGTTCCCAATTAATATCTTAAATCAAATTCAACAGGTTCCGGAAGTCTGTCGGATTTTCTGTGCGACAGCTAATCCGGTTGAAGTCATCATCGCAGAAACTGAACAGGGACGTGGTATAATGGGTGTCATTGATGGTTTTTCATCCAAAGGTGTTGAGACAGAGGCAGATGTGAAAAAACGTCAGGATTTTTTAAGGATGATTGGCTATAAATTATAATTGGTTTTCTGATTATATACCTAAAGCTTCCTCCTTTGAAGCAAGCTTTCTAATTATCTATGAACTGTGTACTAAATTTATTATTTTCTTATCACTGGTTTTATAGTATCCTGAGCACTGAACTTACTGTTCCCTGAGCGAAGAGACTGTGTCACAATTAGGTTTAGTAAATGAAATAGTACCCCTCCCTGTCATCTCGAGGAGCTTGCGACGAGAGATCTTATTGAAATTAAAAAGATTTCTCATTCTGGTCAGAGTATCGCAATTCAGTGTTCGAAATGACAAGCTCTGGGAAAAATCGTTGTTTCGCTATTGTGACACAACCTGGAAGACGAAGGGTGAGCAAAAAACGAAGTGCAGAATTAAAACAAATTTTAAGTAAATTTAGACATCGCAATGATAGAAACACTTTTTCAATGCCAAAAAGGAACAAGCAATTCTAATACTTTTCTTCAATATCAGGTGGGTAAAATTGGAAGAGACTGGATCATTTTGATTACAGGTGGGGAATCCCATATCGGGTCGCTTTGCTGTAGTAATAAAACCCAAAATGACAATTTCTGTTTTACTCTTACCCACCATAAAGAAGATGCACTGGTTAAAGAGGCTTATCGACAATTATCACCATTAATAACAGATGAAATCCTCATCATTTCGGGTGTGCATTATGATAATATTTCGGGGAAGCAAATCAATATGATTCTCCAATACAATCAGGACTTAATTCAACAAGCAGCTGGTTTTTTCAATCATTTAAAATAGGTACTTATTTTATAAAAGGAATCGAAACCGAAATTTCTCCCCTTTTGCACCACCAGATCAAAAATGTTTCTTGAATTCGTTCATATTTTGAAATGAAATAGGTCTTAGTAAAATGGCTTTATAATTTTAAAAAATGTTTTTTATATCGTTCTAAAAATTCCTGATCTCTATTTTTAACAGCCTCATCCAACTCTTTCTGTCCAAAATCAATCGCATATTCATAAAACCCTTTACCACTTTTAATTCCGGTATGACCTTGTGCTACCAAATCAGCTAATACTTTTGGAGTAGCCTGAGAGTTATTCATGATGGGGAAGAGGTTTTCACAGCAGTCCAACCATTCATCCAATCCACCCATATCTACCATTTTCATTGGTCCGATGGAAGCAGCGCGAAATCCCAGACTGCCCCGAACGGCTTTATCGATATCCTCCACATCAACAACACCGTTTTCCACAAGAAAAAATGCTTCTCTCAACAATGCTGTTTGAAGTCGATTGACAACCAATCCAATCACATCTTTTTTTACTTTTACAGGATCTTTTTTGATCTTGGTCATCAAATCACAGGTGGTTTGTAGAGTTTCTGAGCTTGTTTGGCTCGCTTTAACTACCTCTACTGTCGGACAAATTTGTGGTGGATTGAAATAGTGAGCACCTACAACTCGTGTTTGATCATAAACCTGTGAGAATACATCACTGACTCTCAAGTGTGACGTATTTGAAGCAAAAATAGCATCTTTTTTACAATAAGTTTCAATCTCTTGAAAGGTTTTCTGTTTGAGATCAAGAACTTCCGGTATGGTTTCCATGATGAAATCGGCGTCAGTTACAGCATCTCGCAGGATAGTCGTGGTTGTGATACGTGTTAGAATCTCCTGAACATCCTCTTTTTTAATAATCTGAGAATCAACAAATAAATTCAAGCTTTCTTCAATATGCGCGATGGCCAAGTCCAATCCCTTCTGCCTGACACTATAGATAGTTACCTCATATCCACCATAAGCAAAACTTTGTGCAATGCCATGTCCCATCACTCCAGCACCCAAAACAGCAATTTTTTTTATATTTTCCAGTTTCATATAATTCCTTTGTTTTATCTGAATTTTACTCCAAACAATCAATTGATTTTATAAGCCAGTTGTAACTGATTGGTTATTGCATTTAGTAAATTGCTGAATCGCAATAACGACGCAACTCCTGATCCAGTTTTTCATCAATCATAGTTTGGGGTGCCTCTTTCAATATTGTTTTAAATTTTGCATTGGCCCTGTGTACCAAACTACGTTTTTCATCGTTCTCCCAGTCATCATACGACCTCCAATCCATAACCGAGGGTTCCCAATAACTTCGAAAGGTGTTTAAGGTGCTTGGCAAAGTCAAATAACTACCCCCTGGACCAGCTTGTTGGATTGCTTCAAAAGCCTCTTCGATTATTTGATCAGAAGTATCAAATCCTTTTTCCAGGCATCGCATCCTTGAAATAACTTCTTCATCAATAATCATTTTCTCGTAAGAAGTCGTCATGATACTGTCCAGACAACCAATGAATTCAACTGCAATGTCGCAACCCGTCATCATACTCATCATCAAACTCCCCATACTTTCAATTCCTGCTTGGAAATCAACCTCTTTTGATTCGGTATAACCACATAGGGATCGAGTGGGCATGTTATAAAAGTCCTTTCCCATTTGCAGTCCAGCTGCATGGATCATAAGACCCTCTGGAGCACCTGTATTGAAACAAGCTCTCCTCATATTGGTTACAACTGATGCGGTACAATAAACTGTCGGGTTGCCGGGATTCAATAACTGAATTAAGGTTAGGGCTGCTAAAATTTCAACATTCTGGAGAATGATGGTACCGAAAAATGATGCCGGTCCGGTAACGCCAGTCATGACAGCTGGAGGAATGAATAAGGGTTGATTATTTTTTGTATAAGCCAGAATCGTTTCGAGAGCATCAGTGGAAAATGCCAAAGGACTTAATGGATTTACAGAGACGGCAATGCAGTGATTATTTTTCAAGACTTCAGAATCATCAAATGCAATTTTTACAAGATCTAATTGTTGTTCAACCTGTTTTAAGTGTCCCCCAAACCCTATAACAGGCTTATCAGAATGCCTCAAAGTCTCGGCCATCAATCTGGCATGTTTTTCCTTTTGGGGAAGATCGCAGGCATCTACGGGCAAAGCACCAGCCAGTTGAATCACCTGGCTGGCCTGAGTCAACTTTTGAAAATTCACAAAGTCTGCTTTAGTTCCATTTCTTCTGCCATGATCTAAATCATGAACATATACCGGACCTAGATTGGGCTGGAACAGGCATGATGCTTGTAAGCCACCCACAGTCATTGAATGCTCCGGATTTCGAGCTTTCCAAAAAAACGAATCGGGACAGTGTTTCAGGGCAGATTCTACCAGAGACTTAGGGAAATAGACTTTTTTGTTATCGACTTTTGCACCATTATTTTTCAATATTTCTAATACTTCCGGATGATGAAATACTATTCCGATCTTATTTAAGACACGTAATGATGCCTCATGAATTTTATGACAATCATCCGGTGACAAGTATTTAGGTTTTTGAAACAATCCCATACTCTCCCTCCCTTTTGTTTAGATTTTGAATTATTATCTCAATGTTTCAGTGTATCCATCTACGCTAACTGATTGCCCGGTAATGCGACTTCCTGCCTTTGAACACAAATATATTGACATATCAGCAATATCTTCAGCACTTACGAAAGTTTTGAGTGACGTTCCTTGTACCAGTGTTTTTCGAACTTCCTCTTCGCTCATTCCCTTTGCTTTTGCTTCTGCTTCAATTACCCGATCCATTCGTTCCCCTTCAACGCTACCAGGACACATTGCGTTTACTCTAATTTGGTATTGTCCTAATTCCATTGCCAGTGTTTTAGTAAAGCCGATTACAGCCCATTTAGCTGTCGCATAGGGAGATCGAAAAGGATATCCCATCAAACCAGCACTGGATGAGAAATTAATAATCGATCCACCACCTGATTCAATTAAGAGTGGGACGGCCAGCCGTGCGCAATAAAACTGACTATTGATACCAATACGCATTGAAAGATCCCATTCATCCGGTTCAATATTCTGAACCCCTGCAGTTGGCCCTGCAATGCCGGCACCATTGATTAACACATCCAATCCATTTAAAGATTTTTTTGCTTCTTGAAACAAGATAGATACTTGTTGAGGATCAGAAACATCACAAAGTGTTGTACCAACATCAGGTAGAACTGATTGACATTCAATCAGATTATTCTCCTGGATATCACAGATATGAACATGAGCTCCTTCATTAGAAAATTTCTCTGCGATCACACGACCAATTCCAGAACCACCCGCAGTTATTATTACACGAAGTCCCTTAACGTTGATATCCATAATTCTCCTATTTAGTTAGTAGTTGTTTAGGATGACGCATCTCCGAATTTAACACTGATAAACAAATTTGATTCAATCCTAATTGATTATATAAAACGGGCAATTTCATAAGCGTCCCATACCGCATTCATAATGTTCATGGGTTCGCGGCAATCTCCTATTTTGTATACCCGATTGAATTGTTTTCCCAATTCATCAGGGAGTAGTGACTTAGAAACCATACCTGTTGCAAGTACGATTGTATCGGCTTCAACCCGCTTCATACTTCCTTCTGCATTCATTAGTTGAGCACCGGTCGAAGTGATTTCCTGAACGCTACAATTGTTAATGACAGGTACATCATACTTTTTCAACAAATCCTGAGTCATCATTTTGACTTGGATTGGGATATTTGCTCCACCTGCCATTAATTCTGGAAGCATTTCAACAATAGTCGATTTCTTTCCGTTTTCCGCCAACCAAATTGCTATTTCACATCCTACAAGTCCACCACCAATAATTAAAGTAGAAGCACCAGCAGTTTTAGTACCTTTTAGTATATCGATAGAAGTGACAACTGAACTTTGTTTGATACCAGGAATTTTAGGGATGAAAGATTCAGCGCCAGTTGCGACAATGGTTATGTCAGGGGAGAGTTGTTGTATTTTTTCAGTTGTGATCTCACTATTTAATTCAACATTGATACCGGCTTTTTCAATTTGCCTTTCATACCATGTCAATAAACGACGTAAGTCTTTCTTGAATTCAGGAACTGCAGCTTGCTGCACTAAGCCTCCAAGCAGGTTTTTCTTTTCATATAGAGACACTTGATGCCCTCTAAGTGCGGCAACACGAGCAGCTTCCATACCTCCAATTCCACCACCAATAATTGTTACATTCAAAGGTTTCAGGGCCGGTTGTAATCGATAGCTATTTTCTCTTCCTGAAGATGGGTTGAGTGCGCATGAAATAGCCCGGTGTTTTGAATAGCTTTCGAAACAACCATCATAACATCCCACACATGGTCTAATATCTTCAGACGCCCCCTTTCTCACCTTATCCGGCCAATGAGGATCGGTCAATAATCCGCGTCCAATAGCCACAAAATCCAATTGACCATCTTTGACAGCTTGACTTGCAACTTCCGGTTTATCAAGTCTACCAACTCCGATGACGGGAATATTAACACATTCTTTGACATGCTTAGGCAGATTAAGTAAACATCCATGTTTTTGATAATTTGGTGGATGGGACCAATAATGGCTTTCATAACATCCCGCATCAACATGAAGTGCGTCAAATCCTGCTTTTTCAAGTTTTTTCGCAATTTCAACACCTTCTTCAATATCTCTGCCAGCTTCCTCAAAATTTTCATTAGGCAATGCGGCATTATTGAAATCTTTCAAATAGTGTTTCAATCCGTAACGATATACTACCACCATTTTCTTTTCAGTTTTTTCTCTAATTTCATTCATGCACTCAATCGGAAATCTTAATCGATTATCGAGGCTACCACCATATTGGTCCGTTCTAAAATTCCAAATAGATGACACAAATTGATCGAAAATATACCCCTCATGTCCATGAAGTTCAATTCCATCAACACCAGCAATTTTTAGCATTTTCGCAGTTTTTCCCATAGCTTTAACAATCTGCCCTACTTCATCAGTCGCTATTTCGCGACTGATGACTGAAGGATCCCAGTAATTTGGTGTTGCTGATGCAGAAACACATTGTTTTCTAATAATCCCAGGAGGGGTTACCCGTCCATATCCTGCGGTTAATTGTACGAATACTTTTGCTCCGAATGAATGCGCAGCCTGGCAAAATTCACTCAAAAGCCCCATGGAAGTATCTCTTAACATCGGTGTACATTCTTCTAAAGCCTCAACTTCATTTTCCACTTTGAAAACCGAACAGATGATTAAACCAACCCCATGTCGAATTCTCTCTAAATAGTAATCAGTAATGCGGCGATTCAGGCTTCCATCTGGATTTCCCATATATTCAACACCCATAGGCGCCATGATTATTCTATTTTTAACGAGTTGATTTCCAATTTTCGTCGGCTGAAACAAAACATCATATTGACTCATTTTGACCTCCATACAAACCATAGGATTTTTTGATATTTTCTCTCGATAATTCATATATTGTAGCAACGATATTCAAGAGATTCTATTTATTTTAATATCGGAATTATTTTTTTCCCCCCCCATAGTGCGCTTTTTATGCCAAATAGCTTTCAGCAATTCAAATTCTATCTTTTTAGATCTCTTGACCTTTTAATATGTAACTTTAAGCTTATTCTGAATTTTATGAAAAGAATATGAAGTATCATATTTTTCATAGTTCTTGCTGTAAACAATTTAGCAAAAATAGACTCATCTTTAAATTTTCAAATATCAGGATTTTATTAAATGATTTTCTTAGTTGTTTTTACTGAGTTGAAATTAATTAAATCCCAAAAGAAATATATCAAACCAGGAGATAAACATGGTCGTAAAAAAAGAAGATGGACACTTACCTGATTTCGCACTCGTTGAACGTCAAGAAATGATTCGTGGTGCTGGTTATGGAGAGGAAGCGATTGGACGTATACAGATTGGTATCGTTAGCAGTTGGGGAGAATTAAATCCAGCTGCTGTTCATCTGGAACGTGTTGTTGATGCGGTTAAAGCTGGTGTTTGGTCTGCTGGTGGAACCCCAAGAGTTTTTGTAATCAGCTCTATTTGTACAAGTATGTGTGGTAACGAGAGCTATCATCTACCTCATCGGGATTTGGTTGCAAGTTATATAGAGACAGTATCAAAAACTAATTTATTTGATGGTCTGGTATTTGTTCCAGTCTGTGATGATGTTATTCCAGGGCATTTAATGGCTGCAGCTCGCTTGGATCTGCCCTCGGTTGTCGTCACTGGAGGGTATATGCAACTAAACCGTCACAAGGGGGAAGTTATAGATCCTCTGGATGTTGCCCCTAAGCATTTTCGACAATACAAAGAAGGTGTTATTAATGAGTATGAGTATAATCAAATTAAGGATAAAGGATGTCCTGGTTCAGGTGCTTGTCCGGTTATGGGAACCGCAAATACGATGGCTGCTATGAGTGAAGCACTTGGAATGTCTTTACCAGGTAATACCGCGACACCAGGAGCTGACTCGCGATTACAGAGAATTGCTTTTGAAGCTGGCCGACAAGTTGTAAAACTCCATCAAGAAAGGGTGACTCCTTCTTCGATTATGAAGCTTAATGCTTTTAATAATGCCATTCGCGTATTAATGGCCTTAGGTGGGTCGACCAATGGTGTTCTCCATCTTCAAGCTATTGCAGCAGAACTTGATTTAGAACTTGAATTAGAAACTTTTAACTCTATCAGTAAAGAAACACCGCTAATTGTTGATATTGCGCCATCCGGATCAGGAAAATATTTGATGAGCGATCTGGATGAAGCCGGTGGAATTCCCTCTGCAATGAAAGAACTTGAATCATTGCTTCATACTGAAGTAAAAACGGTGATGGGCCGTTCATTAGCAGAAGATCTCGCCCTTGCTAAAGGTGGTGACGGTAAAATTATACATGCCTTAGATAAGCCAATCACCAAAGAAGGGGGACTTATTTTTCTACGAGGTAATTTAGCACCAGAGGGAGCTTTGATAAAAAAGTCAGCAGTTCCAAAATCAATGTATCACCATAGCGGACCTGCAAAAATCTTTCTAAATGAAGATGATGCCAGTAAAGCATTGATCAACGATGAAATCGATGCAGGATCTGTGGTCGTTGTGCGAAATGTGGGGCCACAGGGGGATCCCGGCATGCGACTTTTATATCGGTTTTTATGGATTGTTGCAGCCAAAGGTATGGACGATAAAATTGCTCTTATCACAGATGGACGTTTTTCTGGAACTAATAAAGGATGTGCAGTTGCACATATTTGTCCCGAAGCTTCGGTTGGTGGTCCGTTAGCACTGGTAAAAGAAGGAGATACCATCGAAATAAATATTGATAATGAACAAGTGAATTTAAAAATTAGTGATGAGGAATTTGAAAAAAGATTAAAAGCTTGGATACCACCAAAGAAAAAAGCTGAAAAAGGCTATCTGTCTATTTATGTCAAATCCGCTAAATCTGCTAGCAAGGGAGCTGCGTTAGATTATAAAAGTTGATGAGGACAAGGTTTAAGGTTATTATTTTTAGAACTATCTTTTAAACTCACATGAATCTCTGATGACTCATGTGAGTTATATAACACTCAAAATAGAAATTGCTTAACAAAATAGATATTACTTAACAAAAAAGGGATAGTGCAGATTGAAATGTAACAGAATTAATGGCGGTATAAAACCAGGTGAGTCAAATTTGACTAGAAATTGAATTCAATACCGGTTGAAGTCACTATTTGAATATTCGTTTAATCAAGTTTGACAATATTTGCGTATCAACCGGGAAGCGGAACTTTGACTGATTTTAAGTGAACTGGCAACTTTGCGTGAGCTTCCTAATTTTTGATAAGCAGCAATTATAACTTCCTTTTCCAGCTGTTCTTTTAGAAACGCTAAAGCTGTATTTTCAGAATTGGGATTTTTTAGGTTTATTTTATTTTGTCCTAAAAATTTTAGAGGTAAATCATGAACATTTATAACAGATTCTTTTATTGTTATCGAAAAACGCTCCATTAAGTTTTCCAATTCACGAACATTCCCTTTCCACGGATAGTTCACAAGAACATCTAAACATTCCTGTGATATCTCATGACTAGCTTCATATTTTTGATCAAATTTTCTTAAAAATGAATAAGCTAAAGAAGGTATATCCTCAGGGCGCTCACATAAAGGAGGAATGTGCAATCCTATAACATTTAATCGGTAAAATAAATCTTCTCTGAAAGCATTTACTTTAATCATTTCAGCAAGATTACGATTTGTCGCAGCAATAATTCGCACATTGGCTTTTTTGATTTTCCGACCTCCAACTGGCATAAATTCCTTATTTTCTATAACATGCAGAAATTTTGCTTGTAATTTGGGCGATAGTTCTCCAATTTCATCTAAAAATAAAGTACCACCGTT
>Ga0233431_1006564_pt1 | contig 10419 bp, 7 predicted proteins | sample SI_118_April2016_FD_179867 | JGI IMG/M metagenome (GOLD analysis project Ga0233431, IMG submission 179867) | Seawater microbial communities from Saanich Inlet, British Columbia, Canada - SI_118_April2016_200_MG | ecosystem: Environmental > Aquatic > Marine > Inlet | place: Canada: British...
ATTGCGGCGGGAAAGCACGTCGTAACCGCCAACAAGGCGCTGATTGCCCATCACGGAACGGGTCTCGTTCGGGCCGCCGAGGACAAGGGCGTTTCGGTGGCGTTTGAGGCTGCGGTCGCGGGCGGCATCCCAATCACCAAGGCTCTGCGCGAAGGCCTGGTCGGCAATAGGATCAGCCGCGTGTACGGCATCCTGAACGGCACCTGCAACTATATCCTGACGACCATGCGCGAAACCGGACGCGAATTCGACGACGTGTTGTCGGAAGCGCAGGCTCTGGGTTATGCCGAAGCCGATCCCACGTTCGATGTCGAGGGGATCGACGCCGCCCACAAACTGGCTATCCTGACCAGCATCGCCTTCGGCTGCGAGATTGATTTCGACGCGGTCCACACCGAAGGCATTCGGCATGTCTCGGCCATGGATATCGAGTTTGCCGAGGAGCTGAACTATCGCATCAAACTTCTTGGCATCGCGCGGCAGACCGAATACGGGATCGAGCAGCGCGTCCATCCGTGCATGGTGTCGCTGGCCAATCCGATTGCTCATGTTGACGGCGTATTCAATGCGGTGGTCGCCGACGGCGATTACGTCGATACGACCATGTATGAAGGGCGTGGCGCGGGTGAGCGACCGACCGCTTCCGCCGTCGTCGCCGATATCGTTGATATCGCGCGTGGCAACGGCGCAGCGGCGCTGGGTGTGCCCACATCCGAACTGACGCCCTTTTCCGCGTCACCCATGGACCGGCACAGGGGCCGTTACTACATTCGCCTGATGGTGACCGACGAGCCCGGCGTTTTTGCCGATGTCGCGGCAACATTGCGCGATTGTCAGGTGTCGATGGAGGCGGTGCTTCAGAAAGGCCGTTCGCCGGGCGAATCCGTTCCGGTGGTGATGACGACCCATGAAACCAGCGAGGCGTCGATGACGCGGGCTCTCGATATGATCATGGCGTTGGACGCGGTGATCGAACCGCCGCGGATGATCCGAATTCAATCGTTCTCCAGTGTTCCGAGCGGAGTAGAGTAGGGGGCGGTCGCTATGAACAAGGAAACGGTGGCAAGCCGCAATCTTGCAATGGACGCCGTTCGGGTGACCGAGGCCACGGCGTTGGCCGCGTCGCGCTTTCTTGGGCGCGGCGACGAACAGGCGGCTGATCAGGCGGCCGTTGATGCCATGCATTCGGCCCTCAAGGGGATGGCCATCGAAGGGGTGATTCGCATCGGCGAAGGAACCCGGGAAAACGCCGAAAAACTTTATTCCGGAGAATCCGGTGGCACCGGAAACGGGCCGGTCGTCGATCTTGCGCTGATGCCGCTGGAAGGCCCCACCATTGTGGCCAAGGGCGAACCTAACGGGCTTTCGGTCATTGCCATTGCCGAGGCCGGTCAATTCGCCGATCTGCCCCCCATCTACATGGACAAGATCGCCGTTGGCGGCGGTTTGCCCGATGGCGTTATCAATCTCGATGACGAGCCCGGGAACAACCTGCGTGAAATGGCAAAGGCGAAGGGCGTTGATATTGGCGATCTGGTCGCCTGTATTCTTGATCGGCCCCGGCACCGTGAACTGATCGCCAAAACCCGTGAAGCGGGCGCGCGGATTTTGCTGATCGGCGATGGCGACTTGAGCGGTGTCGTTTCCACGGCGTGGCCGGAAACCGGTATTGATATCTACATGGGCAGCGGTGGCGCGCGCGAGGGTATTTTGTCGGCTGCCGCGCTGGCTTGCGTTGGTGGGCAGATGCAGGGCCGCCTGATCTTCCGCAACGATGATGAACGCCACAAAGCGGCGTCCTGCGGCATTGAGGATTTCAATCGGGTTTATTCGGTTGCCGATATGGCCTCGGGCGAGGTGACATTCGCCGCCACCGGCGTGACCCACGGGGCCATGCTGATGGGCGTAAAGCGGCGGCACGGCGCGGCCATGACCCATTCTTTGGTGATGCGTTCGCTGACCGGAACACTCCATTTCATCGAGGCCTATCACGACTTCGCCAACTGGTCGGGAGCGACACCCCGCCTGCGGCCCAAAGCATAGGGTCGAGTAGGGTCTATATGGCTTCGCAGGACTTTTTCCTCGGCGTTGAACGATCTGTCACAGGGCGAAGGTGGATTTCCCGCCAGCATGACGAACGAACGGCGCTGGCCCTGACCCAGCGCCTGGACGAACCTGAGATCGTTGGTCGAATTCTCGCTGCGCGCGGGGTTGGACTGGAAGATGTCGAAACCTTCCTCGACCCGAGTCTGCGTCGCCTGCTGCCCGATCCCAGTCATCTCAAGGGCATGGAGGCCGCCACCGAGCGGTTGGCCAGTGCCGTCATGCAAGGCGAAAAGATAGCCGTCTTCGGCGACTACGACGTTGACGGCGCGACTTCAGCGGCGCTGCTGACACGTTATGTGCGGACGGTCGGCGGTGTGGCTGCCATCTATATTCCCGATCGCATCGACGAAGGTTACGGACCGAACGCCGAGGCATTGCTGGGGCTGGGCCGGGAAGGGGCTTCGCTTATCGTCACCGTCGATTGCGGGACGACCGCTCATGAGCCGTTGAAGGCGGCAACCGATGCCGGGATTGACGTGATCGTTGCCGACCATCACGAGGCGGAAGCCCAATTGCCCCCGGCAATTGCGATCATCAATCCCAACCGGTTGGACGAGGAAAGTCCGCATTCCCACATGGCGGCGGTCGGTGTGACCTTCCTGCTGGTGGTCGGGCTCAATCGGACACTGCGCGACGCGGGATGGTTCAAGACGCGCAATGAGCCGGATTTGCGTCAGTGGCTGGATCTGGTGGCTCTGGGAACGGTATGTGACGTGGTGCCGCTGGTCGGCGTCAACCGGGCGCTGGTTTCGCGCGGACTTTCGGTCATGGCGGCAAGAGGTAATCCCGGCTTGCGTGCGTTGGCCGACATTGCCGGGATCGACGAGGCGCCCGGAGCCTATCACGCGGGTTATATGCTGGGTCCGCGCATTAATGCGGGCGGGCGCATCGGTCGGGCCGATCTGGGGGCGCGGCTTCTGGCCTCCGACGATGAGGTCGAGGCTGCGGAAATTGCCGCCCGTCTGGACGCTTATAACCGCGAACGGCAGGAAACCGAGTTGAGTGTGCTGAACGCGGCCCTTGATCAGGTGGAAAAAAGCGGTCAGGACGCGCAAGATGCCGGTTTAATATTCGTGGCGGGCGAAGGCTGGCACCCCGGCGTTGTCGGAATTGTCGCCGGGCGGTTGGCCAATCGTTTTAACCGGCCCGTCTGCGTTGCCGCGATCAATGGGTCTCGAGCGACCGGATCGGGGCGCTCCATCGCCGGGGTTGATTTGGGTGCCGCGGTTATCGCGGCCCGCCAAAGCGGGCTCATCCTGAAGGGCGGCGGTCACTTCATGGCAGCGGGGTTCGCCGCGCAAACCGATAACCTGAAAGCCTTTGGCGAATTTCTGAACACCCGGTTGAAGTCCGACATCACACTTGCAGCGCAGTTCCGTGGATTGAATTTGGACGGCGCGCTAAGCCTCGGGGGTGCGACCAAGGAACTGGTGGCAACGGTTGAAAAAATTGCACCCTTCGGCACCAAAAACCCGGAGCCCCGCTTCGCCATACCCGACGTGCGGATTTCCTGGTCCAAGGTGGTCGGCGCCAATCATGTGAGTTGTTCGCTTGTCGGGGCGGATGGATCGCGCCTCAAGGCCATCGCCTTCAGGGCTATGGATAGTGAACTGGGGCCGGCGCTCCTGAACAAGGACGGTGTGCCGCTGCATGTGGCGGGCAAACTGCGCATGAATTCGTGGCATGGCAACGAATCGGTGCAGATGTTCATAGACGACGCGGCCCCCGCCTGGTGAGGCAGGGGCCGTATTTTTTGCCGAGAGCACTTTCAGGCCATATATGGTCATTCTGATGCGCTTCGTTGGTGCGATCCGCTAGGCGTTTCGCGAAGCGCGATGCTAAAGCATCGGGCGAGCGGAACAACGACGCGAGCGGCCATCGAAGCGCACCCTTCGGGCGGGCCGTTTCAAGCCGTGGCGTCGTCAAACCCCTTGCCCGTAGCAAAGGCTACGCGCCGCGAGGTTCACCTAACCACGGCTTGAAACGGCCTCGTCAGAATGACCATATATGGCCTGAAAATGCTCTACTTATTGAGGATTTTCTCGACCGGGTTGGCGCGCAGCCGGAAGGCGTCCGGCATGCCCGAGCCCAGCAGCGGCCGCAGGTACATGACGAACTTGTCGGTGACGTTGTTGCCCGCTTCGTTAATATAGGCGTCCGGCATGACGGCGGTCTTGCCGGCAACGTCTTCCAGCCTGCTCAGGTGGTATTCCACCGAGTAGTAGCCGGTGCGGTGGATGGTGACCGAGCCGGTTGATCGCCTGTCCCATTGTGCGTACTGCACCGCTTTTTCGCCGACTTCGCGGGCTTCGCGGCGGTCAACATCCGACACGCAACCCAGGAACGAACGCTGCAGATAGCCGAAGGTGTCGCCGCGCACACGGCTGATATCGGTGTTCTTCTTGATCACCGAGGTGAGCTGATCGGCCAACGCGCCGGTGCCGGAAAGCTGAACGTTGCCGTGGGCGTCGTGTTCCACTTGTTCGACCAGCTTGGAAATGATCGGTGTGCCGCTTTCATCATGGATGCCTTCGGAAACGGCGACGACGCAGCGGCCGTATTTTTCGTAGGTGGTTTTCACGTCGGTAAGGAACTGCTCGACGCTGAAAGCGCGCTCCGGAAGGTAAATCAAGTGCGGCCCGTCGTCTTCGAATTTGCGGCCCAAAGCCGACGCGGCAGTTAGATAGCCCGCATGGCGGCCCATAACGGAAGCCACGTAAACGCCGGGAAGGGCGCGGTTATCGGCGTTTACGCCAGCGAACGCCAGGGCGACGAAGCGTGCAGCCGACGGAAAACCGGGGGTGTGATCGTTGATGGCCAAGTCGTTGTCGATGGTTTTTGGTATGTGGATGCATTGCATGTCATAGTTGGCTTTTGTGGCTTCTTCGCTGACGATGCGCAAGGTGTCGGAGGAATCGTTGCCGCCGATATAGAAGAACGTGCCGATTTCGTGGGCCTTGAGAACCTTGAAAATTTCCTGGCAGTACTTCAGGTCGGGCTTGTCGCGGGTTGAACCCAGCGCCGAACACGGCGTTTCCGCAACCAGTTCCAAGTTGTGGTTGGTTTCCTGGGTCAGGTCGATGAAATTTTCGTTGACGATACCGCTGACTCCATGATGGGCGCCGTAGACACGTTCCACCGTACCGAATTTGCGCGATTCGATGACCGCGCCGACCATGGATTCGTTGATAACGGCGGTCGGACCGCCACCCTGGGCGACCAGCACCTTCCCCTTAAGCATAAGAAACGTCCTTCCGATAAATCCTTGAGTAAATCTGGGCGCGCGCTGTCACGGATCAGGCTGAAAGTATGCGCGGGCGCGTGCGGCATACTATTTATATCGGCGCGATCTGCAAGAACAGAATGCGCGGGGCCGAAAATCGAGAGATTTTTTGAGTGGTCGAAACCTAATGCTTGATTTTCTCAGCCAGCCCGTATAAATCACCCACACCTCGAAGCGACCCCATCGTCTAGAGGCCTAGGACACTGGCCTTTCACGCCGGCAACACGGGTTCGAATCCCGTTGGGGTCACCACTTCTCTAAAATATTTCGAAGTCGTCCGCGCCGTGGCGTTTGCTCGCCGTGTTTTCAGCGGTGCCGTTGTCGTCTATCCGCCCAATGCCGTCATTGCTCCTTTGACGACGAGGTTTACCGACGCGAGCAATAGGGCGATCCTGAAGGCTGGGAAAAACCTTTCTTTCGGAATGCGACCGAACAGAAGAGATCCGACGTAGCCGCCAACAAGCGAAATCGGCAATAGAACCAGACATTCAGTGAATATGGGAATTGAGACGAAACCGTTGGCCGCGAAAACCACCGTTCGCCATCCGATGAAAAAGGTCGCGATCAGGATGATCGTCGCCCGGAATGCCCGAGGGTCCTTGACGATGAATTTGATGTAGGTCGATACCATAATCACGCCGCCGGCGCCCGCAACACCCGCCAGAACCCCCGACACCGCGGCCAAAACCGGCCCCAGCACGGATGCCCGCTGCTGTATCGTCGTTTCGTATCGCTGAAACAGGCTGAACCACTCGGCAAGGAGGACCGCCACCAAGGTCACACCCAACACGACGGTTAGCCAGGCGGTTTCCAGCCAGCCGAAAATCCATACGCCCAATATCGTCGCCGGAAGATAGGCGAGGATGAGCCCCTTGACCGAGCGCCAATCCCCGTTTCTGACCCCTTCGGGAATGAACTGAAGCTGGCTGAATACGTTTGATACGACGGCCAGTACGACCGCGTGATGGGGTTCCAGAATCCACGCGCCGAAGATGACCAGCGGCGGCATCGCGCCCAGGCCAAACATCCCCTTTACCGCAAACGAAAGAAAATAGAGCCCCGCCAACAGTGCGACGTCGAGAGTTGAAACGTCGGCGAAAACGGGGATTCCAAAAATGATCATGGGTCTCTGGATTAAGTCGTCATTTCAAGGATATCCAGCGCGCCGTGGCGATCGAGCAGGTAGATGAGGCCGCGGTCGTCAACCTCGACATCCATGCTTTGCGGCGCATCAACTCCCTTGGCGGGGGGCGGGATGAAATAGCCGATTTCCGTTGGTTTGGCCGGATCCTTGATGTCGATGACGCGCAAGCCGCCGGCAAACCAAGTGGCATACACGCGGTCGCCGGTGGGTTTTTCGACAATCTGTCCCGCGCCGAAACGGGCCGTGCGGCTGTAGGGGGATTCCAGTTCGCTGACCCCGAAAACCGAAATCGGCTGCATGTCGGCGGGATCGGTGACATCGAACACCCACAACGCGCCGTGCGGCTGGCCGTGGGGGTGGTTGTCGTGCTCTTCATCGATGACCAACGCCAGATCGCGGCCCTCGTGCTTGTTGGGAATGCCCATGACCGTGTGGGTCGGTTCGAAAAACGGCGGGTGATAATTGTAGGAACCCAAAACAGCCGGATCGGCCATGTTTTCGCCGTCCAGAACCCACACCCCGGCCTGCCAGTAGGCCGCCCAGATTTTGCCTCGGGTGCGCAAGGCATGATGTAGCCATATCCCGCCGCGCGGGCTTGTACCTTCGCCGGGTTTGGCCTCTTGACCCGGCAGATGCCAGCGCGACACTTCTTGCGGACGGGTGGGGTTGGCGAGATCGAAATTGATCAGGATGTTGCCCCGGTAACCTTCCATTTCGGTCGAGACGACGGCGTAGCGGCCATCAAAATCCAGGCCGTGCACGCCATATCCACCAGTCTTGTGAAAGGCAATTTCGCGAGGATGAGCAGGATCGGCAATATCGAAAACCCGAAAGCCCGGATGGTCATATCCGTCGGCCAGTTCGCGGCGCAGGGCAGGGAGGTCTTGCGCTTTCAGGCCCAGTTCGGCGGCGATTTCGGCATCCGACGAAAGCCGAGCTTCAATCGCCGCCAGCTTTTCAGCCCTACGGAAGAACTTGCGGCGGTTGCGCTGGCTGTTGACGATCATCAGGTCGCCCGCCACGGCCACCTTGTGCGAGTGCGAATGATCGCCCTCAAGGTTTACCGAGGCCAACAGCGACGGGTTTTTCGGGTCGCCGACGTCGATGATGGAGGTCCCGTGCGGCGGCAGCATATGGCTGACAAACACGAGGTTGCCCTGCGAGACAATCTGTGCGCCGCCCGGAAGATCCATGTGCGCGATGCGCCTGACGTTGTGCGCAATGCAGCCATCGGCGTCCGCTGCGGGAAAAGGTGACGATCCCATCCGTTTAGTCCAGCTTTGCTTCGAGGGCTTTCTTGATTTTGCCAAGGAACTCGCGGCTGGTCAGGGCCTTTTCCACGCCCATCAGACCCGCCAGATCGCCGGTCACATGCCCGGCCTCGACAACTTCGGTGCAGGCTTGTTCGACCTTCTCGGCGAATTCCTGAACTTCGGGCGTGCCGTCGTAGCGGCCGCGATGATATATCGCGCGGGTCCAGGCATACAGCAGCGCGATGGGGTTGGTCGAAGTTTCGCGTCCGGCCTGATGTTCGCGGAAGTGTCTTGTGACGGTGCCGTGGGCGGCCTCTGTCAGGGTCACGCTGTCATCGGGCGTGACAAGGGTCGAGGTCATCAGCCCCAGAGAACCGAACCCGGCGGCCACCATATCGGACTGGATGTCGCCATCGTAATTCTTGCAGGCCCAGACAAAGCCGCCTTTGGACTTGATGGCGAAAGCGGCCAACTCATCGACCATTCGGTGTTCGTACCAGATGCCTTTTGCCTCGAACCGGCCACGGAAATCGGCGTCGTAGACCTCCTGGAAGGTGGCCTTGAACAGGCCGTCATAATGTTCCAGTTCGGTGTTCTTGGTTCCCAGATAGACCGGGTAGCTGCGATCCAGACCATAGTTCATGCACGCTGAGGCGAAACCACGCACGGATTCCTTGGTGTTGAAGATACCAAGCGTTGCCCCCGGTCCCGTGAAGTCATGAATCTGGACTTCGTTGGATTGCTTGCCGTCGTTGGTTTCATAGCGCAGGAAGACCTTGCTGTCGGCGGGAACCGCCATGTCCTTGCCGCCATACATGCCGCCATAGGCGTGGCGGGCGACGATGATGCCCTTTTCCCAGGTGGGAACCAGACGCGGCACGTTCTTAAACACGATGGGCGCGCGCATCAGAGTGCCGCCGATCTGGTTACGCGTGCCGCTGTTGGGTGATGGCCAAGCCTTTTTCAGACCGTATTCGACGACTCGCTCGTGATCAGGGTTGATGGCCGCGCATTTGGCGCCGACCCTGTACTTCTTTATGGCGTTGGCGGCGTCGATCACCACCTGGTTGTCGGTGTCGTCGCGGTGCTTCAGGTGATAGTCGAAATATTTCAACTCGACGTCCACATAGGGCAGGATCAGCATCTCCTTGATCCACTTCCACAGCACGCGGGCCATTTCGTCGCCGTCGAGATCGACGATGGGATTGGCGACTTTGATCTTTTTCATTTTTGTCCTCCTGAACCAATAGGGCATAGTTTAACCAATTGGTTGGACCCGCGAAAGCGGCCAAATCCGAAAATGTTATCATTTGCAGACCAATGCATAGATTGGTAAAATCCATCCATGGATGAAAACAGTGATCTTGTCGAACGGTTGAATGGCCTGTTGACCTCGGGGCGTTTCCCTTCCCAGTCGCGCCTTCCGCCGGAACGTCAATTGGCGACGGAACTGGGAACAACGCGGGCCAAACTCCGTCAGGCCTTGGCCTTGCTGGAGGCCAAGGGTTTGATTTGGCGTCATGTGGGGCAGGGGACTTACGTGGGGCGTCCACCCGCCTCCGATGCTCCGGCGCTGACCTTGCTGACCAAGTCGACCAACCCGACGGAAATCATGGAAGCGCGCCTGATCCTCGAGCCAAAAATCGCCGGATTGGCGGCATTGAGGGCGACTGCGGACGATATTTCTCAGCTTGAAAGGTGTCTCGAGAAAAGCGCCGCCGCGCCGGATCTAGAAGCCTTCGAGCTTTGGGACGGGACCTTTCATGAAACCATCGCGGCGGCTTCACACAGTGTATTGCTGAAATCCCTGCTCAAAGTGATGACCAGTTTGCGCGAGGATAAATTGTGGGGGCGGCTGAAAAAGGCGTCGGTGAACGCCGAGCGCAGGGTCGCCTACAATAAACAACACGGGCAATGTGTCGAGGCGATTGGCAACCGGGATATTTCGGGTGCGGATGCTGCCATGCGTGTTCATCTTGAGACAGTTCAGCGCGATTTGTTTGGCTCCATTGACGCCAATTTTTGATTGGTTTACTTTTCGACCGCCAACAATAAAAAGGGATGGATTATGCGGTTCGTGACTTTTTCAATGAGCGACGGCGTCCGAAGGCTTGGCGTCCTGGACCCGCAGAAAGAGGAAATCGTCTGCCTCGAAGGCGAGGAATTTGGCGCTGATTTGACAGAGTTTATCGGTCGTGGGTTTGCCGGAATCGTGGCGGTGCGCGGTGCGCTTTCGCGGCGCGCCCAAACGGTGGCGCTGGCTGGCGTTGCCCTTCACGCCCCCATTCCCCGGCCCGCGCGAAATATCTTCTGCGTCGGCAAGAATTATTTCGAGCATTCCAAGGAATTTGAAAAAAGCGGGTTCGACAGCTCGTCGGGTGGCGTTACCGTGCCCGACGCGCCGGTGGTCTTCACCAAGGCGCCGTCAACCGTTATTGGCACTGGCGTTCCCATTCCGGCCCACCTCGACCCTAGCGAATCCACTGATTATGAGGGCGAACTGGGCGTTATCATTGGCGAGGGCGGACGGGGCATTGCCAAAGCGGCGGCCTATGATCACGTTTTCGGCTACACCCTGATCAACGACGTCACTGCGCGCAAGCTGCAGAACCATCACAAGCAGTGGTTCTTGG
>Ga0233431_1006567_pt1 | contig 10404 bp, 13 predicted proteins | sample SI_118_April2016_FD_179867 | JGI IMG/M metagenome (GOLD analysis project Ga0233431, IMG submission 179867) | Seawater microbial communities from Saanich Inlet, British Columbia, Canada - SI_118_April2016_200_MG | ecosystem: Environmental > Aquatic > Marine > Inlet | place: Canada: British...
AGTGCCCCCAGAGGGATTCGAACCCCCGTCCTCAGGGCGAAGGCCTGAGATGATTGACCGGACTACACCATAGGGGCGTATGAGTATAGTGATTATAGTTGATTTAAAAGCTTTTTCTAGAACAAAAAGTGGGCAGGAGGAGATTTGAACTCCCGGCCTCCGGCTAACTTAAACCGAAGGACTTCCTAACGGAAGCGGTCATATAAGACCGGCGCTCTAACCAGACTAAGCTACCCGCCCATGATTTTGAGCGCCTAAGAGAGGACTCGAACCTCTGACCTTGCGGTTTCTTTGGGAAAAGTAGTTTTCTTTTCCGCGAACGTTTCTCTTTAGAAAAAGAGAAAAGCTCTTAACAGCCGCACGCTCCACCAACTAAGCTACTTAGGCACAACAATAAAGCTTATCTTAGTTTTATAAATCTTCTTATTAAATAATTTTATTTAATATTTCTAGTGCTTTAGCTAAATCTTTGTTTTCTAATATAAAGACATCTTCTCTGTAACTTCCTAGAACTGTTAGGAAATTTATACCTGCATCAGAAAGAATATTTGATAAAAATGAAGTTATGCCTAGCGTAGTATCTACTTCTTGTGGGCTAGTTATAATTATTTCTGCTAAATCTTTTCTTTCATCTAAAATATCATTTTCATAATTTTCTTTAATTAATATATATTGATCTTTAGTGAAAATTGCAGTTATGCTTTTGTCCCCTTGAATTAAATGAAGTGGTGGGACTGTTATTTCAGTATTGTTATGAAATACAAAACGACATACTTTGCTTCTAGTTTTTATTTGGCTTTTTCTTAATAATCGCATAACTTTGTTTTCATTGTCTCGATGTTTTAATTGGTCAGCATAACGTCTACATGCAATTAAAACTGCGTCAAAGTTTTGCTCTTTTAATTTTAATTGAGTTAATATTTTTCTAGATAGTGCAGAATAATTAATCACACCTTTTTTGAAACAATCTTTAATACTATTGCGCTGGTTGATGTATTCTTCAACCTTTTTTTGTATACTTACCATATTTTAATATTAATTTTTAATTAATAAATGTTTTGTTTAGGACATAAATGTCCTATATGTATAAAATGGGTCGCTAGGCTTTTAAACAAAAATCTAAAACAATAATTATGACAAACAAAAAATATTCAATTATATTGAATAAAAAATTGAAAGAAATGCCTTCAGGTATTGCTATGAATGCAATCGCACATATTGGTGCACAATTAGGAACAATTGCTCCAGAAATTAAAGGCACATCATTACATGATGCATCTGGAGATTTTCATTTAGGTATACCTATATATGGTAATGCGATTTTATCTGCTAAAGGAATCCATCTTAAAAAATTATTCAAAGAAGCATTGTCAAAAAATAATATTATATTAATTGATTATCCTGAAGGGAGTTCAAATACAAAAGATGATGAAGAATTTTGTAAATTTATTAGTGAGAAGAAAGATGAGGATATAGAATATTGGGGTATTGCTTTGTATGGTGATACGGAATTAGTTAATGATATGACAAAGAAATGTAATTTTTGGAATTATAATTTTGAACAAGTGCGGCAGAGGATTTAATTTTCTTTAAAGCGATTTGCAAATTTCGTGATAATTTTTTGGAACCATTCTAAAATTTTGGGCCAGTAGCCTAGTCTGGATAGGGCACAGACAGGATGGCGATTGCCACTTGGTGTTTGCCTTCGGTGCACGCCTTCTAGGTGCAAGCCTCCTAAGTGTAAGCTTGCGGAGCTTCTAGCGCAGACAGCCTGGGATCGGGGGTTCAAATCCCCTCTGGCTCACTCATAAATTTAGGTGAATAAAAAATGAAAGAAAATAATGAAAATGAATTGAAGTACAGTAAGAGTGAGAAATATCTAGCAAAAACACATTTATTTACAGTGCATAAATGGGATATTTCTAAAGGTTCTTACGGAGCAACACTAGAAGTTAAAATATCGAAAGATATAGAATCAATAACAGAAGCGTTCCCAGATTATACTCAAATAAAAAACTTTTGCGGAATTGTTGATGTGTCCTATGGATGTATAACTCCAAGAGGTGGATACGCATATGGTATTTATTATGATGTGGAATTTAAAGGAAATAGTTTACAGGGAATTACTGAGAAAAATATTAAAGAAGGTAGTCTTAAGAAAACTCTATATGCATCTAATGTGCTTGGTGTTGATTTAGTTCAGGAATTATCTGATGAAGCAATAATATCTAAAATTAAATATTGTTGCGATAATAAAGATTAAATAATAGAATGGGGAAAAATAATATGAATCTAAAAGCAAATGCAGTAAAAGAATTACATAAAATAACGGGCTTATCTAGTTCTCAAGTTGATAATCTTCTTGAGGTTCCTCCTGAGCAAAAGATGGGCGACCTTGCGTTTCCTTGTTTTACTTTATCAAAAAACTATGGAAAATCTCCTGTTGAAGTTGCTAAACTACTAAGAAATAAATTAGTAGTTCCAAAAGGCTTTCAAAAAGTCGAACATTTAGGTCCTTATTTAAATTTCTTTTATGATAGTTCAACAATCTCTGAGCAAGTTTTACCGTCTGCACTAAAAAAAGACTTTGGAAAAGGCAATAAAAAAGGCAATGTTATGGTTGAATATTCTAATCCAAATCCTTTGAAAGGTTTTCATGTCGGACACTTGAGAAATACATCACTTGGCGCAGCACTTTGTAGAACTATGCAGCTATCTGGATACAAAGTTATTCCAGTTAATTTCTATAATAATACTGGTGCACACATTTCTAAGACATTATGGGGATATACTACATTTCCTAAAAAAGATGAATCAAAAATTAAAAACAAAGGAGAATGGGTAGGTAATATTTATTCAGAAGCTTCTGTGAAATTAAAAAATGAGTCAAGATATGATAAAGTTATTCAGCAGTTTCAGAGAGAAATTGATAATAAAGATAAGAAATGGTTGGATATTCTTAAGAAATTAGAGAAGTGGAGCACAGATGAATTTAATAGAATTTACAAAGAGCTCAATGTTCATTTTGATTATATTTATTATGATGCAGATTTTATTGATTCTGGAAAAAAAATCGTTGAGGGACTAGCTAAACATAAATTAGTTAGTTATGAAGATGGAGCTCCAATAGTTAATTTAGAAAAATGGGATCTTGGAACAAAAGCACTTTTGAGAGCAGATGGCACATCCCTATATGTTACAAAAGATTTGTCTATGGCCATGAAGAGATTTAAAGATTACAAATTAAATAAATTAATTTATGTTGTCGCTTCAGAACAGGAGTATCATTTTAAAGTACTTTTTAGATGCCTGAAGTTAATCGGTTTTGATAAAGCAGACCAACTTCATCATTTAAGTTACGAATTAGTTGTAGATAAAAATATGAAAAAATTTTCATCAAGATTTGGAACTGCACCACTTTATTCTACATTAGCAGACAAAGCAAAAGCAAAAGCATTGAAAGAAGTTAAAAAAAGAAATGCAAAAATGTCTACGAAGAAACAAAAAGAATTAGCAGATAAAATTGCAGTTGGTGCTATGCTTTATATGATGCTTAGTAAATCTAATACAAAAGTAATACCTTTTGATATTGACGCAGCGCTTTCATTTGAAGGAAATACTGGACCATACTTGCAATATGCATTAGTAAGAGCTAGTAAGATCCTTAAGAAATCTAAGCAAAAAGTCTCAACAAACGTTGATTTTGGGGTACTAAAATCTGATGAAGAGCAAGCACTAATTAAACAAATCGCTAATTTCCCACAAGTTGTTGAGCAAGCGGCAGATAGTTATTCACCACACTTAGTTGCTAGTTTTGCTTATGAACTTGCGCAGAAGTTTAGTACTTTTTATGCAAAGCACAGAGTTATTGGAGTGTCTAGTGAAGAAGAAAAAGCAAGACTATTGCTAGTTAGTGTATTTTATGAAACTCTTAAAAAATCATTAAACTTACTTGGAATTCAAGAAGTTGAGGTTATGTAATTAATCAAAGAAAGGATTTTATACTTTTAGCATATTGTAATGTATGCAAGGCATGCAATGGAATAGTCATAAATTTGAATATTGGTTACAGTGTTTAGGCAAAAAGGATGTTGTTCATATGGCTATGCGTAATCAAGACAAAGTTTTTTGGACACGACCACATCTTGCCAGTGCGTTAGAACAAGCAAGACTTAGGGGATTAGATATTAATATTTTAGCAGAATCTGAAAATTTAATACCACAAGATTTAGCTGCTAATGTAACTATTCTTGATTCTATTCCAGAAGGTTTTATAGTTATTGACCGAGAAGGTAGCGTGGAAAAAGGTTGGTATAAGAAGCGCGTTGTACCTGTGCGAAATTTAGATTTAGTAATTTTTTCAGATTATGATTCTTCAAGTGAAGCAGACGATCCTCAAGTAATTTTTTATGGAAATGTGCATGGGAAAGCAAGAAATTATTTAAATAAATTTGATAAATACAGATTTTCTGCAAGAGAAACATAAATGAAACTAACAAAATATGATTGGGCATCAATTGGAATAGTTGTTTTGTTATTTGTAGTTAGCTTTTATTTATATCCTAGTTTACCTGAGGAGATACCAACACATTGGAATGCAGAAGGAAAAGTAGATGGTTATGGTTCAAAAGAAATGATTTTTTTGTTTCCAGTCATTTCGTTCCTAATTTATGGGCTGTTTTTAGTTTTACCTAAGATTGCTGTTTTTAAGAAAAATATACGAGATTTTAAACATCTTGAAAGTATGAAATTTATGTTGGTTATTATGTTTGCTTTTTTGTTTTTAGCAACAGTTCTAGCGATTACGAATTATTATAATCGTATTATTTTAATGATATTACCGATTATAGGATTATTATTCTTCTATTTAGGTTATATTATGCCTGCAATGAAGCGAAATTTTTTTATCGGCATTAGAACGCCATGGACATTGGCAGATGATTTTGTCTGGAAACAAACTCATGCTTTGGGAGGCAAACTTTTTATGATTCTAGGTATATTGTTTTTCTTGTTGATTTTTATTGACCCACAGTATTTAGTTTACTTGATTTTGATAAAAGTTATTGGAGTAGTTGTTATTTTATTTTCATATTCTTATTGGGTTTGGCATAAGCAAGGAAAGAAGCACATGTAGCTTAAATTATTAATTTATACTTGAACTTTTATTAGCATAAACCTTATAAACAGTTCTCCTCAGTTCTATCTATATGAAACGTTCAAGTCGAAAGCAACAAAAATCAAAGATTTTCGAGCTTACTCGAGGTGCAATATGAAACGTAGCTCTCGTAAGTGGAAAAAGAAGAACAAATCTGGATACCGAGGTAGATGGAAATGGTATCGTAAGAAACTTAATGAAAAGAAGCGACTTAGAAGACGTAAGCGATCTTAATTATTGAAAACACCTCTGCGAAAATTACAAGCTTTAATATATAGATGAGAGTTTTCAATTCCGAAATTGTAGCAAATTCACTAAATATAGATTTTAATCTATAGTGCTACCAATTTCGTTATTGTAGAGGATATTAATTCTTTTAAATATTCATATTTTTGTGGTCTATGCGTTATTATTATATTAATGCCTTAAATGACATAATTCTATTTCGAGTGAATCTTGAGCCAAAGAACGCAGATAAACCGATTATTAAAATGGTAGCAGGTCCTGCAGAAATAGAACGCTATTCAAATAGCTCAGAAGATAAATTTAAGTTGAAATGTAATGGTGATACGGAACTCGATTTTTTAATATTGCCTGGAGGAATTGTTGAACAAGGAACTAATTTTTCTATAGAGACTGGCCCACCTCTTGCAAATGGAATTGCTGCAGAATACGGTGTTGATTTGAGAGGTAATCCTTTGTCTGAAGAAAAAGCTGCAGAATACTGTGTTGATAAACAAAGTAGACTGCTTAAAGATTAGTAACCTTTTAATTAAATTATATGTATTTTAATTATGATAAAGATTAGAAATGCTAAATCAGCTGATAGAAAGCAATATCTTATAATACAAAAAGAAGCATTTCCAACGTCAGATTCAAGACGCGAAGGAAAATTCTTTGATTTAAAATTTAAAAAAGGATATATTTTAGTTGCTGAGAAAGATGGAGATTATTTAGGGCACTTAGCTTTTGAAGATTATTCTATTACTCCACCCTTTGCTAAATCAATATGGTTACAAGAATTTGCAGTAAAGAAAAATGAGCGTAGTAAAGGATATGGTAAGAAACTATTGAATGCTGCTGCTGAGTATTGTAAGAAAAAAAAGATACCTGTAATATATATTCCTACCAGTGATTATCCAAATAATCGAGCAATTAAATTATATAAACGTCTGGGATTCAAGTTGTTAGGGACTCTGGCGGACGTGGTACCTAGTAAAGAATATCCCTATCCCCAAGTTTTTTATGGTATTAAAGTTTCAGACTGGAAGTGATTTTAGTAACCTTTTTAATTCAATTAATAGATTTAGTTTTAGTGTTATCGAGCAGCACGAAGATAGCACACTTTTTGCCAAGTTTTTGGTAAAAAATTGATGCAGGGGTGCCGGAGTGGTCAAATGACTTCTCTGCAAGGCAGAGGCTCAGACTATACGGGATGGGCTTAGGCAGCTTCATTTTCCTTAGGGAAAGTGACGCGAATGCGCAAGCTACGTGAAAAAATGCTTTTGCGCCCGAAGAAACCCATTGACTTAGTGTCTACGCAGGTTCAAACCCTGTCCCCTGCACTGAACCTTTTTCTTAGAAAGAAAAACGTTCTCGAAACCAAGCAAAAATTGAAATTTTTGCGTGACCAGCAAATCTTTGATTTGCTTGGAAGAACTAATTTTATACCAAAGTATCGATTATTTTTTAAGTTTTTGTGTGTATTGATTATATGACTACTAATGAACAAAGACAGAGAAGAAATCAAGAACTTCTAGAGCGTCGTGAAGGTCATGGTGCTGCTATGGGACCTACAAAAAGGATTTATTCAGTATTTAAAGATGATGTAGAACCTGCAACTCACGAGGAATGGCTTGAGAAAGGAAATAAAAGAATTATAGAGTCAGTTGATGATACAGTTGATGAATCTAATATATCTCTAAGAAAATGTGCAGCATTGGCTATAACGTTAAAAATGGATATATCTGGAGATCCTCGCGCTGAAGCAAATAGAGAGTACCTTCTTAAGAAATATGGTGATCAAATATATCGAAAGCGAGAAGGAGCACCAAGAATTGTTCTTCCAAATGAAGAAAGACATTCTGAATAATTATGTTCTCTGACAGCGAACGATTTTTAAGTCTTTAGGTTTAGTGATTACATGCCAGTTAAACGACCAACCGGATTAGAAATTGATCGCAGAGTTGAAGATGCACATCGTAAAGGAAATACTTCAGATGGATATATAACTGAAGGTCCAACTAAATATTTATCTGGAAATGGTAAAGATGTTATTGCTGCTGCAAAGAAAATCGGTGGAATTTTGGAATTAAACTTACGTTTAGATAAATTAACGCAATTTGATAATATGGATAAAGACAATCCTGAATATATTACTGAACTTAGTTATTTTGTATTTGAATTGCAAAAATATGCACAAATACCTGCTTCTGACCTTAGTCGAATAGGTTATGATTATTTTGCTAATATTGAAGAAGTTGTTAAAAGAAAAGAACCTGATACATATAAAGGTCTTAATATAAGGTCTGCTCTTTAATTATCTCATCTGATATCGATTGATTTTTAATATATAAGTGATTTGTATTATTATGGTAGTTATTGAGTTTGATAAAAAGCAAGGTATGTATGTTTTTTCTAAAGATCAGACACCAATACCTGAAGATCCCATAAGATCTGAACGAGTAGCACAATATGTGCATGCACAAGCAAGCGCAATACCTGCTGAAAAGATTTTTGAACGTAGTCAAATAAGTCGCATACAAAGAGAACGTAGAGAAAAAAGAGAACGAATAATAAAACAAAATAATTCTCAACACTTAGAAGATAAAATATAATCAAATATAAGAAACGTCGCTTTTTGGTAAATTTCCTAATTCAATTCTTTGACGCAATTTGTTAGCAAATTTTTCAGAATCAATATCTAATTTTTTTGGTGCATATTCTTTTAATGCATTTCTCGTAAAAAGACATATTTGTTCTTCTGGAACTATTTGTTCTGAATGACCATCAAATGTCATAAAATAATTAGTTAATCGGTGTGGGTCCATTTCAGATAAATCCCAGAGTTCCATATATGCAACCCTACCTAATTTACTTACATATTGGAGTTTTTCATCAACAAGGCATCCTTGTATTTCAAAATTATTATCTACTCTTAATGGTACCCAATCAGTTTTTAATGAATTGAGCATACCGTGATTCTTTTGCAAATGAAGGACATTATCTGCTTGAAAATCTTCAATACCCAAATAAAATTGAGGGTCTGAGTTTTTTAATTCTTGTAACCATATTGGAAATTCTTCATTAATTAATACGCCCACATGGTCATATGGCCATTCTATTTCTAAAGATGTGCCCATATCAAATATATATTTAGCAAAAAGGTCATTATTACCCATTAACGCTAATTTTACATCTTCAGGGTCATATATATTTCTAAGTATTGATGTAAGAAGAAATGCTCCATCTACACAAGTATATTCTTTATTTTTAATAACCTCTTCAGCACTTCTTAAGCAAGTATTTTCTTGTAATTCTAATTCTAAATCAATACACTTAGACATTCCATATGTAAATTTATCAGAAAACCAACCAAGTAAAGGACTTATTGGGTCTTCAAATTCAGAAATTTTTCTAGAAATATATTGAATATGACTATCTTCTGGATTTATAAAATTTCCAATCATCTTTTTAGAAGACACGTTCATTCTAATTATTTTTGTATTCTCCAGAATACATTTTTATATCAGAATAGTTTTGTATTGAATGGATCCTAATTTAGCTGTTGCGGTTATTGGTAGTGTAATTTTACTTGGAGTATTCTTAGCACATATGTCTAAGAAAACAGGATGGCCGTTATCACTTATTTTACTTGTTATTGGATTGTTTTTAGGGCCAATTTTTGGAGTTATTAATGTTATAGAATTTCAAGGAATGATACATTCTTTTGCAATTATTGCGCTGATTCTTGTTTTGTTTGATACGGGTTATGATATTAAATTAAGTAGAATTCGTAATGATTGGTTTGAATCAACTAGTTTAGCGTTTGTTGGTGCATTTGCTACTTTGTTTGTAGTTTTTTTAGTTGGTAAATATTTGATGCATCTTGATACATATTTAGCACTTTTATTTGGAGCAATTTTAGCTTCAACTGATTTAACAATTATTTCGCCAATTATGCGTAATATGAAACTTAAGAAACGAGTTAAAGAGAGCCTAGAGATTGAAGCTACTCTAAATTCAGTTTTTGCAGCAGTTATGGCAATTGTTGTTAGCTCAATGATTATACATAAAACAACTTTTGCAGAAGCAATTAGTAGGGGTGTATTTTATCCAATTTTTACAGCCATAGGTGTTGGTTTGATAATTGGTTGGTTACTTCTTAAGGGTTTGAATTATATGAATTTAGAAGACATGCCTGCAATTATTACTGTAGGTGCTATACTTTTGGTTTATGCTGTAACTGAAATGATTGGCGCTAGCGGAGTTATTGCAGCATTGATTGTTGGTATTCTTTATGGAAATGTTAATCCATCCCCACCAAAATTCATAATGTCTTTTGGTGAGAATTTACAGTTTATACTTGTAACTTTTGTATATATATTCTTAGGCACAATGATTACTTTTGATGCATTTAGAAATTTTAGTTTAATTGCGATTGCACTAATTACATCAATTATTATTGCAAGATATTTTTCAGTTAAAATAGCAACTTTAAATGAATCTCTTTTAGCAAGAAGAATAATTGGCGTATCTGGACCAAGAGGTATAATTTCAGCAATTCTTATTTTAACTTATGCTCATTTATTCCCAAATCCTGATTTGATTATTGGATTAGGCTTTGCAGTTATTTTATCAACATCTCTAATAGTTTTCTTATTACCTCTTATTGAAATGAAGACTAATGCACAAATGAAGAATTTTAAAGTTTAATTAACGCCCCGCCACAATCTTTATAAACCAATTAATCAAAGTTAATTCAGATGAAAGTGCTCATCGGGAAATGAGAAATTCGAGCCACGCAATGAAGATTTCTTACGGAAAGCCTTATAAGTAAGGCGATTCAGATATCATACTCATTAATTTGAGATTAATCACGTCATGTGATTTCGTGAATTCCAGTTTCATAACTGGGAAGATTGAGTAAACTATGGTAGTTTTAGTAGTTAATTTCTAATAATAAGTTTTCAGTAGAATTCCAGTTGATCCTGCTGGAGATCACTGCTAGATGGATTCGATTTAGACAT
>Ga0233431_1006569_pt1 | contig 10397 bp, 12 predicted proteins | sample SI_118_April2016_FD_179867 | JGI IMG/M metagenome (GOLD analysis project Ga0233431, IMG submission 179867) | Seawater microbial communities from Saanich Inlet, British Columbia, Canada - SI_118_April2016_200_MG | ecosystem: Environmental > Aquatic > Marine > Inlet | place: Canada: British...
CGCCGAATGAACCCCGAACGTCAATCCCTAACGCCTCTAAAAATTAGCCTCTAAAAAACGCCGTTGACCCGGCTGATGCCGTATGCCCCGATCAAATAAGACGGTAGTCATGAATAATGTGGGCTAAGTAGGCGTGAGATATTAAAACTCCATAAAAGATTGGAAATAGTTGAACAAGCGATTGAGATAAACCAACGAACGCTCGCCAAGAATAAAACGGTTCTCCAAAAGCTTGAGTACAAACGGGAGAACCTTCGACGAAACGCTGAGGAGTTTTCACGGCGATATCAGGCCTGTTTAGAGAAAAACAAGTAGCCTCGAAAACAGCCAACTCAATACATGGGGATTTTATCTTCGAGCCAATGTTTGACCCGCATAAGATCGATCTCGGTTAACGGGGGGAGCAGTCTGTCCATTCCTTTTTGGGCTTCTTCTCCCCCGCCATTTTGCTGGGCGCGTTTGTACCAATAATAAGCGAAATGTGTGTTCTGTTCGAACTTGTTGCCGGTTTCGAGATGCCGCGCGATCTCCAACTGCGCGGCAACATCGCCCCGGTTGGCCTGTTGCGCTAGGGTCATGCGAAAGGTCGAAATTTCCAAATCTCGCATTGATTCTTCACGATCACGTTTTGCTCGTTTTTGGTCAACGAGCGAGCTCATCAAAAAGTGAAACCACTGATACATTTCATTGCCGGGATGGCGTTTGCTAAGGGCTTCGTATTCCTGCGCGACGGAATTTGTTTCAGCGATGTCGGATTCATGCAGTCGCTTTGCCCAGGCAAAACCTTCACGCAGGGCCTTGGCTTCGGGCACAGGGTCGCCGGTGTCTTGCACGCACTTCATTCTAATGCGCAAAGCGTTGGTTTCCGTCTTCTCCAGCGTTATAAATCTGTATGCATCAATCCGTGCTTCATGGCCGAGATGCTCAAGTTCTTCTTGGGTGTGCAGTGGCGCAGTGGCCTTGAAATAGAGACATGCCCGCTTTTCATATTCTTCAGGAGAAAGAGAATCACGCAAAGTTTCAAGCTTGGCGTCCTGGCCTGTCGTCTGCTCAAATATTTCAGAAAAAATACGGTCTCTTTCCGCTTCATTGTTGCGCGCGATCAACCGTTGTTCTGAGTTTTTGGGATCAAGTTCAGCGCGTTTACGATAAACATACGCGTTCATCACAATGTTCAACCACTTATAAGTGGTGTCGTCCGGATGGAGTTTACTAAGTTCGTCGTATTCCCGCGCCATGGTTTGCGCTTCGGCGATGTCGGATTCAATAAATCGTTTTACCCAGGCAAGGCCTTCATGCATGGCCTTGGCTTCGGGCACAGGCTCGCCGTTGTCCTGCACGCATTCCATTCTAATGCGCAAATCCTCGTCTTCCGTCTCTCCCTGTTGGACCGCTATGTACGCATAAAACCGTTCTTCATGGCGAATGACCTCAAGCTCTTCCCGAGTGCGCAGTGGCGCGATGGCCTTGTGATAGAGACATCTCCGCTTTTCGTATTCTTCATCAGAAAGAGATTCGGTCGAATCTTTAAACGTGGGGTCCATGCCTGTCGTCAGCTCATATATTTCACCAACAACACGGTGCTTTTCCGCATCGTCGTTGCGCGCAATCGCCTCTTGCGCTTGCAAAATGAGGTGCTGCAGACGCACATCGTCAGCCATGCCGGGAAACGTCGCCAACAGGCAAACCATCATCCAGAAAACGGGCAATATACTTTTCATGCGCCGATAAACTTCCGTTAAACCCAACGTTGTTCAGGATAAGCCGAAATATCGCATATCTCAAATTCAATCATCGGGGTTACGGCGACAGTTTGCCTTTAATTACCCCCAAAATCTCCAGCGCCGCCGTGGGGATGTGGGTGCCGGGGCCGAAGGTGGCGGCGACACCGGCTTCTTGAAGGAATTGGTGATCCGCCGTGGGGATGATGCCGCCGCAAACGACGGCGATGTCGCCCGCGTCGGCCTTTGCCAGTTCGCGGATCAGTTCCGGCACCAGGGTTTTGTGGCCGCCGGCCTGGGTCGAAACGCCGATGACGTGAACGTCGTTTTCGGCTGCCTCGCGGGCGGCTTCGGCGGGGGTTTCAAACAGCGGGCCGATATCCACATCGAAGCCGATGTCGGCAAAGGCCGTGGCGATAACGCGCGCGCCACGGTCATGGCCGTCCTGGCCCAGCTTGACCACCAGCATACGCGGCCTGCGGCCTTCGGTTTCGGCGAATGCTGCGACTTCCTTGCGAATTTCGGCGAACATTTCATCCCCTTCAAAAGCCGCGCCGTAGACGCCCGAGATAGTGCTCGTTTGCGCCCGATAGCGTGTGAACACCGTCTCCAGCGCGTCCGAAATTTCCCCCACCGTGGCGCGCGCGCGCGTGGCGATGACCGAGAGTTCCAGCAAATTGCCATCACCGGACGCGGCGGCGGATGTAAGCGCCTCCAGCGCCCGCTGGCAGGCCGCTTCGTCGCGCGCTTTGCGCACCTGTCCCAATCGTTTGATCTGGGATTTGCGCACTTCGGCGTTGTCGATCACCAGAATGTCGATGTCTTCGTCAACCTCGGGGCGGTACTTGTTGACGCCGATGACCGTGTCTTCGGCCCGGTCGATCCGTGCCTGCCTGCGCGCGGCGGCGGCCTCGATGCGGTGTTTTGGCATTCCCGCTTCGACCGCCTTGGTCATGCCGCCCATTTCCTCAACCTCGCCGATCAGCTTGCGCGCTTCGGCGGCGATGGAATGGGTCAGGCTTTCCACGTAAAAGCTGCCGCCCAGCGGATCGACGACCTTGGGAATGCCCGTTTCCTCGGCCAATATCAGTTGCGTGTTGCGCGCGATGCGCGCCGAAAACGGCGTCGGCAGGGCCATGGCTTCATCCAGCGCATTGGTGTGCAGGCTTTGGGTGCCGCCCATCACGGCGGCCATGGCCTCGATGGTGGTGCGCACCACGTTATTGTAGGCGTCATGTTCGGAAAGCGACACGCCAGACGTCTGGCAATGGGTGCGCAGCATGGACGAACGTGGGTCCGCAGGCTTGAACTGCCCCATCAACTCGGCCCACAAAAGCCGCGCAGCACGCAGTTTGGCGACTTCCATAAAGAAGTTCATTCCGATGGCGAAAAAGAAACTGAGGCGCGGCGCGAAGGCATCGATTTTCATCCCGGTGGCCAGTGCCGCGCCCACGTATTCCAGACCGTCGGCCAGGGTGAAGGCAAGTTCCTGCACGGCGGTCGCGCCCGCTTCGTGCATGTGGTAGCCGGAAATGGAAATGGGGTTGAAACGCGGCATGTTGCCCGCGCAGTAGGCGATGATGTCGGCGACAATGCGCATGCTGGGCGCGGGCGGATAGATATAGGTGTTGCGGACCATGAACTCCTTGAGGATGTCATTCTGGATGGTGCCCGACAGTTTTTCGGCCGCCACGCCTTGTTCCTCGGCGGCGACGATAAAGCCCGCCAGCACCGGCAGGACGGCGCCGTTCATGGTCATGGATACACTCATTTTATCCAGCGGAATGCCGTCAAACAGGATTTTCATGTCGGCAACGGAATCAATGGCCACGCCCGCCTTGCCAACATCGCCGACAACCCGTGGGTGATCGGAATCGTACCCCCGGTGGGTGGCCAGATCGAATGCCACCGACAGTCCCTTTTGACCCGCCGCCAGATTGTCCCGGAAAAAAGCATTGGTTTCCTCGGCTGTCGAAAAGCCCGCATATTGGCGGATCGTCCACGGGCGGCCCGCGTACATGGTGGCCCGTGGCCCGCGCACGAAAGGCGGCGATCCCGGCAGGGTATCGGTATCGGAAAGCGCCTCCAGATCGGCAGCCGTATACAGCGCTTTGATCGGCAGACCTTCCGGCGTCTGCCAAACAAGATCGTCAGCGCTGCGGCCCTTTAATTCAGCAGCCGCACGTTCTTTCCACAATTCGACGCCTTCATTTTCCGAACCGGACATCAATGCCTCCCGCGTTTTCCCGGCCGATTATATCGGTTGCCCGGTTGCCGGGGCCAACAATCTTTCGGCGCGGTACTTGCCTGAAACGTCCATGTGCTGTAAATATCCGCGCGCACCCCCGTCGGCATCATCGACGTGGCGGTTGGGAGATGTCGTCCCAGGCCCAAAATATGGCCCATAACATAATGTCCGACCCGTTTTTGGTCGGCGTGACAAAAAGATATCAAAAAAATGGCAGTTGATTGGACAGAAACCCAAGTCGCGGAACTCATCCGTCTTTGGAACGAAGGTCTCCCCACCAGCGAAATTGGCCGCAAGCTAGGCACGACGAAGAACGCCGTCGTCGGCAAGGCCCACCGCATGGGATTGACCAAGCGGCAATCGCCTATCCGCAAGAAGGCTGCGCCGAAGCCCGAAAAGCCGAAAATCATTCGCCTGCGGGAACTTCGCTCGGGTATGTGCAGCTGGCCCCACGGCGAGCCAGGCACCCCTGATTTCCAGTTCTGCGGCAAGCCCACCGTGCCCAGCAAGCCCTACTGCGCGGATCATTGCGCCATGGCGTATGTCAGCGGTAAGGAACGAAATAACAAGGATACGACCCCGGCGGCAAGGCCTGCGGCAGCGGCGAAAAAGACTGCAGCGGCTTAGCCGGCTGCTGCGGCCAATCGTCAACTCTCGGCGTAGACCAGCGATCCGTCGTCCTCAAGCTGCCGCGTGGTGACGGCAAGGCGGGTTACGGCCGCGCCCAGATCATCGTCGCTGATGTTGTCCTTGAAACGGTAGGAAAGGTCTTCAACGAAGATCTTCCGGGATTTTTCGCTCATATTTCCGTAAATCTTTCCGGTGAGCTGGGTATCGTTTTCGCCGAACTTCAAAAGAGCCACGAGATCGTCGTGATCGGCGACGCGCAGGAGCTTCTGTATGCCGACGTCGTTGGCGGTCCGGAATTTCTTAACCAGCACGCTGGCACGATCCGCCGGTTTTTTGGCCGCAGCGGCTCCGGGGAGCAGAACTTTGGTCAGTTCCAAAAGCAAGGTCTTGGTTTCAGCCATGTTCAATTCGACCTTCGTCTCGCCGAATGCGATCGAAATGGCGCCCTTTTCAGTCCTGCCAACAGATATTTTCATGGTTTCCTCAAACCAATTTATGTGACCGCTACACCCCCAAGCTGGCATAGCCGCGCACCGATGACAAGACACAGCGTAACAAACACACCTTGACCCGGAGCGCGTGGCGGGTATGATCAAGTCATTATGAACAAACGACTACCAAGCTCGGCAATCGAAATTCGGCGAATTACGCGCCCGGCCCTCGCCTGAGGTCCGGGAACTTCGCCGCTTTACGAAACCCGAGAATGGAAGTCGTTTTGTCATGTCTGCTATGCCCAAATCCGTTTCATCGCCATCGTATAACACCGCATGTTATTCCGTTCACGCGCCCGTCGACCCGTCGGTAATGCCCCGCGTGCTCGAAGTCTTCACCCGCCGTGGTTTGATCCCCAGTGTCTGGCACAGCACCCTTTGCGGCGCAGATTCCGAGGAAATTCAGATCGACGTTCAATTGGCCGATGTCGAGCCCCGGATGGCCGAATTGGTGGCCCAGGCCCTTCGTCAATTGGTTTGCGTGGGCTGCGTGATGACCTCGGAAAAACGCCGATCCGCCGCCGCATGAGCCGCAGGGCCGCCCGGTGAGCTTTCTTGACCGCATCGAAGCGTGTGCGTCCTTCGATCCGATGGCCTATGCGCCGTTTATGGTGGATGGCGTCGAGGTTGGTCTGATCGGGCGCGGGTTTGCGGACGTGCTGGGCGAATTCCCGGATGTGTTCCGCATCGCGCGCGATTGTGTGCGGCTTGATGCCCAGCTTTCCGATTTCCATGGCCGCACCCGGTCGGTCCATGATGTCTTATCGCAACTGCGCCAGTCGGGCCATTTTGCCGGGTGGCGGGACGAGTTCTTTCCGGTTTCGCGGTCGTTTTCCGCGCCACCTGTCATGAATATGGAGCGTGCCTGTGTCGCGACCTTCGGCGTGCGCGCTTACGGCGTTCACCTTAACGGCTTCGTTCGCCAGGGCGACGAGGTGTCCATGTGGGTGGCCAAACGGTCCATGTCGAAATATGCCGGGCCGGGAAAACTGGATCAGATTGTCGCCGGAGGCCAGCCCGCCGGATTGTCGTTGCGCGACAACCTGATCAAGGAATGCGGCGAGGAAGCGGGAATTCCCCAAGAGCTGGCGGCAAGGGCGGTTGGCGTCAGCGCCGTTTCCTATTGTTTTGAGCGGACCGAAGGCCTGCGCCGCGACGTTGAGTTCATCTACGATCTGGAACTGCCGCCCGATTTCGTGCCCGAAAACACGGATGGCGAGGTCGAGGCCTTCGAGCTGCGGCCCATACGGGATGTCGCCGAAACCGTTCGCACGACCGAGGATTTCAAGTTTAACTGCGCTCTGGTGGTGATCGATTTTTTGATCCGGCACGGATATATCGAACCCGACCATCCCGAATACGGCGCCCTAATCCACGGCCTTCGCCAAGGGCGCGCATAGTCCCCGTTCGACCATTTGGCGCACATTGGCAGGGGATTTTCCAGCCGCGCGAAGGGCGCGCAATGTCAGCGAAGCATCGCGCTTGGCGAAGCGTTTTCCGTCGGCCCCGACCAGCAATTCATGGTGATGGTAATGGGGCGTGGAAAGCCCCAGCAACTCCTGCAAGACCCGGTGAACATGGGTGGCGTCGAACAGATCGCGGCCACGGGTGACCAGGGTAATGTCCTGAAGATGGTCATCCAGCGTCACCGCCAGATGATAGCTGGTCGGCGTGTCCTTGCGCGCGAGAACCACGTCGCCGAATATTTCCGGCGTGGCTTCAACCGTTCCGGCCTTTCCGTCGTTCCAGCTTAACGGTCCGGTTTGCTCAATTGCAGCGACCATATCCAGGCGCATGGCGTGGGGTTCGCCCGCATTCATCCGCCTTGCTCGCTCATGCTTGGCAAGCGCCTTACAGGTGCCGGGATAGACGGGGCCGTCGGGGCCATGCGGGGCGTTGGCCGCCCCGGCAATCTCGCGCTGGATGTCCTTGCGTGTGCAAAAGCAGGGATAGAGGACACCCATTCCTTCCAGTCGTTCCAGCGCGCCGGCGTAATCGTTCATATGATCCGACTGACGGCGAACGGATTCCTCCCAGCTCAAGCCCAGCCACGCCAGATCTTCGAATATGGCTGCCTCGAACTCGGGGCGGCAGCGGGTCTGGTCGATATCCTCAATGCGAACAATGAGCCGCCCGCCAAGCCGCTCGGCTTCGGACCCGGCGAACATGGCCGAATAGGCGTGACCCAGGTGCAAGTGTCCCGTGGGACTGGGCGCGAACCGGGTGATCGCGTTGCTATTCGTGTCAGTCATGGCGTGACAATACCATGCTTGTTCGGCTACGACTCTCTATCAGCACATGGAACGAAGAAAAAAGGTTGGCGATGACGGATGCCTCTCAATTGAACGGCCCCGAACTGGCCCCGGCTTCCGGTGGTCCGGCGAAACAGCTGGTTATCTTCCTGCATGGCGTCGGCGCCGACGGGAACGATCTGATCGGCCTGGCCCCCTATTTCCAGCAGGTCCTGCCGGATGCGCGCTTCATTTCACCGAACGCGCCGTTTCGTTTTGATATGGCGCCCATGGGATATCAGTGGTTCAGTTTGAACGAATTCACGGAGGAAGCGCGTCTGGCCGGGGCCGCGAACGCCGCACCCCTGCTGAATGCCTTCATCGACGCCGAACTTGCCAAGGACGGACTGACCGAGGAAAACCTGGCGCTGATCGGGTTTTCGCAAGGGGCGATGATGTCGCTGCATGTGGGCCTGCGGCGCGTTCGCCAAATGGCCGCCATCGTCAGCTATTCGGGAATTCTGGTGGGCAAGGAGCTGCTCGAAGAAGAGATTAAATCCAAACCGCCCATCCTGCTGACCCACGGAACCGCTGATCCGGTGCTTCCCTTCGCCTTTCTGGCGGAGGCCGAAAAGGGGTTGAAAGAACTCGGTCTGAACGTCAGCACCCATGAACGGCCCGGACTGCCCCACGGCATCGACGACGAATGCATTCGCCTCGGTCAGAAATTTCTGATGGAGGCTTTCGGGGTGACGCCTAATTAAGAAGAAGAGAATCGGCTAAGCAAATATAATTGCTGTAATATTTGGCAATAGGCACAACATGTAGTATCCTGCGCGCGATTCGAGAGGGAGACGACCGTTGTCCGTGGCGCTTGAACGCTTTCCGGCCCTGGTCCTCAACACCGATTTCCGGCCGTTGAGTTACTTCCCTTTGTCCCTATGGTCGTGGCAGAACACGGTGAAGGCCGTGTTTATGGACCGGGTCAACGTCATTTCCGAATATGACCGCGCCATCCACTCACCCAGTTGGGAAATGCAGCTGCCCAGCGTCATTTCGCTGAAAGACTATGTGCCTCTTTCACGAAGGCCGGCGTTTACGCGGTTTAACGTGTTTCTGCGCGATGGTTTTTCCTGTCAGTATTGCGGTTACAGTTTCGCCGCCGAACGCCTGACGTTTGACCACGTTATCCCGCGCAGCCGTGGTGGCCGCACGCTGTGGAACAACGTGGTCGCTGCGTGTGAACCGTGCAATCTGCGAAAGGGCAACCGGCGCCCGCAACGAACCGGGATGTATCCGCTGCGAAAACCGCAGGAGCCGGACGCCTACGAGCTTCAGCAAAACGGCAGATCGTTCCCGCCCAATTACCTTCACGAAAGCTGGCGGGATTTCCTGTATTGGGATACCGAACTCGAGCCCGTCTGATTTTTCAATGCTTGTGCGCGATTTTTCGAGGTGGCCCTGCATCGCCGGGTGCTTTGAACGAGCGCAACCGGTTCCGGTGTTTCACCAGCCGCCCGCGGAAATCATCGCGCGGGTCCCCGATTACGGACTCCGTCTTTATTTGCTCAGTCTGGGGCTTGGGGCGCGCCACAGATTTACCGTCTTTCATGACGAAAACCTCCTGGGGGGGCACGTCGACATCATAGCCCGGATCGCCCCCGAGAACAACGGTGACGAGTCGAAAAATCGACCTCGGCAAACATCGAAGATGGTAACACATTGTTTTTGCTAACTAATTTTTGGCCGCGCCTTGATCATTAATTGCGACTGCGGCGCACTCTCACTTGAAGCGACGCCTGCGAAACAGGTAGAATCACTTGGTTTGAGGGCTGGAGATCGGGGTGTTTGCCCGGCACCGCCTACCGAATTGACATTGCTCCGCGCATGCGTATACTCCGCCGCCTCATTCCCAAGAACGTGGGCTGTGAAGCCCCGCCCGTGCGTGGGCCTATTGGGACATAAAAAACACAATATGAAATTGGATGAATAAACATGACCAAGCGCCTTCAAGCGAAGTACAAGATTAACCGCCGTTACGGCGTTAATCTTTGGGGTCGCCCCAAAAGCCCCCTGAACAATCGTGATTACCGCCCCGGCGAACACGGCCAGCGCCGCAGCCGCAAGCCTTCCGATTTCGGATTGCAGCTTGCCGCCAAGCAGAAGCTGAAAGGCTATTACGGCAACATCAGCGAGCGCCAGTTCCGCCGCTATTACGCCGAAGCCTCGCGCCGCCGCGGCGACACCTCGGAAAACCTGATCGGCATCCTTGAGCACCGTCTCGACGCCGTCGTTTACCGCATGAAATTCGTTCCCACGGTGTTTTCCTCGCGCCAGTTCGTCAGCCACGGCCACATCATGGTCAACGGCAAGCGCGTTAACATCCCGTCCTATCAGGTTCGCGAAGGCGACGTGGTGGAGATCCGGGCGAAATCGCGCGATCTGGGCCTGGTTCTGGAAGCCGTCGAATCGCCCGAGCGCGATCTGCCCGACTACATCGACGTCGATTACAAAAAGATGAAGGGCACCTTCGTGCGCACGCCGAAGCTGGCCGACGTCCCGTATCCGATCCAGATGGAGCCGAACCTGGTGGTCGAGTATTACTCGCGTTAAACACCGGTTCGACATACCGATTACGGAAAGGGCCGCTCCTTACGGGGCGGCCCTTTCACTTTGGAAAATCGTCGCCCAGTCAGTCGGCGATTTCGATTTCCTTGTCTTTCAGGAAGGTGGCCAGTTCGCCGGTTTCGTACATTTCGCGCACGATGTCCGCGCCGCCGACAAATTCGCCTTTGACGTAGACCTGCGGGATGGTCGGCCAGTTACTGAATTCCTTGATTCCTTCGCGAAGCGGCGGATCGGTCAATACGTCAATGCCCTTGAACTTGGTGCCCAGAAGGGACAACGCCTGAACAACGGCAGCAGAAAACCCGCACTGCGGAAACATTGGGGTCCCCTTCATGAATACCGTCACGGGGTTTTCGTCAATTTCCTGCTGGATGCGCTTGGCTACGGCGGTGTCGTTCATTGAGTATCTCTCCGGGTATTTGGTTTTCAGGTGTCGGCAGGCACGTCG
>Ga0233431_1006576_pt1 | contig 10388 bp, 15 predicted proteins | sample SI_118_April2016_FD_179867 | JGI IMG/M metagenome (GOLD analysis project Ga0233431, IMG submission 179867) | Seawater microbial communities from Saanich Inlet, British Columbia, Canada - SI_118_April2016_200_MG | ecosystem: Environmental > Aquatic > Marine > Inlet | place: Canada: British...
TGATTTTCCTGATCCGTAAAAACCACTGATCCAGATAGCAGGTTGTTCGCTACCATTGGATACGTTGGTTAAAAAGGTACTCAGAATGTTATCAAGACCTTTTTTATATTCACCATCACAGACAAAAGTTTCCAGTTCATAACGCAGCGTTTCTAAAGCCAGCTTGGAAGTATCATCTTTTACTTCTGCGACACCGTTATTGGCTATTTTATTGGTGAGCGGGCTTTTTACGTAGATTTCCTGGTTTAACACTTTTTTCTCCGTTAAATTATTTCTGGCAATTTCACAGGCTTTTGTTTGCAGTGATTGGGACTGCCTGGTAATTCCAGCCAGGACGAGCATCCAGTAAACGATAGTTATTATTTTCGTATTCACCTGGAAAGAACACCAGCATTCGTCCTTTCACATTATTGGCGACTGCTGCAATAATTTCTGAAACATGGCTAAATCCAAAAATACCTGCCACACCTTGTATTGCTACAACCGTATTTTCCTCGACTTCGTTGAGTTGTGCATTGACCTGAGTAACCACAGACTCAGTAAATTCACCGAGTTTGTCCTGTAAATCTTCAGGGTATTCAAAGTAACCTTCCCGATACTCCTGCTGTGCCATCCATTGTGGAAAGGCATCGGTGATATCGATCAAACACCATTCATGTTTTGCAGATTTAGTTGCAATTTCAAATTCTTCAACTTGAGTGCGCATACGCAGCTCTTCGGTTTTGTCATACACTGCAAAGATAACTTTTTGCACGCCTGCCAGACCTTTCTCCCATGGTAATTCGATATAGCTCTGGTAGCTATTTACCAATCGTGCAATTCGACTACTCATGTCGCCACTGTTCCTCTTCTGCCGTTAAAAACCCGTGGAAACGCACTTCTGTAACGCCACCGGACTGTTTGAAATCGATGATGCCCCGATGACTGGCTGCGGTTGCTAGCTCTATCAACTCGTGATTGTTCAACTGCAAATACTGAGTCCAGATACTGTTTAATAAGCGTTCGCCAGTTGCACCTTCCAGGTAGGACAGAAATAGTGCGAAGACTACATTCACCGGTGTAACTTTGGGATGGGTACGGATTTTTTTAATTCGTCCACTCAGAAATCCCGCCTGTGTCCAGCTAGCATTGATATTCTGTGCAATGGATTTCAAAGAAGCGGGACTGAATCGCTCTGGATCAGGTGCTTTGAGAACGGCCTCTACCTCTGTTCGGGTTATAATATCCCCCGGTTCAGCAGCAAGAACTGTTGGTATTGATAACTGCAAAATCGAATCACGTACCAGTGCATATTGCATGGTCAGTAAGGGTTGAGCATCGGAATCAATACCCCAGAGTTTTCTGAATACCCTGAATAGCGGTATTTCATTTGATAGTCCATATAGATTAACCAGATGCTTGAAGGTAAGGTTTCTGGTTTTAACCGTCTGTTTGTCGAGCAGGTTAAACTCAACAATGTCATTTTGATATTCATTTTTGGTAGTTTCAGTAGTGGTCGTAGCAAACAACGCTCGTAGCTCTGCCAGCATCATCGTGCGAGCCGAATGCGCCCCGTTTCGACTGAACTTGAAACCGAGTTTTTCTAATTTTTTATGATTACCCATCTGATTCAAGACTTGTGACTTTAAAACCGCTTTTATTATTTTTTTATCCATCTAAAAAATATCTAGGTCCTTGAAAAATAGACCTAAAATCCTTTAGGGACATTCAATTCAGTCTATCAGACAAGGTAAAAATTGGATATATATATAATAAGCGTTGAAAGAAGCTGACGTTTTCTCAACCTGTACTCGCCACCTTTTTCTGGTTAGTCATATTCAGTATATTTTTTAGCACTGCCTCTGACTTTCTCTACCGGGTATTTAATTTCATTTTGCTTTATCTTTTTATATGCAGTATCTATTAGGTCAATGTCTAGTTCGTCAGCCAAACGAATCAGATATATAAATGTATCTGCTAATTCTATACCCACTTCGTCGATTTTATCTTTTAAAAGATCCCTGCTCTGCTCCTGAGTCAACCACTGAAAATGCTCAACAATTTCTGATACCTCGACACTTAGAGCCATAGATAGATTTTTAGGTGAGTGAAACTGTTTCCAATCACGATTTTCAGCAAATTCTCGTAGAAGTAATTTTAAATTTTTAAGTTTAGAATCGCACATTTGTAATTCCTAGAGTTTCATTGTTCCAGGTAGTTCTTGCGCCGCCACATCAAAGGTATATACACAATCTAGTGTCGCTCCCAATTTCTTTGATACAAAATGAGCCTTATTGACGATCAACGCATCAGGAAAGTCAGCAATTTTATGTTTATCCCCTGCTTTAATAGATTTAGCATTCTTAAAATCAACCAATGCTCGCCACACAGATTGACCATCTTCAAAGCAAATACGTGGTTCTTCAAATAGCGCACTGATCACCTGTACTATGCCATCCTTGTCCTGGTTGTATTTTTTCCCTTTGAGTGTCCATATTGTCTCAACCAGCACAAAATCTGTGATTAATACCTTTTGCGAACCCTGGATGACAGTTGCTGCCTTCTTTGATTGTTTGGGGTCATCATTCAACAAATAACGCAGTAGAACATTGGTATCAATAGCAATCATGAAGAGAGAGCGCTGTGTAATGAAGATTCATCACTTAGTCGCTTATCAATTTTGATATCCTTCAATAATCCACTGGCAGCACCGGATATTTTTTTTATGATGGTGATATGCCCAAGATTATCCACAAAACTAACGTATTCATCACCTGGGTTAATATCCGCTGTTCTACACTGGTCAGCGGGCAATGTAATTTGTCTTTTAGAACTTACTATGGGCATAAATACCTCTTTACGTTGTAATTATCTGTAAAGAATAATCTTTCCTTTGATTTTTATCAATAAGTAAAGCATCTAACTGTAATCACTTCATTCTTATTCTTTTGCGATAACACGAACTTTTCTGCAAAAGCTTTTGGATACAATTTCCGGTGAAAACTGTAACTGTTCATATAGGAATAAAGCTATTGCATGAGCTATTTCCTGCTCAGTAGAATATCCAGCCAATAAATCATCAACTAGCTTTTCATCTAAACCGCACTGTAATAACTCAATTTTATTAAGCGGTAGCCGATTATTTTGATTATAAAATTGCTCTACCCTGCTTAAAATCAAATCTCCATCATCAATTCCGATTATCTCCGGTTGAATATCATCTGCCATAAGAGAACTTTCTGGCTCTATATCAATACTTTCATTTGTCCTTCTTAAAAATGCTGGCATTTCTAGATATTCCATACTTTTTTCTTGTGCAGCAATTGCATAGGTATCACATGATTGTTCACAAAAAACATCATTCAACCCACCATATCCACTTGCTAACATACCGGGTACTTTTCGAATTTCGGGTTGACCATCACTTTGCTGATTTTCAGCCAACTTTACCTCTACATAACAGGCTGTTTGTTCTGAGAGCAATTGATAGTCTATGGCAAGCTTTAAAGAAGTATCTTTATCAGATTTGGTCATTTGTCTGGCTGTAATTGATCTTGCTAAAACAGGCATCACAGTTTCTGCGTTTGCTTCATAGGGTTTATCACTAAATTCACATGTCCAACCTATCGGCTTACCCTCGTCATAGGTCGCATTAATCGTTACTTCACCCTCAGGCTTTTTCTTGAACCTTGCGCCTATGTAAGCAGTATCTCCACTGAATATAATGGGATAGTCATCGACAAAGTCAGGATGTGTTGGCCAGTTGATATTTTGCAAATTTATTCTGGGTGCATACAGCCTTTTGAAGTGTGAAGTAATTCTGGCCGACATTTTTTCATCTGGAGTGACTAGTTCTACAGAACCGCCGGTATCTTCTGCTAACTTATTTAAAACCTCTGTGGATACAGCGCGACCAACACCCACGGAAAATACACGCTGTTTGTTGCCTAATGCATCCATTAATTTGCTATAGGCTGAATCTTCATTCCAGACTTCACCATCGGTTATCAGGAAAACATCTGCATTTTTGACTGAAAATGTATTTCCCTGTTTTGCGATACTGTTCATGGCTTTAAATAATTCAGTGCCGCCTAAATCAGCCTGTATCCGATGAAAAATATCGTCATCTACTTCATTTATGCCTACAGGCTTATTTTGTAACTTTTCGACGCTGGAACCAAATTTCCAGATCATGACTTTATCTTCAGGCCTTATCTCCTGCATGATTTGCCTGAGTGCAATGCGAGCCTGTTTTATCGACTCTCCTGTCATGGAGCCTGAGCAATCTATCAGTATTTTGATGATTTTGGGTTCAGAAACAAAATCAGTTACATCTGGAGTACAAAGAGACAACAAAGCACAGTACTGGTTATTAATATCCTGATCCCATAGTGCAGAAACCACATCCGCTTCTCTATCGTCATCCTGCTGGAAGTGAATCACCAGATCACGATTTAAAACATCCTGTTCATAGCCTAAAGCCAATTTAAGTGCATCACCCTCGCGTACAAATTTCATTGGATGAGAGGGTGACATACAGGGTAGTTCAGACAGAAAACCTTCCACATCAAGCTCAAACTTAAAGTCATGTTTTGTAAATAAATCAACTTCTGGCTGATGATGCGGGGCTAACCCAGACTGACCATAACGTGGTGCCAATACAGTCGGTAAGCGCCAACGTAACAAACCATCTCGCCATTCATGCAATACTGAATATTGATACTCAATTTTAACGTCTGACTGTGGCGGGATATTACCAATTTGCATGGAATACAGGTTTGATGAAACCACCTCTACTAAAATCGCAGCATTGCCATCTGTCACCGACTCTTCATAGGCATTAGTCGCCTCTTTTCGTTCCATGACTACGGTTTGATATACCTGACCTGCCATTTCAATCTTCAAGCCAAGAAATACCGCTCTATCCGGTACAGGGAAGGTATATACCGCCTCAATAGATTTTTCCTCTATATTCTCAAACACCATCTCTATAGTCATACAGGTCATCATTCCTTTTAACTGTCCTGTAAAAGAAGTTGATTTAAGTGGTATTGGATGCCCACCCGCAAATAAACCGAACTGCTCTATTTCATGTTGTTGAAATTGATTTTGAGGCTGAACACTAATCATTACTTTTCTCCTTTAATTTTTGAATGCTTTCAATACATTGTTTTGCTAATTCACGAAGTTGCTCAGCTGAGATCCCCGCCTGATCGGGTGAGATGACCAGTTCAACCCCCTGGGCCAATAAGATATGAGTTTTTACACTGAGAGTACCTGCCTGCTTTTCAGGTGTAGGTTTGAAGGTTTCAGGATGCCGAATCATCTGATTGATTCTGTCCAGTGAGTAGCCTGCATCCTGCCCTTTTTTAATCAACATCAACTGTTCCAGGTGGTGCCGCTGATAAAAAGCATTTCGCTTGATACCTTCGGGTTTATCCAATAACCCCTGTTGTACGTAATAACGTATTGAGCGCACCGAAAAACCAGTCAGCTCTGAAAGCTGGTTGATATTGAATTGCTCTGGTATCTGTGTATTTTCTCTTTTCATACATTTAATATACACACTTTTACTGTATATAACAACTGTATATATAAATAGTGAATTAATACTGATAACTCAGTCTTTTCGATTCTGTAATCGCTACAGGGTTTTAGGAATATTTTTACTGATTCCAGATTGTTTATACCCGGGTTAGCTTGGTGCCAACTTTTTTTGAGAGCTGTGTATAGTCGAACGAACGATTGCAATATATTTAACTTAAGAACTAGAATTCAGAATATTTTGAATTGTTCTGTTATTTATTAATGAAAGGGTTAATTCAAATGGCTTGAAGGGAATGGGGGTGTTAATGGAAAGGCCCTACCCTTTCCGAGGCTGCGGCACTATATGTGTCGTGACCGCATGAAGGGGTTTAAAGGGTTACTTTTGTTAACATCGAAGCCCCCCTGAAGTTATCACAAAGTATACTTTGTAATACACGTTAATTGACCGTCTTAAATTATGTCTTATAATATAATTCTTTCAACCTCTAAAAGTATTTAAGACAATATGGCAAAAGTAGGATATGCAAGAGTCAGTTCTCAGGGCCAGAGTTTAGATATCCAGGTCTCTAAGCTAACTGAATACGGTTGTAATGAAATCTTCAAAGATAAACTCAGCGGTACAACGGCTGATAGGCCATCCCTCAAGGAATGCAGAACCTACGTTCGCCGAGGAGATAGCCTGGTTATAACCAAACTCGATCGATTAGCGCGATCCACTTTCCACCTGACCCAGATAGCGGAAGAGCTCAAACAGAAAGGTGTAGACCTAGTGGTTCTGGATCAGAACATTGATACCTCTACACCGACAGGGAAGTTATTATTCAATATGCTGGCCTCCATAGCAGAGTTTGAAACTGAAATCAGGAAAGAGCGGCAAATGGAAGGTATAACCAAAGCTAAAGAAAAAGGCATTCAATTTGGACGAAAAGCAAAATTAACTGAAGATCAGATTAAAGTATTGAGACAAGAAAAAGAACAAGGGGTAAAAATAACCGAACTTATGGAACGGTATTCAATATCAAAGGCTAGTGTCTATAGATTAACAGCCCTAGAATCGAAACTTCCTGCTTGACCAGATTATATAAGGTGTTACGGGAGCTGGATGAAATCAGAAGTTCTTTACCTCGCCGCTGCAGATGCCATCCTTGTTATTCACGTTCTGTTCGTCGTTTTCGTTATTATCAGTTTGGTTCTTATCTTTATTGGTAAGTTTTTGTCCTGGACCTGGGTAAGAAACCCATGGTTTCGGCTCGCACACTTGTTGGGTATCGCTGTAGTGGTCTTGCAGTCCTGGCTAGGAGTTATTTGTCCACTCACCGACTGGGAAATGGCGCTTCGAACAAAAGCTGGTGACTCGGTTTATGCTGTTTCATTTATATCTCACTGGCTCGAGACACTGCTTTACTATCAAGCACCAGCATGGGTATTCGTCGTTTGTTATTCCGCGTTTGGAATTTTGGTTGTGGTCAGTTGGTTTTGGGTTCGCCCTCGCCCATTCTGCAGAACATAGGCACAGGTACCCACCTTACCAATTACTCAAACCATTCACGGTTGATCATGTGAAAGGCGACTAGAGATTAGAGGGAGTGGTAGTAACTGGTCGATGAGGGCCTTCGACTTGTCTTTTATTAAAGGCTGCTTTCCAAATGCTCATACTTAAGGGCATAATCCTACAGAATCACTCTAAATAAAGGGAAAATATCGTGGAGAAAGAAGTTGAGATGAGTTCCACAGGTGAACTCAGTTTCAAAATTCCTCAGCAAGAATGGGCCGGTAACGATGTTATACAAAGTAGTTATTTTGCAGGTCAGGAAATGTTCATAAAAAGGTCAGATGGTCAACCTGATAAATATGAACTGCACTACCTGGGCTTGAAGGTATCAGGGTTTGAAGATATTGAGGATGCAACGTTCAATGCGCCAGATTTCGCTCGATCAGTATTGCAAATACTAAGTGAATTTATCAAAGACCGCTAAGGGCCAGTACCTGAGATTATCTATATCATTAACCAGGTCCAGGTACGTTCTTGTAATAAATAATTAGATCCTGACCTTTTGAACCACATTTACTGCAATATAGTTTATCTGTATCACGCCTTCTTTCTACGGGTAAAATTATATCTGCATTGTGACCACATTTTTTACAGGTCACATTTATTTCAGACGGTTCTGGTTTAGGTGGGTTAATCATAATAGACGGTACTGTCAAGTTAATGAATAGCATTGGGCTGCAGCGCCACTGAGAGCTAGGTTCCATACTAATTACGGCAACAATATAACTCGCCAAAGCAAATAAGCGGCTCATTAGAGAGTCAATTCCCCACTTGGTACGCACGATTTTCGTTAACTTGACAGTACCCAGGAAATAACAGCCGCCTGATATCTCTTTTGAGTTAACAGGCTCTTTCAACCCCCTCAGGGTTAGAAAGAGCCTGCCTCGATTTCAATTTATCTCGCCATTAGCGTCGTTTAAATACTCAATAGCGATATCCCAACCTTTTGATCCACATTTGCTGCATTTTAATTTATCAGTATGACGCTTTTGTTCTGGCTGTAAAATAATGACAGCCGTATTGCCACATTTTTGACAATTTACTTTTATGGGTGTTGCTTCATGTTCAGGTGGATTTATCATGAATACCCGATGGTATGTGGAAAGTTATAATTTTTAAACGGTATTCCAATTAATTTTTGCAGAAAGTATACTAATAGAGAAAAATATAATCTCAACATGGAAAAGGAGAAGCAAGATGCTCATACTGACCCGCAAAATCGGCGAATCACTCATTATTGATAACAATATTAAAGTCACCATTCTCGATGACAATAACGGTCAAATTAAAATCGGCATAGATGCACCACGCGAAGTATCTGTGCATCGAGAGGAGGTATACGAACGGATTCAGGATGAAGCAAGTTAGTCTGTTACTATTTGTTGGGGCTATTTATTCACTTAATGCCGCTGCTGATTTTTTAGATTGTCCCTGTAAAGTGGTAAAGGTCACCGATGGCGATACCGTCAACGTACTGGATCAAGACAGGGTATTACATAAGATCCGATTAATGGGCATTGATGCACCAGAAAGGAAACAGGCGTTTGGTCGTAAATCCACAAAGAATCTAGCCCGCTACGTTGCCGGTGAATTCATCGAAGTTGAATATGAGAAGCGGGATCGATACGGGCGCATTGTCGGCAAGTTACTTAAACAGGGTCAGGACATTAACCTCAAACAGGTAAAAGACGGCTTCGCCTGGCACTATAAAGCCTATCAAAAAGAGCAAACTAAATTAGACAGGGTTTTGTATGGCTCGGCTGAGATAGAAGCCAGAAAACAGCGTATTGGCTTATGGCAAGTGCCTGCTGTCGCTCCCTGGGATTATCGCAGGGCTAGACGCAATAAATCAAAGTCAGGAAGCTGACGTTGTTTTCCAGCATATGAATGCGATGTTTGTGCCATTTATAGTCATTCCCTATAGGTGCCAGGCAGTAAAAGTTTTATACACAAAGTCATTAATAAGGAATGACATCAGCCCCAAGGCAGACGGAGACCACGGGATTCACTTTCCATCCTTCCTGGTTTAATTCACCGAGATCCAGATAACCAATGCCCTCGAATAAAATTTCATTTGTGGCAGCAATGTAGCGCCAGTCCATGATCACTTGGCTGCTGGTCTGGATGTAGTCAGGATATGGACCTAAAGAATACCGGGTTCGTGGCAATGAAAGCCCTGACCTGTACTCGCTAGTGAGCGTCGCGGAGATGGTTCCCTGACTATCTAGTGTATTGTAGCAAACTATGCTATGAAATAGTAAGATCCTACCACGAAAAAAACCTTTGAGACGGTCATATGCCAGCACCCATAAAGATTATTTTAAGCGATGATGGAAGAAGTCAATTGGAAAAAGCTATCAATAGCAGTATCACACCCATTCGGCTCATCAAAAGAGCCAGAGCAATTTTGATGGCAGCCGATGATGAGCCAAGCTATAAGATCGCGGAACAACTTGATATCAGCAAGGACACGGTAGGCTGTTGGCGTAGACGTTACGCGGAACAGGGGTTGGCTGGAATTCTGAAAGATCTCCCTCGTGGTAGAAACCATGGAGGAAAGGATAGCGCGGAGCAGGAAAAACTTCGTCAGTTGATTATCCAGAAAACCACGACGGAAAAACCACCAGGACAAACCCACTGGTCAACACGAGTCATGGCTGAAGCCGTTGGCACCAACCATTCATTCGTCAATCGTGTTTGGACAGAGGCTGGCCTGAAACCTCATTTGCATAAGACTTTCAAGTTGAGCAATGATCCGCACTTTGAAGAAAAGCTTGCTGATGTGGTGGGTTTGTATATGAATCCGCCAGACAATGCCGTAGTGCTGAGTGTAGATGAGAAGAGCTCGATCCAGGCCCTGGACAGGACTCAGCCAGGATTACCCATGAAGCCGGGGCGCTGTGAGACTTTTACTCATGATTACAAGCGTCATGGCACAAGCACTTTGTTTGCGGCGCTTAATGTGGCGACAGGAGAAGTTTTTGGTGAATGCAAAACACGTCATCGGCATCAGGAATTTTTAGACTTTTTAAAAAAGGTAGACAAGCAAACTGACCCGAAACTGGAGTTGCATGTAATCGTCGATAACTACGCAACCCATAAACATGAGAAGGTGAGAAATTGGCTAAAACGAAACCCTAGAGTGACCCTACACTTTATCCCGACAAGTTCATCTTGGTTGAATCTGGTCGAACGCTTTTTCGGGCTCATTACCGAGAAAGCGATTAGACGAGGTGTATTTACTTCAGTAAAAGACCTTGAAGCGGCAATTCATGAATTCATCGAACAGCATAATGAAAAACCCAAGCCG
>Ga0233431_1006577_pt1 | contig 10388 bp, 4 predicted proteins | sample SI_118_April2016_FD_179867 | JGI IMG/M metagenome (GOLD analysis project Ga0233431, IMG submission 179867) | Seawater microbial communities from Saanich Inlet, British Columbia, Canada - SI_118_April2016_200_MG | ecosystem: Environmental > Aquatic > Marine > Inlet | place: Canada: British...
CGATAAAATCTCGGCGCAAAGCGTTCGATGCGCAAAAAAAACAAAAACAAAAAATGAAAATGGAAAAATTCAAAAAAATCTCAATTGCTTTAATGTCTGCAGTCCTAACTGTATGGTTCTGCGGCATTCTCGAAGGGATTAGCGTTTTTGCTGAGGAAAGCGGAACAGCAGACATGCAAATAGAAGTGACAGTTGTTCCAGACGGACTTCTAGAAATGAACACAGAAATCACGTTCCATATAGATATAGTTGGAGAAGGGACGGCTCCTTTTGACTACGAGATTGAATACGGAGATGAAATCACAGAAAGCCACGCAACAAGCGCTCTCTCATATGAATTCAAACACACATACGATGCTGCAGGCACATATACGGTCACAGCACTTGCAATGGACGATGCGTCCGAATGGGGAGTAGTAGAATTTGAATATGAAGTTGCGGAAGAAGCCCCAGCACAATGCGGGGATCTTCTCGATAATGATGATGATGGACTCGAAGATTATCCATACGATCCAGGTTGTACTTCACTGGACGACAATGACGAATACAATGTGCCAGTCGCTGACCCAGATGACGGATCAGGAGACGCAGGCGATTCTGGAGACGATCCAGCAGATGACGATGGGGATGACGGCGGAGGACTGCAATTTTATCAAGACTTAGATGGTTTCTTTGACGACCAAAACGGAACAGGCCAAAGCGGAAGTGACACAACAGGAAACAATACTTCTGGAAACAGCCTATCTGGAGATACTCTTGGCAATTCAACAAACAATACAAACACAAATACAAATAACACCTTAAATCAAGGAACTTTGGGTCAAACCCCTGATTCTCAGGCCCAAGCACAGGCTACGCTAGCCCTCCAAAACGCAACTACAGGCCAATCGGCAGGAACAGGCCCAGAAGCGCTAATTTACCTGGTTTTCCCAGGTTTGGCGCTAGCGATTAACAGGTTTAGAAGCCTTGAGTAAGACCTCGATTTATGGTATAATTTAATGATGGAAAAACAAATATATCCGTTAAATATCGCCCCAGGAGAACAGCCAAAACCGCAATCTCCAATCCCAACCGCTCCAAAAAAGCCAACTTTCAAGGAGTGGATTAAAGCTAAAAAGTGGATTTTTGCAGGAGTCTTAGGTGTTTTGGTGGTTGGAGGAGGGATTTACGCGGCATTGACGATGGATTTCGGGGATAAAGTGAAGGGACAGATGGATTTTTCTCCAAATGGAAAGTTGGGCGTCGAAATTAAATCAGTATCACCTGAGGGTGGAGCGAAGGTGGGGAAAGAGGTGTCCGTTGAGGTTCATTTTGACTACGACCAGGCAGAAAAAGACTTCGCAAAAATATTTTTTTATTTTGATTATCAAACAGACGAACCACCTGAAGAAAGACTTATCAAAGATATATCTGGAGAATCGACGGTATTTAAACATGCCTACGACTCAGTAGGAATAAAAGAAATTGAAGTATATATGATGTCAGATGACGATGGTTACGCCAGGGATACGATTGATTATGAAGTGAAAGAAGCCTCTGATATTGATCCTGATGTTATGACGGCAGACTTAGATCCTATAAAAAAAATGGACACTATGGATCCTTTTAATAAGGACATCAAATTACCAGTAATTTTTATGGAGAAAAAGGTGTTGGAGGTAGAAGGTGAACCTCTCACAGGGACATTGTACATCGAAAACCCAGAAGAAGTTATTAGCCATTCGTTAAAGCTTACAAAGGGCGCAGAAGATATAAAAGAACTAATCTCGGAAACGCCAGGCCCGGTTGAAGGATATCCAAAATTCACATGGGACGGAAAAATTGATGGCACATTTGTAGATCCAGGAAAATACACACTAGAACTAAAAGTAGTAAGGCCACACCCTGGTACACCAGAAGACCTAGTTGTCATGCACGAAAAGAGCATCTATGTTCTCCCAGAACTTAAAAAATTCAGCTTCAAACACAAGACCACTTTTCAAGCGACAGAGTATATGAACATAGATAACAAAAAGTTTGATTTTGTTGAGATAAATTATGAAGTAGGTGATTTCCCAGAAGGGATAGAGTTCGTAGCAGGCCAAGAAATAAGAGAAAAAAACAGTGGGTCGCAAGTGTTCTTTGGAGGGGTAGAAATGACAGAGGCAGGAACAACAGAATGGTCGTTCATAGATATGAACGGAAAAGAAGTAGAATATGGAAACTATACAGTAATGATGATAATTGCTATGGATGAATTCGAGGGTGACGATTTTACATCTGGATGGATACCATACGAAAAAACCCTCGAACTCAAATTAGCTTCACTCGACGACGCTACTTTGGAAACATTCCAATTCGTAAACAAGAACGGACAAGCACTCGACAACCCAATATACGACAACTACGAACCACCAACAGACGACGAACCAGAAATAGTAGACGAGGTCTTTGTTAAATATGAAATAGAAAACCTGGGGTTACAAGCTGAGGCGGCGGTTTTTATATACGAAGAAGGAGCAGAAAGCGTAATTACCGCGAGTCCCTGGAGTAGCACCAAGCTATACAAATGGAAGATGACAGCAAACGATTTATCAAAATTAGAATTAGACAAAATCTACACGCTAAAAGTAGCAACAAAAGATCTTGTATTCGGAGAGCACCAATTTGTAGACGAAATCACATTAAAAGTAGGCGAAGCAGAGGCAGTCTTGCCACAATGCAGTGACCTTATAGATAACGATGATGACGGAAAGATAGATCTCCTAGATCCAGGATGTGAATCAGGGACAGATAACGCCGAAGCTCCAGATCCAGAAGTTGAAGACCCAATCACCTGCACATACAACAACAAATCATATGACGTCGATGAAGATTTCGACGCAACAGATACATGCAACACATGTACTTGTGACGACGACGGAGGAATAACATGTACTACCGAGACCTGCGAGAAAGACACAGACGCAGATACGGACCCGGACCCGGATCCAGATCCAGACCCAGCCGACGCTCCACCTACACTCGATCTCGGCCTCAGCGACACACCAACTCCAGCACAATGTGATGACGATCTGGACAACGATGATGACGGGGACACAGACTACCCAGAAGACAAAGGATGTACATCAATCAACGATAAAACAGAGAATTCAGAAGGCGGTAGCAAGTCACAAAATGAAACCATAGAAATTACAAAAGTCAGCGCATCAAAAACGACCTTTAATCCATATATTAACGAAGTTCAAATTCTATACACAACAAGTGAGGATGCGAACGTAACTGTATCAATATACAACATGAAGGGAGAGAAAATCACCGATATCCTATCAGCAGAACAAAAAAAAGGTGACCACAACGTTTGGTGGACAGGAACTGTGAATAACAAAACTTTAGGAAAGAAAGTTGATGATGGAAGTTATATTTTCAAAATAACAGCCTCACTCAAAGACTTCCCAACCATAAAAGACACCAAAGAGGGAACAATAACAGTTGATACACAGGTAGCAACCAACCCAGGAGACTTCGAAGACCTAGATGGAGGAGGAGCAGAACCAGCAGGGGATCCTGAGCCTGAGCCTGAGCCTCAAGGAACATTGGGTTCAACTCCAGTAACTCCAGAGCAATTAATCGCAACGCAAACACTACAAAATTCAACAACTGGCCAATCAGCAGGAACTGGTCCAGGAGTACTAATTTATTTATTGATTCCTGCACTTGCTTTACCATTTAAACCTAAAACGCATGACTGACGATAATAAAACTTTCGAACCAGTAGATTTGCAAGCAGGAACACCTGCGCCAACACCTGAGGCTCCAGCCGCTCCGGCTCCTGAAGCACCAGCTGCAGACATACAAATCACACCACCGGCCGCAGAAGCACCGGCCGCAGCACCTGAAGCAGCTCCGGCTCCTGAACTTGCACCAGAAGTTCCAGCCGCAGCACCCGAACTTGCAGCAGAAGCACCGGTCGCAGCTCCCGAGCTTGCACCTGAAGCACTAGCTGCTCCAGCCGAAGGAAAAACTCAGCCAACAAGCGCAATCCTAGACGGAGAACCAGAAGGACAAAAAACAGCCGACGATGGATTCTTCAAGAAAAACAAAACGATGATCCTCGGAGGAGTAGTAGCGCTAATCGTTATAACAGTAATAGTTGGTATCGTTCTGAGTATTGGCAATTCAGACAAACTAGAAGGAAGACTAGAACTTTTACAAAACGCAACGACAACAAATGCAGAAACAGAAGCTGGATCAGAATCAGCTACAGAAGAACTTCCTATGACAGAGGAGCCTATGAAAGCACCAACATTCAACCCAAAGACAAGCTCAACAAACAGGGTAGAGCCAACTACGGAGAATTACCCAAACATCGTTTCACTCTACGCAGTAAAATAATCGCCGCGTCGAGCCGCGAGTGCATCGTCGAGCCGAGAGCCCCGCACCGCGCCATGTGCCGAGTGCCGAACGACCCACCTTACTTCGAAACATAAATCTTTTGCGTTGGATAAGCAAACTCGATCTTTTCTTTATTGAACCCTTCAATCAAAGCAAAGTTTATCTTTTGTTGAATGTCCATATACTCCTCGTAATCATTGGACAACACATAATAAACAGCCTCAAAAGTCAGACTCGAATCGTCTAGACTAGCGAAATGCACACGTCCAAATTCAGTTCCCTTAGCGCTTTTAACAATCTTTTTAATCATAGCGGGAATTTTCTCCAACTTAGCCTTCTTAGTCTCATAAGTAACACCAACGCTAAAAGAAGCTCTTCTCTTTTTCATCCTCTTATAATTTTGAATAGTAGATTCAACTATCTTTTTGTTTGGAATAACAAGCTCCTCACCGTCCAAAGCTTCGATACGAGTAGTCTTTATCCCAACACTCTTCACAGTTCCGCTCAATTTACCAATCACAATATAATCTCCAATCTTAAAAGGTTTATCCAAATAAATCGAAACCGAACTAAGCAAATCGCTCAAAATGTTTTGCACAGCCAAGGCAATCGCAATACCAGAAATCCCAAGTCCAGTAACCAGAGGAGTAATCTCATAACCAAGATTCGAAATCACAAACAAAATACCAATCGCCCAAATTATAAAATTAATAAACTTCGCAAAAATAGGAAGTAAAGCAGACCCGCCTGGGCCAGACTTCTCACCGAATTTCCTTACAAAGAAATTAACAAGCAAAGTAAACATCTTAATTCCCCAAAAAGTCGCAAAAACAATCATAAATATCTTCAACCACGAATCGTATTCGAGAGGAATCATTAAACGAGTCCGAGCAACCCAAAGAACAATAAGCAAGCACACAGGCCATCTCACCTTCATCAAAATATCAGCTAGCAACTCATCAAAAGTATTTTCTGTATTCTTGGCGAATTTCTCGAACACACCAAGAGCCAAAGGGACGAAAAACTTAAAAATGAAATAAAGAATAATCGCGACTCCAAAAACAAGAACATAGTCCTGAAAGATCTCGTATTCAGCAAGTTCACGAAACTTTGAAATAATTGAATCCATAAGAAGGAGGTTAAAAGGAATTTTCGCTCTCAATCCTATCACGAAACTTAACTATTGTGAATATCAGAGAGCCAATTGTTTAAAGCAATCATATCGTTAGGTGTCTTCATAGATATCCCCAAAACAGGAGTAATCATATCTCTTGAAACTTTTGAGATTCTTTTTATGTCCCCATGCATGGCAATTAAGATCTCGTTTTTTTCAGGTCTAACACCAAGAGATGAAGCGACGAACTGATAAACTTCAGGGTTTACATCAGGGTCAATGATCTGAAATTTAATACCAATCAATCCAAAATAAGGATGGGACTCTTTGGCGTCATCACCCTCGTTGTCCTCATCAATCAAGGCATCATCCCCAAAATCCAAAATGGTCAAAGGTTTCACTTTATAGAATCTCTTGTCACTCACCACAAGTCTTTCAATATCAGATTTATAACCAGGGACTGCGTCCTTAGGTATCAATCTGTCCAACTCAGAACCAAAAGAACTTGGATAAGTATCATACTTTCCAGTCGTGATATTTACGCGTCCTTTATTCAATTTCAAATAATCAGCCCAAGAATCATAAACTCTACCATTTCCATTTGGATGTTGAGATTTTATGTAATAGCAATGATCAGAATTGCATTCAAGGCTGAGCCCAAGAGCGGTATCACTTTTGAAATATTTTCTTAAATGCGAGAAAATTCGATGAAGTCTTTTAACCGTAATATTAACACCAAACCTTTCCTTCATTTTATTCAGAACGATAGGACATGTAAGAGCGAAATTCAAATTTGAGAAATGGATTAAAATATCCAAAACCATCTTCTGTTGAGGAGATAATTTAAATCTCGACTCGCCTCGCTCATTCACCAAAAGTTTTTCAAAAAAAGGCTTGTTGAAACCACATTCAAAAGGTTGTGGATACAAAGAAGAGTCTCCGGGATGTTTAACATTATAATCTCCCAGAGGAGGGAAGTACTCTTCACTTGAAAGCTCAAAAGACACGGCTCCTCTACCAACAACAGAGAATCCAATAGCACTTGGAAAGAGCTCGTTGAGCTCATTGAGCTTTTTACAAAGAGACCAAAACATATAGTAGGTGAGTTTGAAGCCACGTTGGCTAAGTCTCTTTTTTATATATTCAAAGGAAGCTTTTTCACCTTTTTTCATCTTGTTCAAAATTATCTTCAAGAATGTCCGAACAAATTTTGGATCTCTCTTGTGACCCGTTAAATTTGGGATAGAGTAAAAAACTCTTTGATTGAGAACATTTTTCCAATCTCCTTCAACTTCAGCCAAGGCATCGTCATATTCATCAATCGGTTTAGACAAAACGGGTTGGTAAACAGTCTCATCTGATTCATCGTTAGCCTCCAAAACTTTTACCCCAAACTGATTGAAAACATCATCATGATCAATCAACATAGCATCCAGATTATCCTTGATTTGCATTTTAGAAACTTTCATCCCTGACTCAGAAATCCTCCTACACAAATAATCAATATTCAAGGTAACAGGAGGATCCATAAGCACAGACTCTATCATTACATTTAGCATCGCATCCCTCAGTCGAGATCCTATTCTGTTTGAAATTTTTCCCAAAAGATGGGCGATTAAAGAAGACTCCTCATCACAAACTTCCTTCAAAAGGCAAGAAGGATCCGCATCCATATATTCTGCTGGATTAAATTGAACATAAAGGGCGGTATTGTGATCACGTTTCGATTCACGAACTTTATAAGACTTAATAGAAACCGGGCTGTCCGGATCGCGATACAGGTCATACATCAACCAATGTTCCAAAGGAAGACGGATTCTTTCATAGGCTTTTTTATTATGAAGACCACGTCTCAACCCATTACGAATGGCAGGTCTCATGAGTCCAACTCCCTCCAAATTGGCTAGCAAAATATCTATCAAAACAACACGCCGAATCTCTTCAATTCTAGAATCTCCAATTGTATCCAGAACCTTAACAACCCCAGCGATGATTTCATCTCTATGGGTCTGAATGTGTTCAGAAATATCTTCAGGTAGATCAGGAGTATTGCTCGTCTTGCGAATAGCTCCAGAGGTTGGTCGCTGAAAAGGTGACCACTCCCTGATCTCCTCAATCTCTTTCAAATTTTGTTCAGTTGAGTTTGTCATTTTTAGTTTCTATTAAGCCATCTTTCAAATTCTCTATTGTCAAAAGGAGTCTCGAAAACAGTAGAAACAGGCTCAATCAAATTTCTAGAAATTTTAGTCACCCTGCCAAGATTTCCATCAATAGCAACCAAGACTTCATCTTTTTCAGCATTCAAATTCATACGCTTACCGACAATATCATAATGAGCTCCGGAAGCTCCTCTATCTACTAGTTTAAATTCTGTGTCAATAAGACCTCTATAATGGGCTAAATCCTTAGGGAGAACAGGTTCTCCGTCATCATCATATTCAACAGAACGATTGCCGTTCAACCTGAGTCTATAAGAACTGTTATCGCTTATAGACAATTGTCCTATGTCCTCAAGTAAGTCCTTTGTAGCATCTACGTTAGGTAATGGTTCGCGATCAGGTTCTATACTGAAAGGATCAGAAGATGAATCGCAAAGCTCATCGAAAGCAGAAGTATCTGAAGCATAATTCATAGTTAGATAATAAGCCTCTTTTTCATGTTTTTTAAGAATGATTCCCCAATGAGGCCTACTGGCAAGAATTTTATTTAAAGCCGTAATAGCATGAGACACATCAACTTGAGATCCTAACTGCTTACGAATAATTGGTATAGAAATAGCTTTGCCCTGAGAAGAGTAAACAGCAATTAGGTGGAAAACATCATAAGTATAAGAAAAATCAGAAGTCTTATTCTTTAATTTCTTTTTCGACAGTTCTCTATATTCAGCAGTAACTTCTTCAAAAATTTTCATATTAAGAGTAGGCCCTCCGGGTATATCAATAGGGTAAGGGCTTTTACCAGCAACATAGTTGCCAGGCGCCCTCTGATAATTTTCAGAAAGGGTAAATACATATCTATGAACCCCAGTCTCCACAAGACTATATCCCAACAGTTGTGGGTATTCGTCATTAAGGAAATCAACTTTTTCAAACCAATCACGAATTGCACTACGAGAAGATTGATACCCAAGTTCTCCGACATACTCACATATTTCCGAAATACCAGTAGGCCTGCCCTCTACACTCCTAGATAGCAGATAACGGAAAGCGGCCTTTAAAGGCCTTAAATCATGTGCAGCCCCCATATGTCTGAAACTGTTTGTTATCCTTTTACTTAGTTTTGTTTCATCAGATTTCTCCAGCTTCCAACCATCCATCTCTTCTAAGAATCTAGAATAAAATTCAGGATCATGCATTAAAGTAGCCTGATACAAACCATCACATTCCAACACAGAAATCCCAAAATCCTCTGCAAGTACAGGTATGAAAAGGGGTAAAATCCGTCTGTAATTCGCAAGAGAAACTGCAGAATCTTCATAAGTAGATTGCTCTTTTTGAAGCATATATTCTAAGCCAACAGAGCCGCCTCTCTCCAAAGCGTCTCTAAAAGAACGTAAAGCGACAATGTTAGAGAGTCTATGTTGTCTAGTATGAGTTTCGGCATACCAAAGTATTCTATCCAAGATCTCCACCTGCTCTTCAGGTACCTGCTCAAGACAAGGGCCAAGTTCACAATCATACCCTTCAAAATCTTCCATCTTGAGATAGTAAACGCCTGTTCCAAGACTACAAAGAGTAACCCCCCACTCAGGATGGTTACGGAAAATATGTTTTAAAGAATGCAAGTTAGAATTTAGATAGAAGTCATCACCAAGTTGTTTTCTCAAAAACAAGGTGGAAACAGCAAGTCCACGTGATGAGTGTTGTGCAAGTAAATATAAAATTTTATAAGGAAAAGAATATTTTGAATCTTCTTTTCTGGACCTAGAAACAGCAAGTCGCCTATAGTCCGAAGTCAATTCCAAGAATTTGTCCATATCAAAACCAGTTCCTTCCGGCACTTCAACATGGTAAGGGCTTATACCAGCAACATAATCGACAGGAGCATTCTTATATTCTGCGGTCAACTTCAGAGCATATCGATGGATCCCTCTCTCCACAACATTATACCCAAGTAGTTGAGGACATTCTTCGTTAATTTTCCTTAGCTTTTCATACCATTTCAGCAAAGTCCCAAAATCCATATCATAGCCCTGAATACTTAAATATTCTTGCAGCTTAGAAGTCTCAAAGAATTCTCCATCCAAACTTTTGTCTAGGGCATATCTAAGAAACAATTCGATGGGTTTGACATCATGGGCAGCACCCATATGTCGAATACTATTAACAACTCTCCTGTGTAAACGGTTTTTATCAGTCTGATCCAACTTCCATCCATCCATCTCCTCTAAAAATTTACCGTAGAATTCAGGCTTATGCGCCAACAAAGTTTGATAAACACCATCGACCTCAACAACTTTAATTCCAAATTGTTCCAGAAGCGTTACTGAATATCTTTCCATTCCATCTTCATAATTCCTGGCGGAAAGAGGAGAGTCTTTGTAAGTTTTACTTTCCTTGTATAACATATAATCAACACCAACAGCCTTGTCTTTTTTCAAAGCATCTCGAAGAGCCCGAATCGCAACAATGAAACTCCTGGAATTCTGCAAGGCATGGAGTTCTGCGTACCAAAGCATGCGATCCAAAATTTCTTTTTGATCTTCAGGGACTTCCTCTATAGGAGGGGACAGTGGAACGGATCTCAAGGGTTTGCGCTCTTTTTTTCTGAAATAATATCCCTGCTGTCTTTTGTCCCAAGGATAATTAGTAGAATCTAGTTCAATATTAAAAGTTGGACTTTTTTCTAATTTTTGAAGAAAAAGATGGAATTTTGTACGGATCTGTTTGTCAGTAAAATC
>Ga0233431_1006580_pt1 | contig 10385 bp, 7 predicted proteins | sample SI_118_April2016_FD_179867 | JGI IMG/M metagenome (GOLD analysis project Ga0233431, IMG submission 179867) | Seawater microbial communities from Saanich Inlet, British Columbia, Canada - SI_118_April2016_200_MG | ecosystem: Environmental > Aquatic > Marine > Inlet | place: Canada: British...
TCATCATTAACCCCAATAACCATTACTCTTTTCTTCCTCACCTTAAACATTTTCTTCCTTTCCATCTCATTAACAATTCTTTCAAACCCTAAAGAAATTCCAACAGCTGGAGTTTTTTGCCCACCAAACTTCTCAACCATATTATCAAATCTTCCACCACCGGCAACACTTACCTTCCCACCTAAAGAAACCTCAAACACACAACCAGTATAATATTCAAGTCCCCGTATCAATGACAAATCAACTTTCACATTCTTTGAAAAACCCAAAAGTTTTACTTCATTCATAACAGCATCAAGTTCTTCTTTGCCTTCTAAATCAGGAATTTTTCCACCTTCAACAAACTTTAAAATCGCTTTAATATTTTTCTCACTTACTTTTTTCTTTTTTAATTCTGATGTTACTCCTTTTTCCCCAATCTTATCCATTTTATCTATCGATCTAAAAACATCAACAAAATCTTTCACTCCCAAAGAAACAATAAAACTTTCCACAAGTTTTCGATTATTTATCCTAATTGTAAAATCTTTAAATCCTAAACTTTTGAAAACATCACAAGCAACCCCAACAATCTCTGCATCTGATTTAGGAGAACTAGATCCAAAAATATCAACATCTGTTTGCTGAAATTCGCGAAATCTATCTTTCTGAGGTTGATCATATCGCCAAACCTTTCCAAACTGATAACGCTTGAACGGCTTCACCAAACCAGGATTAGAAGCAATAAATCTAGCAGTCGGTACAGTCAAATCAAATCGCATTCCTAACTCGCGCTTACCTTGATCTTTGAAATAATAAATTTCCTTTTTGACTTCTTCCCCGCCACCACCTTTCGCTGCTAACAATCCAAAACTCTCTAAAGCAGGCGTGTCTAGCTGAAGAAATCCCCATCTTTCAAAAACCCTTCTGATGATATCCAAAACAAACTGTCTCTTTTCCATCTCTTCAGGAGAAAAGTCTCTCATACCTTTAACTGTTTGAAATCCTTTCATAACTGATTTTTCATTTACCAACATATAAATTCACCTATTCAAGCTTTACAACCTTTTCTACCTCTCGCAAAATTTCTCCGCTAGCCACAACATCTTTCAATTTCTCAATATCAGGATACAATGGTCTATCAACATCCAAAAAATCCACATACTTACGCACAACATTATAAACAATTTGTGTACCTTTTCCAAGATTAACATCCCCTTGTTTTTTTCTCAAATCAATAGCCTGTGCACCTGCTAACAATTCCATCGCAATAACAGCAAAACTATTATCAATTATTTCTCTAGTTTTGATAGCTGTATTCGTTCCCATACTTACAAAATCTTCTTGATCAGCTGCAGTTGGTATTGATCCTGTAGCTGTTGGATTAGCTAAAAGTCTATTTCTATTAACAAGAGAAGCTGCGGTATATTGTGGTATCATTATTCCAGAATACATTCCAGCACCTTCAATCAAAAATCCCGGCAATCCCAAATTCAAATTAGGATTAACTAAACGGTTTAACCTACGTTCAGAAATCACAGCCACATTTGTAATAGCTATTCCTAAAAGCTCCAACGGCAAAGCAATCGGAGTTCCTTGAAAATTTGCACCTGCAAAATATCCTTTATCAGGAATAAACAATGGGTTATCTGCACCGGCATTTAATTCAATCTCTATTTGCGATTTAACAAACTCAAGAGAATCTTTCACCGCCCCCACAACTTGCGGAGTAGAACGAATACTGTATGCATCCTGCACCTTATCAGAACTTCCTATTAGTGTAGATCCCTCTATTAATTTTCTAATGTTTCTAGCAGACTTTATTCCACCTAAAAAACCACGCGCTTTAAAAATTTCTTCACTAAATGCCATAGGTACAGCTTTCAAAGCTTCAAAAGTTAACGCAGCAACTATCTCAGAAGTTTTCACAAGAACATCTGAATCTTTTACAGCCAATGCTCCCATTCCAACTGTCAGTTGCGAACCATTTATCACAGCAAGACCATCTCGTATTTCATATTCAATAGGAAGCAACCCAACTTTTTCCAAAGCTTGTTTACCACTCATTCTCTCACCATTATAAAATGCTTCGCCTTTTCCTAATGGAACCAACATAGCTTGCGCTAACGGAGCTAAATCTCCACATGCCCCAACAGAAGCAGGATACATTACTGGAGTTATTCCTCTATTAATCATCTCAACAATAAACTCAACCACCTCTAACCTCACACCAGAAATACCTTTACTCAAAGTATTCAACCGCGAAATAATTGCAGCTTTAGCTTCTTCCAATTTAACCGGCTTTCCATAACCAGCAGCGTGACTATAAACTAAATACTTAGAAAAGTCTTTTGCTTGTTCAGGAGAAAGAACAACATTTGCCAATTCCCCTATTCCTGTCGTCGTCCCATACATAACTTTCTTTTTCTCAAAAGCATCTTCCACAAACTTCCGACTAGCTAAAATCCTTTCCTTAGCATTACCATCAATTTCTATTTTTTCATCTGTACGCACAGCTTGCGCAATTTTTTCTACAGTTAAACTTTTACCATCCAATTTCATCATTCAAATCCTCTCCTTTCATACAACCATTTTTTTAATCCACCATATTCTTTCACCGATTCAAACTCAACAGTAATTTTTCGTTCATATTCTTTCATTCAAATCACCTTCCACTATAAACAGAAAGCCACATCTGATACTGCTCCTTCATGGCCTCAACAAAAGACATATCAGACTTTCTGGCTTCCTGTAACATTATTTCATAATTTTTTTGACCAACTATTGATAAATATCTATCCATCATAAGCACCTCCTAGATTTTGAAAATGGGGCCATGACCGGGACTTTAAAACCATTTCCGTTTTGATCAAGCTTTTTTGAAAAGGTTGGTTTAACCCGGGACCTGAGTTCCACAAACTCAGATGTTAACGCTACACCATCACAGCCATTACTAAAAGAATTACTAAAAACAGAAATTACACCTTCCACTTCACTAGAATCGCCCCTAACATCTTTAGGAACACCAAACCGACCACGCTCATCAATCTTCGTAGAAAAACTATTTCCATTAATATCAACCAAAATAACAGAACCATATCTAAGCAATAATTTTTTCCTTAAACTAGCAGAAATCAAAGCTCGGCCTTTACGATCAATACAAGAGACAAATCTAATAAAAACTTCTTTTCTCGTTGTGAACCCGTTCCCCTCTTGTATCACTCATAATAAACACCTAATATCGAGTGCTCAAAGCACCTATAGAATAAACTGTCTCCCAACCTTTTTAAGACTATGTGGGAATCAATAAGCATCTTCCAAAATTTTTCCAACAAAAGTCTTATTATCTTCCCAAAGCTCAGGTCTCAGATCTCTATGCTTTTTACACGATCTTTGCCAATCCACTCTACCATCAAGTTCGATTTTCTTCATTTCTTCTTTTAAATTATCAGTGAATTTCTTAACAGTTTCCTTATCATTAAAATAAAACACAACAACACCCTTATTGAGCTTTCCAACAGTTGTGTACCCAACATTATCCAATAGCTCAACAAATTTTTCCAGTTTTTCCTCAGAATAATCCCAAAATATCAATCCTTTATAACAGCTATCACAGGGAGCGTATAATGTACCTGTCGTAGCATATGAATCAATCACAGTATTGTCACCGATGCATATCGTCTTATCCTTTCCAAAATAAAACCACCCACACTCTTTAATTATCTTTTCTACCCTAGCAGGACTGAAATCTACCATAACTAATACTCAAGAACCAATCCTTTTAACTATCAATTAAATTAAGGGAAAACTTAACATATTTTTCTTGGTCTAAGCAACATATTTAAGGATCTCCACCAATGAAATATATTAGAGACAATTTAATGTGGTAACTATGTACGATCCAAAAGAACTTGAAATCAATATATTGAAATTTTGGGGAAAAAACAAGATTTTCCAGAAATTAGTAGAAAAAAACAAAAATGGCAAAACCTTCTCCTTCTTAGATGGACCAATAACAGCCAATAATCCAATGGGAGTACACCATGCATGGGGAAGAACTTACAAAGATCTTTTCTCACGATTCAAAGCAATGCAAGGATTCAGTCTAAGATATCAAAACGGCTTTGATAGCCAAGGATTATGGATAGAAAGAGAAGTTGAAAAGTCAATGAACCTAAAAACTAAGGAAGACATTGAGAAATTTGGGATCGAGAACTTTGCAAAAGAATGTAAAAAGAGAGTAGAAAAGTTTTCAAAAATGATGACAGAAGACTCAATTCGATTAGGTCAATGGATGGATTGGGATAATTCATATTTCACTATGACAGACACAAACAACTTACACAATTGGCATCTTCTAAAAATTTACCATGAAAAAGGATTACTATACAAAGGAAAAGACGTAGTTCCTTGGTGCCCAAGATGTGGAACAGCATCTTCAAAACACGACATAATCACAGAAGGGTATAAAAAAATAACACACAACAGTGTATTCTTACAATTCCCATTAAAAGATTCAAAAAACGAATATCTATTAGTATGGACAACAACCCCATGGACAGTTCCAGCTGACATTGCAGTTGCTGTTAATCCAAAATTAACATATGTGAAAGTAGAACAAGACAATAATTTTTATTGGTTAGTCGAATCAAGAACAAATATTCTTAAAGGGAAATTCAAAATAGTAAAAAAAGTATCAGGAAAAGAATTAGTTGGTAAAAAATATACAATGCCATTTTCAAACTTACCTGAACAAAAAGGAGTAGACCACAAAATAATTGATTGGAGAATAGCAAGTGGTGAAGATGGAACAGGAATGGTTCATGTAGCTCCTGGATGTGGACCAGAAGATTATGCATTAGGTAAGAAATTAAAATTAAAAGCATTATCACCACTAAACGAAGCTGGAATATACAAAGATGGATATAACGAGCTTAGTGGATTATCTTCAACAGAAGCAAGCAAAGCAGTTCTAAAAATATTAAAAGAAAATGATTTTTTATACAAAGTAGAATCAATTCATCACCGATACCCACATTGTTGGAGATGTGGAACAGAATTAGTTTTCAGAATGGTCGATGAATGGTACATAAAACACGAACAGATAAAGAAAAAATTAAAAGACGCTAATAAAAAAATTTACTGGTATCCTGATTATGGAAAACAACGACAAACAAAATGGTTTGATAGTATGGGAGATTGGTTAATCTCTAGAAAAAGATTCTGGGGACTTCCATTACCAATTTGGGAATGTGAATGTGGACATTACGAAGTTATAGGAAGTATGGAAGAACTAAAAGAAAAGGCAATAAAAGGTTTTGACAAAGTAAAAGAAATACACAGACCATGGATAGATAATGTTATTATAAAATGTTCAAAGTGCAACTCAGATGTAAAAAGAGTACCAGATGTAGGTGATGCTTGGTTAGATGCTGGTATTACCCCATTCTCAACAATCGGTCCTTATTTAGAAAATAAAAAAGAATGGAAAAAATGGTTCCCTATAGATTTTGTAACAGAAAACTTACCAGGGCAATACCGAGGATGGTTCAATGCATTATTCTGGTCTTCTATGACATTAGAAAATTCAATACCATTCAAATCATTGTTAGGATATGAAATGGTAAAAGATGAAACAGGAAGAGAAATGCACAAATCTTGGGGAAATGCAATAAATGCCAGAGAAGCTTTAGAAAATGCAGGTGCTGATCCACTAAGATGGACTTACTGTCTACACAACCCAACACACGAATTATTATTCGGATTTAAATTGTGTGAAAATAGAAGAAAGTCATTAATTTTATTATTTAACACATTGGTATATCTAAAAACATATTTCAAATTAAACAATATGAAACCAGATAAATCCAAAATAAAAAACATGGATGTTGCAAGTAAATGGATACTATCAAGATTAGAAACTACTAAAAAGATTGTAACAGACTCATTAAACGAATTAAAACCGCACATAGCTTCCAATGAATTACAAAATTTTTACGTAAATGATTTATCAAGATTTTATGGACAGGTCATAAGACAATCTATAAAACCAGAAGCTAAAAAAGAAAAAAGAGAATGTGTATTAAATGTATTTTATAAATGTTTTTACGAAACAACAAAATTATTGGCACCATTTACTCCATTCATAACAGAATATTTTTATCAAGATTTTTTCAAAGATTACGAAAACGAAAAATCAATACATCATCAACAATGGCCAACAGTTGAAAAAAGTTTAATAAACAAAAAACTAGAAAAAAATATGAAAACAATAATGAATATTATAGAAGCTTCTAATTCATTACGACTAGAGAAAAAAATACGTTTAAAATACCCTTTGCAAAAGTTAATTATTAATGGAGAAGAAAATATACTAAAACCAATAAAATGTATTCCAGATCTATTAAAATTAATGACGAATGTAAAAGAAATTTCCACAAATGATTATGTTTCAAATTACTCAGTAAAACTAAACTTTAAAGTAGCTGGTAAGAAATTTGGAAAAGATGTAAAAGAAGTTGCTAAATTAGTAGCAAGCTCAGATCCAAATAAATTAAAAGAAGAAATTGAAAAAGGCACAACTAAAATCAAAAACTTTTCACTTGAACCAGAAGATTTATTATTCACTTCAGAATATGAAGGCGATGGTAAACAGTTCTCAGGAGGTTTTGTAGAACTTGATACTAAAGTTTCTCCAGAATTAAAAAACGAATGGTTAGAGAGCGAATTAAAACATGCAATCCAATCAGCCCGAAAAACTCTCAGCCTATCAATATCAGATAAAATATTTATTTATTTACCCAAAGAACTAAAACAATTTGAAAACAATGAAAGAAAAGTTGGATCAGGCGGAGAAAAATTCATATTTGAATTCGAAGGAAACAAATACACAATAGGAGTCGAGAAAGCATGAGTGACTTAAAACATTTACATTTCAAACCAGCAGCACATTTTCTGCATAATGTGCAAGGAAAAGTAGGAATACTTTTCCACAAAGACGGTGATGGAGCTTGTTCAGCCGCGCAAATAATAAATTACTTACGATCTAGAGGAATGACACCAGAACTTTTCTGTGGAGATTATGAAGAAGCGGTTGTCTCCCCTTTTGTAAATGCGAAATTTGATTATTATATAATTCTTGACATGGCCACAGACTTACTAAGAAATTGGTTCGGTCCAATAGAAGGAAAGAATGTTTTAATAATTGACCACCACATCGCAAAAGATTTAAGCTCTCTAGGCTATGTTCATCTGAATCCACGGTTTGTAAACCCAGAACAATACATCTCTGCAGCTGAAATAGTTGGAGAACTTTTCGAATATATGAACCTTTCTGGAAAACCTTGGGTAGCTGAATTGGGCGGAGTATGTGACCGTTCAATACCAATTAAAAAAGCTTCTGAAGAACAACAACAAGCATCAGATATAATAGACTCTGTTCGAGCAATTCAAAAAGAAGATGGAATAATAAAACTTGCAAAATTTTTAGCAGATACTCCTAACTTAGAAAGATTTCTATTAGAAGACAGATTCCAAAAATCACACGAACAACTTTGGAACGAAGTCGACAGACAAATTTCAGAATATGAATTACAAGCAGTCGGTGATATTAACTTTTTCGAATTACGAGGAAACTTTTCATTAACATCTATTCTAGTAAATCGTTTATTCGAAATTTACCCAAACCGCACAATAATAATTTACCGAGAAACTCCACACGGATACAAATTCTCAGGCCGATCAAACAAATACAATTTAAATATCGCATTCAATAACGCTACTAAAGGTTTAGGAAACGGCGGAGGACATCCAAAAGCATCAGGTGGAAAAGTTTCTGATTTCGCAAAAACCCGCAAAAGAATTCTAGCCGAGTTTAAAAAACAAGACAAATAATATCTAAATTATAATTAGCGTTTAGTTCTAGGCTTAGCCACTTGCCAAGCCATCAACACAATCCCAACAATCAAAACAAACACAATCATAAAGTAAGGAACAGCACCAATACCCACTACTTCATCCACTTTAACCCCAACCGCAAACACACTAAAACTTTCAATAGTTGCCTCAAACAATAATAAATCTTCTCCACTCAAGTAAGTGGTTTCCAATTCTACCCATTCCCCATTAACAAAATGCAAAAGCACAACATCATCTTTACTCGCCCCCTGTGTATCCATCCACTCTTTAGAAACTTCAAATTGCAAAGTCGCTTCTTCAATTTCAACATCAGATTCCACTTCTATATACTGATAAGCAACATAATCTTCAACTACACCATTTTCCTCAACACTAATTTTATAACCACTCACACTGGCAGAAACTTCTTCCGGAGCAGCATCAGTCTGAATCACCTCAACACTAACATCATTCTTATCACCGCTAAATATTATTTCCAACTTCTTAACAACACGAGTTTTATTTTCAGTTACATTTTCAATACCATCCCTAGTAATATTAATTTCAACTTTCTCTCCTTTGGTAATATTTTTTAAAATTTCATTATCCACAACAACAGTTTTATTTTTTATCGGATCATCGCTTTCATTATCATCCCACTTAGCCCTACAACCAGGATCATTCATATCAATCAAACCATCACCATCATTATCTTTCCTATCCACACATTGACTCAGTACACCACTACTACTAGGAGTAGTTTCACATACACCGCAATCCCCAACACAACTTGAACAACTTTCTCCAGTATCACAAACACTATCCCCACAATAAATTGAATCACTTCTACAATAATTATTCACACAATACCCACCTGAACACTGCACAGCTAAAGTACAAGCCACCCCATTAGAATATTGAGATTCTATTTCAAAATTAATAGTTGAATACCCATCCCCGTATGTGAAATTAGCAAATCCAGAAGCATTTGCAGTTGTTGTATTCCAAAACACGCCATTCTTTTTTATTACAATCACATCACCAGCAGTCAACCCACCAATTGTATGGTTTGTTACCAATGAACTGTTTGAAGAACTCTCATTCCACATCAAAGAAGTACTTGTAGAACTCATATTTGTTATTTCCACTCCAGATGTTATATTATCAATATAATATGATTCATTAGAATAAATTGCTGTTATGTAAGTATAATTTCCAGTACCACTTGGTATTTCCACATACCAACCATAAACAGAATCAAGTTTATGATTTGTTAAATTATCATTACTTGTAAATGTCATCAAATATTTTTCACCCATCTGCTTAGGCAAAACCCAAACAAGTTGAGTTAAATTTTCAGGAGCAACAAACTCAAGAGTTAAATTTCCAGTAGTTGAATTATAAGTTACGTTTGTTCCTGGTCGCACTTCATCCAACCCAGAATAATGTGTACCTTCCGGTTTAGTTCTCTTCTCAATAACATATTGAGAATTTCGATAATGCTGTTGTTGTGTTGTATGTGTTGTAAACCAAGTACTTGTTTCATCAAATTCAGTTTTATCAGTAGCCGCACCCATACTAGCAACAGTAACAAGACCAGCTACATGTGAAGCAAAGGCCAAACCCAACCTACTCATTTGCGTAGTAGTCATACAATTTACAGTATTAGCAATTTCCATAGAATTTTTATTATATGGCGGATATGTACTATTAAATATATACCAACCACTAAACGCAGCTCTACTAATACTTCCTTCATCAGCAGAACTCCACTGTTCATCAGCAAAAGCAGCTTGTGCATTAGCACCTGATTCATACCACGGTGCCCAATAATTCATATCAACATATTCCGCACCAAATGCAGCAATAGCATCTTGTTTCCAAATTTGTATTACTGATACACTTTCACTTTGATTAAACACAGTCCAATTAGAAGTATTGTCTGTATTCGAATATCTAAACCATTCTCCTTTATTAGGACTAGATGCTCCAGTCATTCCCCAATGCATACCATGAAAACCAATTTTAAAAGAATAATTCTCAAGTAAATCCTGAATAAAAGGAATTAATGTAGAATTCCATTGCACATCTATAGTAGATCTAGATGAAAACACGACATGAGTAATTGTTGTATTACTAGCATTCATTAATGGTGCTTGACTAATCCATCTAAGTGGCATATTATAATAAGCACTGGACCAAGTATCATAAACAGACAAATTAAAATCACATTGGGTGTCTGGTAAATACTTTGAAGGACAAACGTCTGTCTCATCATCAAAAGAAAGATCTTTATCAGTATCAAACAGTATTGTATCCATTATACCATCACTAGGTGTAGAATTATCAAAAATTATTCCAGTATAATTATATGCTGTAAAGTTTCTTGCATAATGAGTACCACTTTTAGACCAAGTATAACCAGCTGGGAAATTACCAACAAGTTCTATCGTAGGCCTAGCTAAATTATAACCCTCATTAGTAGATTCACCGTCATCACTCTGTGCAGT
>Ga0233431_1006581_pt1 | contig 10382 bp, 6 predicted proteins | sample SI_118_April2016_FD_179867 | JGI IMG/M metagenome (GOLD analysis project Ga0233431, IMG submission 179867) | Seawater microbial communities from Saanich Inlet, British Columbia, Canada - SI_118_April2016_200_MG | ecosystem: Environmental > Aquatic > Marine > Inlet | place: Canada: British...
TCAGGCTCTTTGGTTAAAGACAGTTCCTGCTTGAGAAGGCAGCAGGATATGCGATGTAAAGGTGTGCCTGTTTCATCGTAGCTGATATTTCCCGGCTGCAGCAATTTATTCATGACACATCCTTCAGCAATATTGAGATTGAAAAATCTGTCTTCGCATAATCCATCGTTTTTGATGAGCCTGTTTTCTTCTATTCTGTAAGAGTTCACCGGGAAATCTTCACAGAGAGGGCATTGGTAGACCCTGCCATTTGGGAATATAAAATAATTTTCAGCTACCAGTCCGGCACATTCAAATTTCTCCCCAGGGTCAAGAAATACTTTTGGGTAGACAACCTTTATGCCCAATTTCGCAGCTTTCTTTGCCACTGGGGGAATAGTGTTGAGCCAGTCCTCTGGGGATAGCTGGAGATTTTTGCTGCTGCTTGCAGATTTACCTCTGATGCCTATAACCTGGATAAAAAACCGTTTGACACCGAGTTTATGCAGTAAAGAAGGCATTTCCGCAAGGGCATGGATATTCATCTGACTTACCGTGTAAATGAGGCTGACATCAAAGCCTTGTGCCACTGTTTTTTTTAGATTTTCGGTACAGGTTGCAAAGACCCCTTCACCGCGAATAGGGTCATTTATCTCCGGGGTTGGTCCATCAAGACTAAAACTGAGAACAGCCTCTTTCGGGGTTATTTTGTTCAGTAAGTCATGAAAAAGAAAACCGTTACTGTCTACAGTTACGGAATGATAGCCCAGGCTGTTTGCCGTTTTTATGGAAGGGGCAAGATCTTGATGGAGGGTGGGTTCGCCACCTAAAAAGATTACGTTTGTTTCTTTCTCCCTGGAATAGAAGAGATTGAGCCATTTATCAATCGTTTCTTTGGTGAGTGTCTGCGTCCCGTGCTGTTCTGTGTCGATGTAGCAGTGCTGGCATGAAAGATTGCAGGCAGTTAGTATATGGAAAAAAATATTTCGTTCCTTAGGCTTAAAGCCTACAGTTTTGCTTTGGAAGCTGGACATGATTGGTTCTCGTTACTTTTGGGCTAAAGTGTATTCTGCGAGATAGGTATTGTGCAGGTAGGAACAAGCTGGACTGTTGAAAAAGGCTTTGAACAGCTCAAGGCTTTCCTGTCGCAGTACATAAGGAAAAATGGAAACATCCATGTTGCGGTATAGCGGAGTAAGATGCGCCAGGGGAAGGTTGATTCCTCCCCCCATTGCGTCTTCATATGCGTATACAATTGTACTAATCTGATTGATGAGCAGGGCCCCGTAACACATGAGGCAGGGCTCGAGTGTTGTGTAGACCGTTATTCTGCCCGGATCAAGATCCGGGCAATGACTGTTCAAATCACGGAGGGCTATGATTTCAGCATGATCAAGTTCATTTGTATCATTGTTAAGGCTGTGTTCTCTTCTTCCCTGGCCGACAATGGTATTGTTATGAACCAGTATACATCCAACCGGGAATTCCCCGTTATCCATTGCCTTTTGCGCCTGTTCCAGGGCTATTTTCATATAATATTCATGACCTTCTGCCATGTTGTCTCCAGTGAAATAGTAATCTGGTGTTTGTCTGGAAAGGAGCATATCATAGTAACAACTGATAACCGGCGTCAACCATGAAAGGGCTGTACTCGTAAAAAGTCGTAATTTGAATTATCGCCACCAATAATATCAGGAAATTATAGAGGATTCACGCGGCGTATGAGCATTTTTCGAAGTCTACCGCTTATCTGCGAATACGTCAAAAAGGTGTTTTTTTGCTAAATTCATGACATTGTGTTGAAATTCAAACAAAATCCATTTATATGATCACCATGTCAGTGCGAGAAGATATTGAAAAAAGGGAGCTTTCTTATTTGTCTCCTTATGCCTGTCCAAGTTCAATGACAAAGGGCAGGTCCCAGCCTGTTGAACCCTGCGCTATTCGGAGCGCTTTCCAACGGGACCGGGATCGTATTGTCTATTCCAAGGCATTCAGAAGATTGAAGCATAAAACCCAGGTATTTCTTTCTCCCAGTGGAGATCATTGTCGAACACGTCTGACCCATACCCTTGAGGTGTCTGAAATTGCCAGAACCATTGGCCGGGCCTTGTTGCTGAATGAAGATCTTATCGAAGCTATTGCTCTGGGGCACGATCTGGGTCATACTCCTTTTGGTCATGCCGGTGAAGCGGTGTTGAACGAGCTTGTTCCCGGAGGATTTTCACACTACAGGCAGAGCGTTCGTGTGGTTGATGTTCTTGAGAATGGTGGAAAAGGGCTTAACCTGACGTTTGAAGTGCGAAACGGTATTGCAAAACATTCGAAAGGTTATGGTGAAGTCATACCGAATGGAGGGCGCGGGCTTCCGGCAACTGCTGAAGGGTGTGTTGTTCGATATGCCGATATTATCGCTTACCTGGCCCATGATCTCGATGATGCCATTCGAAGTTCGGTAATTAAGGAAGGCGACATCCCGAGCAAGTGTCATGATGTACTTGGCGATGATCATTCCAGGCATATTGTTTCTATGATACAGGGAGTTCTCTCGGCAACAAAACCACAGGGAGATGTTCTGGTGTTTGCTGTTGATCCTGTCATTGGCAAAGCCATGCAGGAATTGAGAGGCTTTTTGTATAATAATGTGTACCGTTCACCTCAGGTACATAATGAGTTTGTCAAGGCAAGCAAGATGCTTCGAGAATTGTATGGGCACCTTCTGGCGGATCGGGAGACAATGGAAAGAGAAATAGGTTCTTTTGCCCCAAGTAGTTCCCCTGAAAGGCGGGTCTGCGATTTTATTGCCAGTATGACAGATCGTTTTGCTCAAAATATGTATCAGCGTTTTTTCTGGCCGAAATCTCTGGCTTGAAATGGGCTATCTGTAACTATGTTAATAAAACTTATGATTTATATATAGAGGATGTGAAAATGACAGAAGAAGTAAAATTTATCCCGTATGAAACTGCTATAAAGATAGTAGGGAATGTGATTGAAGAAGAGCATATTCATGAACAGAATCGTCGGATACTGACAGTCTATGATAAGCAGGGCAACGAGCTCTGTTGGTATGATGCTAAAGAAATCATGGCTGAAGCAGGGCAGGGGGGAAGTATAAACGAGTCTGATGAAGCGAAACAGGCAGCCGTATCTATTATTCTTCGCCAAATCCCTGATTGGGCAGCTGAGGACGCGCTCAAGAATATGAAAGCTCAGGATGGTCCTGGTCTAAAATGTAATTGCAGCGATTAATTGCTCAGTGCCTTTATATAAACAATTTTATATAGTTGAAATAAGGAGCTTGGTCTCAGGTTGTTAGGTGGTATTATCGTCGCGCGATTTCGGATTTTGGAATGTGGATTTTGGATGATTTATCCGCGATCCAAAATCTAAAATCCGAAATAATTCGTTTCACTATCGTAGTACAGAGGTGTTACCGATAGGCCATCTTCTCCAGGTGCGATTGATTCTATCTGAATTTTACAACACGCCTTTCGGCATCCTGGGAATTCTGTCTGGGCCAAGGGTGAAGCCGCCATCCAGTTTCAGGACACTTCCTGTCATAAAAGGGGCGTCCTGGATGAGGAAGAATGCCGCTTTGATGACATCTTCATAGGAGCCTGTTCGGCCGAGCAGGGTATGATCCAGAATTTCCTGTTGTTGTTCAGCAGAGAGAAGAGGCCACCCCCGTGTGCCTTCAGCATGGCGGCTTTTAAAAAAACCAAGCATTAGCTCGTTAACTCGTACCTCCGGAGCACCCTCTCGGGCCCATGTTTCTGTAAAAGAAGAAACAGCTCTGTTTGCAGCACTGTATCCATCATTGAAGATCATTCCTGCCGGGCCATTGCGTCCGATAATTCCAGCAATAGAAGAAAAGATAATGGCTGTAGCCTCTTTTGATGACTTCATCAGGGGGAGGGCTTCATTAAAGACAAACCATTTGGCTTTAATGGTTGTTTCCATTTCCAGATCCCACTGCTCAGAGGTGTAGGGGCCATGTACAACGGGCATTCCGCCCCGCTCAATATTATTGATCAGGATATTAAGAGTGCCAAATTCATTTTTTATTTGTGAAAATAATTTTGCGATTTGCTCAGGTTGTCTCAAATCAACCTTGACTGCTAAAAAGTCGCAGTTGAGAGAGGTAAACTCTTTCTGCATCTGCTCAGAGGCTTCCGGCCAATCATAATAGGTGAGGACAACACGGGCTCCGGCTCTTGCCAGGGCCAGGCCAATGGCTTTGCCAATTCCCTTTGACGCACCCAGGACCAGGGCAGTTTTTCCCCTGATCTCCATTGTTATTTCTGAAGGCTGTTGTGGTCGGCCATGGAAATTGGACCGATTGATTCAGGATTAGACAAAAGAAGCCTGGTTCCCGGATGGATCAGGTTGTTTTTGATATTGTTCCAGAGCTTGATTGTTTCTGGTCTCAAGTCGAATCGACGTCCAATAGACCAGAGGCTGTCTCCTCTCCTGACGTTATAATAGAGTGGGGCAGAGGCTGTTTTTGTGTGCGACTGTTTTGAAGAAGATTGCACAAGAGGGGTGACGGCATTATGTGAGTTTTCCAGATAGAGAGCTATTTGCTGGCCGGCCCTTATGCTGTGAATGTCCCGCAGATCGTTCCAGCCGGCAATCAGGTGAACAGGGATATCGTAGCGGTGGGCAATAAGAGAAATTGTTTCGCCAGGGTTGACCTTGTGGAGCACCAGTTGAGAAGAGCCGTTTCCTGAAGGGCGCGGGGTGTCTTTATCCCATAATGTATACGTAGTTGCCTGGTGGGGGATTCGGAGTCTCTGGCCTTTTTCCAGTTTGGATTTGCGGAGATTGTTTGTCTTAAGTAGTGTTGTTTTGTTCAGGTTGTATTTTCGGCATATTCCGGTCAGGGTTTCATTTTCCCGAACAATGTGGGTTTTGTAACTGGTGGTGATAGATGTATGGACTTTAGAGAGGTTGTTGGCGACCAGATTCTTTCTTCCTGCCGGAACTTTCAAAGGATAAGAAGCATTATCTGGCGGAGTGATCAATTTCCGCAGTTCCCTGTTCAAGTTGTGGATTTCTTCAAAGTCTGTATCGCAGGCAACGGCCACCGCCCGTAATGATGTCCAACGTGGGACTTCTACAGTTTCATATGCCAGAGGCGGCTGGTAATTGATATTTGTAAATCCGTATTTTGCCGGATCTTTGGCAATAAGAATGGCCGCTATGAGTTTAGGGACATATCTTTTGGTTTCCAGCTTAAGATAACGTTGCTGTGCAAGGTCCCAAAAGTTATCTACTTTGTAGCGTTTGAGGCCTCTGTTGATTTTTCCACCACCTGCATTATATGCTGCTACAGCAAGGTGCCAGTCCCCAAATTGTTCATAAAGATCTGAGAGAAAGGCAATGGCAGAGTGGGTTGACTTAACCGGATTGCGTCTTTCATCCATGTAGGAATTAATTTCCAGGTTGTACATCTTGCCGGTGGAGCGGATAAACTGCCAGGGCCCGGCTGCATGGGCCCGGGAGTAAGCAGTAAGGCTATAGCCGCTTTCAATCATTGGGAGATAGGCAAGGTCAAGGGGAAGGCCGGCTTTTTTAAGCTCGGCTTGTATCATGGGCAGATACCGGCCGGAGCGTTCAAGCCAGCGGGTAAAAGTTGACTTCTGTTTGTTTTGGAAGAAATCAAGATAAAATTCAACCTGCTTATTCATTGTTACAGGAAAATCATATGTGATTTCTGGTTCAACAGGAACATCTTCAGGAGCACCTTTTTCCCATTTTCCAAGATGTTCGAGTTTTTCAACTTCTTCAGCCACGGTAATCTCTGGCTCCGGTATGGTCAATTCTTCTATCACCGCCTCTGTTTCTTTTGTTGCAGCCTGAGCGAACAAAGGAATAACTGGTGATAGCGATGATGACGGGGAAGTGATATCCGGCTGGGTCATTTTTAATCCGGAGGAGGCACAGCCCCAAAGGGTGGGGAGAATCACCAGAGAAAAAATAAAAATATATGAATGGTAGCTACGAGTTTTTCTTAACATTATAGTGGTATTGTGTTGAATTTATGTTTTTTTAGTATGCAATAAAAATACCATCTCAAAGTCCTAGGAGATGATTGCTGCCTGGTGTATATATAGTTTCACTGTGCCTGGTGAGTTTGCTAAGGAGACAGAGGGGTAATGTGATTGGAAACTTTTTGTAATAAGTAGGATCCAAAATTGCAAGCTGCAGGCAAACTGTCATATTATAGTAAAACATTTTAACAGACAACTACATATAGAGCAAATTTCATAAAATGTTTAAAAAATTCATTATCTTGTGCTCCGGTTTGGCGAGCCTGATTATTATTACCACTATTGCAGCGTATTTCTGGTTTGTTGTTTATCAGCCCGGCGAGGCTATTCGGCAGGAGAATATAGAGAAAACCCTGTCCATGGAGAGTCCTGTCTACTACTCTGACGCGGAGACTAAAATAGGGGTTTTTTTTCAGGATTCTCACAGGCAGTATGTTTCTTATAAAAAGCTTCCGGAGTTTTTTGTTAAGGGGCTGGTGGCTTCAGAAGATCATGATTTTTTCAATCATTATGGTGTTGATTTTACCAGTTTTACCCGGGCACTCATAGCCAACCTTAAGGCGAGAAGGGTTGTGCAGGGCGGGAGTACCATTACCCAGCAGACAGCTAAAAATCTTTTCAAGCGGGAAGGAAGATCAATTAAAGCCAAACTGATTGAACTCCTTTACGCCCTGAGACTGGAATATCACTACCCGAAAGAAAAGATTCTCGAATTTTATGCGAATCAATTCTATGTAAGTGGAAATGGTCATGGTCTTGGGGTCGCTGCAAGGTATTATTTTGATAAAGAACCTCAGGATCTCGACCTGTTGGAATGCGCATTTATTGTTGGAAGCGTTAAAAGACCTAATTATTACAATCCGTTCATCAAAAAAGAACCGGAAAGTGCGACAAAAGCACGGAAGCGGGCAAAAGAACGTACCGCATATGTTCTCGGCCGGATGTATGACCTCGCAATAATTGATTCTTCTGCTTACCAGCAGGCAATTCATAAAGAGATCCCTTTCCAGCAGGGTGAAATGCGTTTCCAGCTCAATACGCTTATGGATATGGTTCGAGATAGTCTTCATGAGCCAGCTATTGAAGAAAAATTGGCGGCCCATGGTATTGAGAATGTCGCCACTTCGGGTATTCGGGTGATTACGACAATAGATAGGAAACTACAGGAAAAAAGCCTGTCTTCAGTTCGCAGTGAGCTTTCTAGGCTTGATGTGAGGTTGAATGGATATGATCGTGATGTTTTGCAGAAAACATATGCGGCATTGCCTTTCGGTAGCAGTAATGAGCCTGAATTTGGCCAGTTTTTTGCCGTAAAAGTTGTTGAAGTTAAAGCAAATTCTCAACCGGAAATACAGGTCAGTTTCAGTCGGAATGGTAATCGTCAGGGCTTAGGAGGAGTCATCACAGAAAGAGGATTACGTCCCCTTCTCTCAGCTTTGGCAAAATATCAACGGCAGCGCTGGAGTGAGGCCGAAAGTCAGGATCTGGAAAAGTTGCTTGCTGAAATCAAGATTGGAGATCTGGTGTATGTTTCTGTTCAAGATTATGATCCACTCACCTCCCAATATTCATTTCAGCTGGAAAAATATCCAGAGCTTCAGGGTGGCTCTCTTGTTATGAAAGATGGGATGATAGAGGCTCTTGTTGGCGGCGTGGATAATTTTTATTTTAACCGTGCTGTTATGGCCAAACGTCCCATGGGTTCTGTTGTCAAACCACTGTTGTATGCTGCCGCTCTCCAGTTGGGATGGAATAGCCTTGATCTTCTGAATAACACGCGAAACATGTTTGTGTTTCAAGATACTTTCTATATGCCACGACCGGATCATGAAATCGCCCACAATAAAGTTTCTATGAGCTGGGCAGGGGTCCATTCGGAAAATGTTGCTTCTGTCTGGTTGGTTTATCATCTCTGCGATCGATTGACACCCGCACAGTTTAAAGAATTGCTTGTGAACCTTGATATGGCAAGAAAACCAGGAGAATCATACAGCTATTATAAGCGTAAGGTTCGTGATGAAATGGGTATCGTAGTAAATCAAAAGGTCCTGGAAAGGGCTGCCTATGAAAAGGCAATTGAATTAAGTGAAATTGATCTTATTTTTGCGGGAAAGCAGGCTGAGTTAGACATGCTGCGCCTCTTTCATTTTGAAGACACCTATGAGGCGACTGACGAGGAGACTGAAGAGAAGGAAGATGAAACCCGTGAAGGAGAGGAGCGTCGAAGTATTAGTAAACGAAGTTACGAACGTATTGTAAATCTCCGAAATGAATTGTTGAGTATTACAGATCCGCGATATCGCGGTTCAGAAGTTGTCGAAAAGCCTGCAGCATTATATTTCCTACCTTCTTATGAGAAGTCATTTCTTCGACCGTCTCTGGCTGACAAATTGGAAGAAGCCCTTTTTGTTTTTTCTGCGGAGTATCCGGGAGGAGGTTGGCAGCGTCTTAAGAAAGAAGATTTGTCTGAGTACTTTAATGATCTGTCTGATGAGGAAAGAGAGGAATTTTTTGCCCAGGTCAGGCTTGATGATTTGCTTACAGTTGAGACAGTAAACCTTGTTAATACATACTTTGAGAGTGAATATAAAAGGCTTAGCAGGCTTTCAGCCTATGACCCCGAAGTCCTCCATTCTATAAGGGATTTCCGAACTCTGGCTGGATTGAAATACCTTATTGCCCTGTGTGAAGAAATTGGTATACAAAGTGTGCTGGAACCTGTCCTTTCTTTCCCGTTAGGTTCCAATGTGTTAAGCCTTTTAGAGGTTGCTGGGGTGTATGAGGCTCTCACCAGCGGTAAAGCATATTTTTCCCCTGAAAGTGACGAGCCCGGAATATTGCTTGTTGATAGGATCGAAGATAGTGATGGGAAAATTGTTTACCAGTCTGACATTCAGGAAAAAAGAGTTATTGACGAGCAAACGGCCCTTGCCGTCAGTGATATCTTACGCAATGTTGTTCAATATGGCACTGGTCGTTATGCGAAAAGAAATATTCGTCTCCGGAGCAGTGATCCTGAAGTAGATAAGCAGCTTATTGATTTGAATATTCGAGTGCCCGTTCTGGGCAAAACCGGGACAGCCAATCGTTTTACCAACTCTGCTTTTGCTGGGGCAGTTCCTGCGCCTGTCAAGGGTGGGAATGGAGTGAGTTTGGAAGACGATTATATTATTGCTTCCTATGTTGGCTTCGATGACAACAGGAAAATGGAGAGAACAACGACTCATATAACAGGTGCAAGTGGGGCGTTGCCTGTCTGGACAAAACTTGTTAATGGGCTTATATTTGAAAAAAATTATGGTGGAGATTTGGATTTAGTGGACCTGATTTTCAGCGGGAGAGATGAACTGCAGTTTGTTTTTCCGGATATTGGTCAGTTGCAGATACCGGTGGCTGTCCGTGAGGGCGGTGTTGCTGCCGGTACAGGGCAGAAGGAATTATCTGCTGAAACCAAATATATAAATGCCTTGTCTTTTGGCGAGGTTAAGGCTGATGGACGGTTGGAATTGAAACGATATTACCGGCCTTTCTGGCACCATAAAACATCTCTCAGCAATCAGCCATCTGGACTCCAATAACCTTCTAATTAACTAAAGATTTGCCTTATGAAATTGCAAACGAGTGTGCTCTTTCTGAGCTGTATGGTTTTAATAATCCTCCTGTCTGCATGCCAAAAACGTTCTGTTCCTGATATTATGATGGAAGAGAGGGCATCTTTTCCTCCTCCTCAGATTTCACAGCCAGCACCAGTAATTGAATATCTGGGAGAGAAGGATAAAGAGCAACATACAGAAAGTCAGCAGGATGCTGCTGAGATACCTTTGGATGAGAGCGTGCCATCTCCTGATACAGGTTATTGGAAAAAAGTATTTTCTGCCGACTTATCTAACTCGGAGTTTATATCCCTAAGGCAGAATGTCTACAGCAATAAAATCAGTCAATGGCGCATGTTGTTGGAAACACTGGAGTCTCTTGACATGGAAGCTGGAGAGTCTTCATTGTCGCAGGGATGTATTATGGAAATGGAGAGGATTCTGGCAGGATATAATGAAATAGTTAAAGGTCTTCCTGGAGAATCCTATTTGCAATTTGTTGTATGGCAAAATGATATTTCTTTTTTGGAGAGTAACTGTGAAACTGTTTTTGCCGATCAGATGGCTTCTGTTTCTGAACAGCTTGATCATTATGCCGGTTTGTCCGTTTCTCAGGCGGAGAAAGTTGTCAATCATTACGCAGAGCAGGAAAATTACGAGCGAGTGATTGCTCTTTACCGGCGTTTGACAACTTCAACAGATAGAAAACCAGATTTACTGACCCAGGAAATATACGGCCACGCACTTCAGCGTA
>Ga0233431_1006584_pt1 | contig 10377 bp, 7 predicted proteins | sample SI_118_April2016_FD_179867 | JGI IMG/M metagenome (GOLD analysis project Ga0233431, IMG submission 179867) | Seawater microbial communities from Saanich Inlet, British Columbia, Canada - SI_118_April2016_200_MG | ecosystem: Environmental > Aquatic > Marine > Inlet | place: Canada: British...
AAACCGCTTCTCAAAATTTCCATTTTCACCCCGTTCGGTAATCGTAGAGGGGGGTGCTACAAAGACCCCCCAATTGGTTATGAAGATTTGATGCGAAGCGCGCGCCCGGAACGGGCGCGGGGGTTTCGGCGCTTCGCGCCGAGGCCGCTTTTGGTTTTAGGGGCGGGAAAGGGCACGCTCGGAGCGTGCCGGGAACATTGGGGGCGGGACGGGCAAAGCCCCGTCCCACCTGCGAACTACGGGGGGCATGGGGCGGGATAAAACCCGAAACCCACGCCAGCCTTAGCCACTCCCCGCGTCCGCCCCCAAAATCTCCGATGGCGCGGCCAGCCCCACCGGAGCAAAACTCAACAATTCTTGGCGGATTGAACATCACGCCTCGACCGCTTGGGACGTGTTGGCACACACCCGCTCTTCGGCCCATGCAATCAACTCACGACGGCGATAACGGATTGAGCGTGCCGATACCTTTACGAACTGGGGACCGCCCCCCTTAACGCGCCATCCCTGCAACGCACGGACCGTATAGCCGACGAAATTCGCCGCTTCATTTTCGTTGATCATGCGATCCAGGTAATCCGGATCGCGAGCCAAGTTGGCCGAAAGGTGTTGAAACTGCATATTCCCGCTCCACAACGATTTTCGTCATGAAGCGATAGTTTCACGGATTCGAACCAACATATTTCCCAATAAATTGGGAACCTATTTATTGTTTTTTGGTTTTCCGGCGCGGTTTGAATTCCGGTGAAACAACTTTTCGAATGGTTTCATCGGAAAGGTCGGAAAACTCTAACGCCCGTTCTGGGAACCTATTCGAGAGCCAAGCGCGGATAGGTTCGTATGTTCGGCTCATAGGCTGTGAAAAATCGATCCCATCTGCGGAGGCCAAAGTTTCAAAGGCTTCGAAAACGTGGTTCTTCACAGGACGATGACCAACGGGTTTAGGTGCCTTGTTTTCTGCTGTTCGAGCATAGAAACCTTCAACCGTGCGATAGGAGACGATCCGAACGGAGTCGAACGTCAAACTGTTTCCGGATACAGACCCCCTTGCAACCGAATAGTTCCAAAGATCAGACGGAATTCTTTTCGGAATATCTTCGGGCTTCCTGGGACTTACGAAACCGTACCCGATAAGAACCTCCGACAAGAGAATTTGATGCATTTTTGGTTGAGCAAAAAAAACACCGTCCGGATGCCCGAGAATCAAATCACCGTCGTTTGCCAGACATGCCATATCCCCAGAATCGTACTCACTCGCCTTACAAAGAACCTTATAGAGCGCTGAAAGGGCCCCATCCGGTTTATCCAGGTTATCCGCGAGCAAGTGATATGCGCGCATGTACTCATCCGTCAAACTTCGCGCTGCCTCTGCAACGGCAAAGGTAATTGGCGGAAACCCGTATTCCCAAATTTGGTATGCGACGTTCTTGGAAAGCGAATCGATCATGTCATACGATAGTTCTCGGAAGCGGCAATTAACAACGCTCTATTGCCATAATTTACGTCACGCTGCTTACCTATTGCTTACCCGCAAAAAACAAGGCCTCAGCGAATTACCGCTAAGGCCTTGATTTAATTGGTGAGCGCGACAGGATTCGAACCTGTGACCGTCTGATTAAAAGTCAGATGCTCTACCACCTGAGCTACGCGCCCGTTGATTGGCTGGCGGCAAAATAGGTAGTGCGCCCGCGCGGGTCAATCCTTTTCAGCGGCGGCGCCTTCAGAATATCCCAAGCGTTCCTGCAAACGCTTTTTCACCCGCGGCGAAACGAAATGCCCGGCATCGCCACCGAGTTGTGCCACTTCCTTGACCAAACGCGACGCAATAAGCTGGTGACGGTCGGACGCCATGAGAAATACCGTCTCGATCATTGGGTTCAGGCGCCGGTTCATACCCGCCATTTGAAATTCAAACTCGAAGTCCGACACGGCGCGCAGCCCCCGAACGATCACACTGGCCCCGGCATCGGTGACGAAATCCATCAGCAGATTTCCAAATGCGCGAATCTCAATTTTGGTGCCGTCGCCGTTGGTCATTTCGGATATTTCGTCCTGGACCATAGCGACGCGGTCTTCCAACGAAAACAAAGGCTCCTTGCCCGGATTGGCGGCAATACCAATGATCAGGTGATCGACCACCCGGGTCGCCCGCGAAATAATGTCGAGGTGGCCGTTGGTTATGGGGTCAAAGGTTCCCGGATAAATGCCGACGCGCGGGTCGCTCATGGCTGGGCATCTCCCTCCGACGCGATTTCATCGGTAGCAACTTCGCCCTCGATTTCCTCGCCGTTCTCGTCTTCACCATCCTCGTCTTCGTCACCTTCGTCATCTTCGTCGCGCAGCCTCGTTACCGAGACGACGCGGTCGTCATCGCTCACGTTAAAGACGGTGACGCCACGGCTGGCCCGACCGATCACGCGGATATCCTCGACCGGCACGCGGATGATCTGTCCGCTATCGGCAACCAGAACCAACTGGTCGGTCTGGACGACCGGGAACGAGTTAACCACGGTGGCGCTATCCCCGTCACGTTGCAGGTCCATGCTGTTGACGCCCTTCCCGCCGCGGCCCGATATGCGGTATTCATAGGCCGAGGTTCGTTTGCCCATGCCGTCGTTGGAAACAGTGACGATAAATTCCTCTTTTTCGGCCATCTCGGCGAATACGGGATCATCCATACGGGCTGCCGAAGCCTGGTCCCGCGCAAGGTCCTCATCACGGTCCGTGTAGTCGCCGCTTGAAAGACGGTTGCGGGCATGGACCGCGTGCAGATAATCATCACGCTGCTCGATATCCACTTCCACATGCATCAATGCCGACATGCCGATAACCGCATCCCCTTCGTCGAGCCTGATGCCGCGCACGCCCGTCGAGGCCCGGCTGCTGAATACGCGCGCATCCGAGATGGGGAACCGGATTGTCTTGCCAAGGCGGGTGCTGAGAAGCACGTCGTGATCCTCGGTGAACGTACGAACGCGCACCAGCTTATCGCCTTCCTTCAATTTCATGGCGATCTTGCCGTTGGCGAAAACGTTAGTGAAATCGCTCAACCGGTTGCGCCGGATGTTGCCGGAAGCCGTGGCCAGCGCGATGAACAGGTTTTCCCAGGTGCTCTCGTCCTCGGGCAAGGGCAGCATGGTGGTAATGATCTCGCCCTGATCCAGGGGCAGCAAATTGATCATCGCCTTGCCACGAGCCTGTGGCGAGCCCAGAGGCAGTCTGTAGACCTTCAGCTTGTAAACCATGCCGGTGGACGAGAAGAACAGCACCGGCGTGTGGGTGTTGACCACGAAGACCCGGCTGACGAAATCCTCGTCGCGGGTGGCCATGCCCGAACGTCCCTTGCCGCCGCGCTTCTGCGCGCGATAGGCCGAGACCGGAACCCGTTTGATATAGCCCGAGTTGGTGACGGTCAGCACCATGTCCTCGCGCTGAATCAGGTCCTCGATATCCTGTTCAAACTCGTTGTCTTCGAGCGCCGTGCGGCGTGGCGTATCGAACCGGTCCTTGATTTCCAGCAACTCGTCACGCAAAACGCCCAGCAGTTTTTCGCGCGAGCGCAGAACGGAAAGATGCTCCTCGATCTGCTTGCCAAGCTCGGCCAGATCATCGGCGATCTTGTCACGCTCCAACCCGGTCAGGCGGTGCAGGCGCAACTCAAGAATGGCTTTGGCTTGCGCTTCGGACAGTTGATAAACGCCGTCCACCACCTTGCGTCCGGGCTCATCTATCAATTCGATCAAGGCTTCGACTTCGCTTGCGGGCCACGGGTGTTCCATTAACTGCGCGCGCGCCGTCGCCGGATCGGAAGCGGCCCTAATCAGCGCAATTACCTGGTCGATATTGGCCACGGCAACGGCCAGTCCGGCAAAGAGATGCGCCTTGTCGCGGGCCTTCGACAATTCGAAGATGGTGCGCCGACGGATCACTTCCTCGCGGAAAACCAGAAACGCCTCAAGGATTTGCTTGAGGTTCAACATTTCCGGCTTGCCGCCGTTAAGCGCCAGCATATTGACGCCGAAGCTGGTTTGCAGGGGCGTATAGCGGAACAACTGATTGAGGACGACTTCGGGTACGCTGTCGCGCTTCAACTCGACGACGACCCGCACCCCGTGACGATCCGATTCGTCGCGCAGGTCGGAAATTCCCTCGATTCTTTTGTCGCGCACGGTTTCGGCGAAAATCTCGACCATGCGCGCCTTGTTCACCTGATAGGGAACCTCGGTAATGATAATCGCAAAGCGCCCCTTGCGGATTTCCTGAATTTCCGTTTTGCCCCGCATGACCACCGAACCGCGGCCCGTATGAAAGGCCGAGCGAATTCCGTTGCGGCCCAAAATGATCCCGCCGGTCGGGAAATCGGGGGCCGGAATGCAGGTATCGATCAATTCGTCGATGGAGACTTCCGGATTGTCCATGATGGCGAAACAGGCGTCGATCAATTCACCCAGATTGTGGGGCGGAATATTGGTCGCCATGCCCACCGCGATGCCGCCGGCGCCATTCGCAAGAAGATTGGGGAAGCGGGCGGGAAGAACCTTCGGCTCGCTTACCGATTCGTCATAGTTCGGCTGGAAATCGACCGTATCCCTGTCGATATCGTCAATCAGCGCATGCGCCGTGCGGGCCATTCGGGCCTCGGTGTAACGCATGGCCGCGGCGCGGTCGCCGTCCATGGAGCCGAAATTGCCCTGGCCGTTGATCAACGGCACGCGCATGGAGAAATCCTGCGCCATACGCACCATGGCGTCATAAATCGCAGAGTCGCCGTGCGGGTGATATTTACCCATGACATCGCCGACGATGCGGGCGGACTTGCGGAACGGCTTGTTGTAGTCGTAGCCGCTCTCGTTCATGGAATAGATGATGCGTCGATGGACGGGCTTAAGCCCGTCACGAACATCGGGAAGCGCGCGGCTGACGATCACGCTCATGGCGTAATCGAGGTAGGAGCGCTTCATCTCGTCTTCGACGGTGACCGGTGTAATGTCGTATTCGGGCGTCGTGATCGGTGGTGTCGTCAACGGCAATCACTCGATTTTTCTGTGGCGATCAGGGACAGGCCAATCGGCCCGTTTTCCAGAGAATTCCAGAAGAACGAAATCTAGCACACGACCCCGCCTCAAACAACGAAATGTCGGGGTTTTTTCAGTTTGCGGGATGGGGTTTAGCGCGCCCGTCCGGTTACAATTTGCGGCGTCTGGTCGCGACCGTAATAACGTCGGGCGTAATAGGTAAGGGTGTCCTTCAGGTAGGCCTCCAGTTCGCCCGTCGATACCTTGCCGTCGCCATTGCCAAAGCGTTTCCCATCGGCCTCTCCGGCTACCGCTTTCAGATAGTATTTGGTAAACAGGCCGTGCGATCCATCCTCTTCCCAAGACGCCACTTGTTCCGCCGTTCCCGCCGAAATGACGGTGACATTGGACGGTATTTCAGGCGCGCTGGGGCGAACGAAGACACCCGAGCTTCGCGGCACCACGGAGCCTCCCTGGCTGACCCCCGAGAAGCAGGCCTCCAGAACAACCGTGATTCGTTCAGCCGGAAGCCGTCCGAGGTTGCGATACAGCGTTTGCAGCGGATAGCCGTTCAAGCGAATTCGCGCGCCGTCCGCATCCGCCGGCACAAGATAGGATCCACCTGTATCCCCACCCGGCGCGCCATGTCCCGCGTAGTAGATAAAAACCCGCGATTGGCCGGGCCGCACCCAGTCGAACAATTGACCCTTATGGTTGGTATCCGTGCCGAACACGCGGCTGAATTGGGCGCCGGTGGCGTCGCGAAGGTCGATGATGTTGCCCTCGCGGATGCCAAGGCTGCGAACCACGTATCGTTTCACGCCTTCGGCGTCGGCATAGGCCGGATCAACGTCAGGCAAATCCAGCCCCAACCGCGAGTAATCGGCGTTTCCGATAATGACGGCAACGTCGTCGGGACGTGGCGGGCTCTGCGGAAATCCCCCCACCGGCGATCGGCGCGGAAAACGCGACGGGGCGGCGGCCGAGGCTGATCGTCCCTGCCCTTGCCGCCTACTTTGCAGGCTGGGCCGGGTCAACGCTGAAATAGCCTCGGCAAGTTGCACATCCGCGCCCCCGTCCGGCCCCTTTTCGACGGCGATGTCGGGCTGCAAGCCTGATCCGTCGAAGGTGGTGCCCAGATCGGAATAGTAACGCAATGTCGTCAGGCGCAAAGCCCCACCGTTATCCAGCGGCGTAATGGTTTGCACGGAACCCTTGCCAAAACTTCGAACGCCGACAATAACCGCGCGCCGCAGGGACCGCAGCGATGCGGCCACGATCTCGGACCCGCTGGCCGTTCCTCCGTCGATAAGCACGCTAATCGGTACGCCACGGCTCATATCCCCAGGCTTGGCCCGCTGGGTTTGTCCGTCGCCCTTTCGCCCGCGAATGGAGACGATATCGCCACTTTCAATGAACTGGTCGGCAACGCCCACGGCGGCTGACAACAGGCCGCCGGGGTTGCTTCTGAGATCAAGGACAAGACCCTCTGGCGCATCGTTCGGCTGCGCCCACATTTGGCGAAGAGCGGCGCGTAGTTTGTCGGCCGTGTTTTCCATGAAGGAAGAAATACGGATATACGCGATGGTCCCTTCCCTGCGCCAATGCACACTTTCGATGGTAATGATCTCGCGCACAATCGGAACATCAAAAACCCGACCACCCCTGTCGATCGTGAGCCGGATTCGCGTTCCAGGTTTTCCCCGCATTCGGCGAACGGCCTGCACCAGCGTCCATCCTTCCGTGGAAACGCCGTCGAGGTTGGTGATGATGTCTCCGGCCTTGATCCCGGCGCGATAGGCGGGCGTTCCATCCAACGGCGAGACCACTTTCAAGCGCCCGTCTTCCACCGAAACGCTTATCCCCAAGCCACCAAACGTGCCCGAGGCGCCAATCTTCATATCTCCGAATTTTTCGGGCGACAGATAAGATGAATGCTGATCGAGTGACGATAGAAGCCCCTCGGCGGCGGCTTCCAGAAGTCGGTTCACGTTGGTTGCGCCGCGCCGCGAATCAATTTTCAGCATGCCGTCGATTGCGGCGTCTTCCATCTGCCCGATGCCAACCGCGTCGACATAATTCTCACGGACATTGGTGGCGACGCGATCCAATATCCCCAGCGCGCGCGAAATTTCACGCCCCGGCGCGCGGTCATCGGCAAGAAGGCGGAACTGGTCTTCGACGCGCGGCAAACTTCCGGCCTCCGACGGGCTCGGAATGCCCGCCAGAACCAATATGACCACTATCACTGAGCAACCGACTAACCGCATGGAATTCTCTTAGCAATTCAGCGGTTGGCGAGGCTAGAATGGGATTTCGTCGTCCAGATCGCCGCCCGGCGCGCCGCCGCCGCCCGGGGCGCCGCCGCCGCCGCCTGAGCCGGACCCTCCGCCGCCGTTCCAATCGGGGCCATCGCCACCACCGCCCGGGCCGGGATCGCTGGAGTCATAATCGCCGCCACCGCCGCCGCCGCGGGTGTCCAGCATGGTCAATTCGCCACGGAAGCGCTGCAACACGGTTTCCGTCGTGTAGCGTTCCTGGCCGTCGTTGCCGGTCCATTTGCGGGTTTGCAGCGCGCCCTCGACATAAACCTTCGAGCCCTTGCGCAAGAAACGCTCGGCCACATCACCCAGACGGTCGTTGAAAATAACGACCCGGTGCCATTCGGTCTTTTCACGGCGTTCGCCGCTGTTCTTGTCTTTCCACGATTCGGACGTGGCCAACGAAAAGTTGACTATCTTGGTCCCGTCCTGGGCGTAGCGAACCTCAGGGTCCCTACCGAGATTGCCTACCAGAATGACCTTGTTAACGCTGCCTGCCATGAAAAATCCCCTACGTCGAAATGTCGGCGCAGTATGTCACCCGGCGAGGAATCATGAAAGGCCCCCGTGGTTCGAAAATTGAGAATTTCGGATTGTCACGGCGGTTTCGGTTAAACCACCATATCAACGTATTGGCCGAGACCACCGGCACTCGCCGTCACTGCCGCCGCCGGTTGCACCGGCTCTACGGGCTGCACTTGTTGCGTCGGTGCGGCCTCCTGAGTATCCGATCTGGCGGACGTCTCGTCTTTCGGAACCGCTTCGTCTGTCTTTAGGCGGTCTTTGACCGGTGCTGCCGACAGTTTCTGACGCTCGACGACGGTTCTGGCGCTCTGTGCAACTTCTGCAGTGTTTACGGCATCCATTGTATTTTCGTTCTTTTGCCAAAAAGAGAATTCAACCGTAACACGTTCAAACAAAACATTCCTATTGGGGTATTCCCGCGCAAATGAAGTAGAATATCTAGGGATTTCCCCGAGTTTTTGGCCGCTTTCCTCGACCTGACGGTCTTTTCAATTTGGGGACTCCCTTTACGCCCCGTCGCGTTCCATATATGTCTGAACCGTTTCTTGCCTCGGCCGTATCCTTTATCGAGTTGTTGATGGAAAAAATCGAAATACGCGGCGCTCGCGAACACAATCTGCGCAACATTGACGTAGACATTCCGCGCGATCGCCTGACCGTCATCACCGGACTTTCGGGGTCGGGCAAGTCGTCGCTGGCCTTTGATACCGTGTATGCCGACGGCCAACGCCGCTATGTGGAATCCCTGTCGGCCTACGCCCGGCAGTTTTTGGAACTGATGCAAAAGCCGGACGTCGATTCCATCGAGGGCCTGTCACCGGCCATTTCCATCGAACAGAAAACCACATCGCGCAACCCGCGCTCGACGGTCGGTACCGTCACCGAAATTTACGACTACATGCGGCTGATGTTTGCGCGCGTCGGCGTGCCCCATTCGCCGGCCACCGGCCTGCCCATCGAAAGCCAGACGGTCAGCCAGATGGTCGACCGCGTCATGGCCATGAACGAGGGAACGCGGATTTTTTTGCTGGCCCCCATCGTTCGTGGCCGCAAGGGCGAATACCGGCGCGAGCTTCAGGATCTTCGCAAACGCGGGTTTCAGCGCGTCAAGATCGACGGCGAGCAATTCGACATCGAAGACGCGCCGGAACTGAACAAAAAGGTCAAGCATGATATCGAGGTTGTCGTTGATCGATTGGTGGTCCGCGAAGGCATTGAAACCCGCCTGGCGGACAGCTTCGAAACGGCGCTGGAACTGGCCGACGGCCTTGCCTTTGCCGAAGACGCAGATTCTGGCGAGCGCACAACATTCTCAGCCAAATTCGCCTGCCCGGTGTCCGGCTTCACCATCGACGAGATTGAGCCTCGCCTGTTCTCGTTCAACAATCCGTTCGGTGCCTGCCCCGCGTGCGACGGACTGGGCACCGAAATGTATTTCGACCCTGATCTGGTGGTTCCCGATGACCGGTTGTCGCTGGCCGAAGGCGTGGTCGCCCCATGGGCCAATTCAACGTCGCAGTATTATCTGCAAACCCTTGAATGTCTGGCCGGTCATTACGGGTTCGACCTTCGCAAGTCCTTCGCCAAGCTGCCAAAAAAGGCGCAGAGCGCAATCCTTTACGGTTCGGGCAAGACAGATGTCACCATGCGCTACGACGACGGTCGCCGCGCTTACGAGATAAAGCGGCCGTTCGAAGGCGTCATCCCCAACATGGAGCGGCGCTGGCGCGAAACCGATTCATCCTGGGTACGCGACGAACTCAGCCGTTTTCAGACCGTCACCACCTGCGCCTCATGCAAGGGGCACCGTCTGAAGCCCGAGGCTTTGGCGGTGAAGATCGACGGCAAGCACATCAGCGAAATCGCCGGGATGTCCATCAACGGCGCGTCACGATGGTTCGCGGGGGTCGACAAGACCCTCACAGCGCAGCAAAGCGAAATCGCGCGGCGGATTTTGCGCGAGATCAACGAACGCCTCGGGTTTTTGAAAAACGTCGGGCTGGAATATCTGACTTTGGCGCGCGCAGCCGGAACCCTTTCGGGCGGCGAAAGCCAACGCATCCGGTTGGCCTCGCAAATCGGATCGGGCCTGACCGGCGTGCTTTACGTGCTGGACGAACCTTCCATCGGGCTTCATCAGCGCGATAACGAACGCCTTTTGGGAACCCTTCGCCGTCTGCGCGACCTCGGCAATACGGTCATTGTCGTCGAGCACGATGAAGATGCCATTCTGGCCGCCGACTACGTGGTTGATATGGGACCGGGTGCGGGCATTCACGGGGGCGCCGTTGTCGCCGAAGGAACGCCCGAAAAGATCATGCAGAGCCCCGACAGCCTGACCGGACAGTATTTGTCCGGGTTCAGTCAAATCCCGATTCCCGCCGTTCGCCGAAAAAGCAAGAAAGGCCGGGCATTGCGGGTCATCGGCGCGCGGGCCAACAACCTGCACAACGTCACCGCCGAATTTCCGTTGGGCGTTTTCGCCTGCGTGACCGGGGTATCGGGTAGTGGCAAAT
>Ga0233431_1006586_pt1 | contig 10374 bp, 10 predicted proteins | sample SI_118_April2016_FD_179867 | JGI IMG/M metagenome (GOLD analysis project Ga0233431, IMG submission 179867) | Seawater microbial communities from Saanich Inlet, British Columbia, Canada - SI_118_April2016_200_MG | ecosystem: Environmental > Aquatic > Marine > Inlet | place: Canada: British...
CGCCTTTCTCGATCGCATTCAGGAAATGGGGGGAGATATCAACGAGACGGCCGGGGATGGTTTCATGGCCATCTTTCAGGATGCCGACCACGCGACTCGGTCGGTCGACGCCGCTCTGGCACTGCTACGGGCCACCGCCGCGCTCAACAGCGACGCGGACCAGCATCCCCTGCAGATCCACATGGGCCTCAACACCGGCACGGCGCTGGTCGGTTCCACCCGCTTCGAAGGGGCGCGCGGCACCCGCTGGACCTTCACCGCCAGTGGCCCGGTGACCAACCTGGCCGCCCGTCTGGCCGGCGCGGCCGAAGCCGGCCAGGCGCTGATTGGCGCCGACACCGCCCGCTTCCTGGCCGACCGCTACCGGCTCGAAGACCTGGGTCGCAAACAGCTCAAAAACATAGCCGACCCGGTCGAGGTCTACCGGATAATCGGCACTTCAGAGTGACGCCGGCTCCTCCGTCGACGCCGACACCGGCTCCTCTTCCTCATAGTCCTTAATCCGCAGCGTAAAAACCGACCCTCGTCCCTCTTCGCTCTCCACGCGGACCATCCCTCCCAGCAGATCCGTCGACTTCCTGACGATCGCCAGTCCCAGTCCGGTCCCCTCCTTGCCCACCCCGTTTTTGCTGTCCGCCTGGCGGAATTCGTCGAAGATGTGCGGCAGGTCGCTCTCCGGAATGCCGATGCCTGTGTCGGCCACCGCCAGTTCGGCCCAGCCGTCGACGGCGCGCAGCGACAGGGTGATGCTTCCCGTCTCCGTGAATTTTGCCGCATTGCTCAGCAGGTTCATCACCATTCGCCGCACCCGGTCCGGGTCGGTGCGGATCGGTGCGATCTCCCCCAGTTCCTGCAGTAGCTGCACGTCCGGTTTGATCAGGCTCTCTATCGAGGCGGCGCAGTCGGCGACCAGCGGTTTCAGGTCGATCTGGTCGAGCTTGATATCCATGCGGCCCGCTTCGATCTTCGACAGATCCAGGATATCGTTGATCAGCGTCAGCAGATTGTTGGCGCTGATCTGCACGTTCTCCAGGTTGCGGTACTGGCGCTCATCCAACGCCTCCTTGCTCTTGCGCAGCAGGATACGGGTGTAGCCAATGATCGCGTTCATCGGCGTGCGCAAATCGTGCGACATCCGCGCCAGAAAATCCGACTTGAGCTTGTTCGCCTCCCGGATCTGGATATTCTGCTCCTGAATCTGCTCGTATTGCTCTCTCGTCTTCTGCGACAGCGTCTTCACCTGGGCCAGCTGGTTCTGCAGCGCTTTATTGGTGCGCGTGACGCTGCGCGCCAGATAGACCGACATCGACACCAGCGGAATGAGCACCCAATAGAGCGAGGTGATGTCGATCTCGGTCTGCTGGATGAGCGGCGAGACATTGAGAGCGAACAAGCTGAAACCGACGCCGATCATCCACGCCCCCTCCTTCTTCTCGCGGATGGCGTTAAAGAGCACGAGCAGCGTCTCGATGAAGAGCCCCCCTCTGAGCAACGTCAGCAGCAGTCCCTGAATCCCCAGATTGAAAGGCAGCACGAGGCGCTGCCCCGAGAGATCCAGACTCACCGAAGCGATCTCCACGATCAGCATGATCAGCAGCACCCAGAACCGCCTGGGCGGTTTCGGATTGAACAGGGAGTACAGAAAGCAGAGACCAAAGACGAAGACGACCATCAGCGCCAGCTGTCGGATCACCGAAATCATCTCCAGCGTTGCATACGCAGTCGCTTCTAGCTGGAAGCCGGAGAAGATGGAGATGCCGATGAAGCCGGTGTACATCGCGTAGAACAGATTCGCCTTGCTGCGGGGGTCGAACAGGAAGAGCAGCATATGCAGTAGCGTGAAGGCGAGCAACACGCCGGAAAAGAACATCTGGTAGCCGACCGATTTTTCCATCCGTTCATGGAGGCTGTCGGTCCGCTCCTGCACGTTTTGACCGGTCAGGGTCAGAACCTTGGCGATGCTCACGTCCTTTTCCACCAGAACCAACCTGCCCAGTCTGCTCACATCCCAGGTTTTGTTGGCCCCCGGGCTCCAGGCGATCCAGGAGCTGGTGCCGTCCCGATCTCGATCGAGAACACTCACGTCGAAACCGAATACCAGGTCGGGGCGCAGTGCAATCTGGCCGTCGCTCGAGCCGGTAATATCGACCCGCCACTCGAACTGATACCCGTCCTCTTTCCACGCGAGCACGCTCTGGACGTTTTCCTTCTTGCCCGGTCCGTGAACGCCGTGTCCGTTGCCCCGAGCAAAATACTGGACCGGCATCTTTTGTTGTCCCGGTCGATGGCGGTGTAGATAGAGCTCGGCGCCGTCCTGTGCATCCCAATTTCCCTCTCCGGGCCGTCCTTTGACGATGGAGTCGTCGAGCACATGGGCGGCGACATACAGGGCGTTCTCCTCCTGGCTGTATCCGACCTGCATCCAGCCTTCAAAATCCTTGGCCCCGCGCAGTTTGTCGCCGTGTTCCTGGAACAGCACCGGATAGCGGATCATATCCTCGGGCCAGTCCGCCAGATCGCCGTCTACAGTGATCCCCTCCACCGGGTAACCCAGCGCGATCTTTTCGGGCGTTGCCCCGGCTTCTCCGGGAAGTCCGAACGCCAGCAGCATGAGACAGATGAAAAACAACATCGACAGTGCACTCCTTTGACGAGAATCCATACCCAGCAGTGTTGCAATGACCGTGCCAGCGAAGATGAGGCGAAACGACGCTACGGTCATTTCTGTATATTACATCATAAATCTTAGAATATCAATGTGTTATATATTTCATACCGGATTGTCGGTTGCCGGTGGGAACGGAGTCCGATGGCGCGATTCGCCACTGCTCGGATGTCGGACCCCCTCCCTCTCTCGTTCTATTCTTCATGCTTCCACCCGCACGACCACAATCGTCTGATCGTCCCCCTGCGCCACTTCCCCGGCTCCTCTTGGTGGCGCTGAATGACGAATCCGCCTGTAGTGCCAGGTTTTGGGCCTATAATAGCGCTTGACGCTATTAGCGACTTGCGTTATCATCAAATATGATCGAAACATTCAGATGCAGAGAGACCGAAAAAATCTTTAATCTGCGCTTTTCGCGGAAACTGCCGCAGGATATTCAGATGGTCGCCCGGCGTCGCCTGCGCTATCTGCATGCAACCAAAAGACTGGAAGATCTGATGATCCCTCCGGGGAATCAACTGGAAGCTCTGAAGGGAAATCGCAGAGGTCAGCACAGTATCCGCATCAATCGACAGTGGCGGGTTTGTTTCGTCTGGCGGGACGGCCATGCCTACAATGTCGAAATCGTCGATTATCATTGAGAGGATTGCCATGTCGGAAGAAAAGATGCCTCCTGTCCACCCGGGCGAAGTTCTGCTCGAGGACTTCCTCAAGCCCATGGGAGTCAGTCAATACAGACTGGCTGTGAGTATCAACGTGCATCCGCGCCGCATCAACGAAATCGTGCACGGCAAACGCCGGATCACAGCCGACACGGCGCTTCGATTGGCGCGTTTTTTCGACACATCGGCGGAGCTGTGGATGAATCTGCAGACTCAGTACGATCTGGACGTCGCTGCAGAGGAACTTGAAAATCAGCTCGAAGAACTGGTGACGCCGTACGCCGCTCTGGTGTGACTCCACAAAACTCCACGGATTCAGCATCCCGGCGATTTTTTGAAAATCTGGAAAGAGCATCACCCATGGCCAGGACAACGGTGAGACTGAGCGAATTCACGCTGGGAAGCCTCAAAGAGATTGCCCGGAACAAGGATATGTCGGTCAGTCAGCTCTTCAATGAGATCGCCCTCCAGTACATCGGCGCGCAAGAAGGGACTCGCATGATGCAGGTGCGTGCTGCACGCGGTTCACAAACCAAGGCACGCAAAGCTCTGGAGAAAATCCGCAGGGCAGACCGCCCCCTAGCACCGGGGGATAGCGCTGCCTCCGATTAACGCTGACCATCTGATCATCCCCCTCACCTCGCCTTCCTCTGTTTTACCCGGCCCAGCAGGTGAACAGTGCCCGATATGCGCGGTGAAAATATCTTGTCTTTATTCATCGAAGGCCCGATTTTCTGTAATACTCGAGGGAATCTCCCTCCAGAGATCTCCATTTTCATCAAGGCTGAAAGAAGGCAAGATGACCGACCTCATAGTCAAATCCGAGCACGCTGAAGAAGTGAAGTCGGCGGTCAGATCCGCTCTCGATAGCCAGCAAAACGCCCTTCGTAGCAGTATCGAAAGAACCAGAAGAATACTGGCATCCTTCGAGGAGAAATACGGTTTTAAAACCGTCGATCTATTGGCACAAGAGAGCGATGGCACTCTAAACGACGACAATCTGGAGTTCATCGAATGGATCGGTGAAGCCAGGACCTTGGAACATCTCAAAGCGGAACTCGAACTCTTCGAAGATATCAATATATGCTGATCGAAGAGTACTTCGCCCTCCTGGAATCGCTCATCGACAGCTGCGGCGACATCAGGACCAAAACGATCCACAAAGACAAACGATCGCAGCATACCGGCTATTTCAGAGCCGAACTTTTCTTTCCCGATGGTTCATCACTTCACATTCGCGAATTTGTCACCACACAACTCCGGATCGACAGATATGCCTACGTCTATCACTACCAGGATGCTGATAATCGACTGATATTTCGCTACGACAACACGCGTCATTTTCCCAACTTGCCCAATTTTCCCCATCACAAACATGCTCCTGACGGAGTCGCCTCGGCTCCGGAATCGGATCTGCAGGGTGTTGTCGACGAGATTCTGAAAGGCATGTAGCCCTCATTTTTTCTCGAATGTGCCTGCGGCGATTTCAAAGTCGTCGATTCTCAGAATAAACGTCGTCCCCTTCCCCGCTGCAGAACCAGAGATTTCCGTGCCGATCCTCCAGGTTCTTGTGCGATCCGTAGCCGTATCTCTTCAATCGCTCCCAGGTAGCAATCATCTGAAAATTCTGGCCGTCGTACCGGCTCAGGCCGTGCTTGATGCCGAACCAGAGATTCCCCTGGCGGTCCTCCAGAAATGTGCCGATGGCGTCGCCCGGCAATCCGTCCGCTGCCGCAAAGCCGGTGATCTTATTTCCGTCGTAGCGCCTGGTGCCGGGATACTGCCCGAGGAACCAGAGATCGCCCCTTTGATCTTCCAGCATGAGTTCGCCGGCCAAACCATCCTGGGAGGAATAGCGCGTAAAGGTCTCGCCGTCGTATGAGGTTATTTCGTTGTTGCGCGTGGTGATCCAGATCCTTCCCTTTCTGTCCTGCAGCACTTGCCGAATTTCGTCTCCTGTCAGACCGTCTTGCATGGTGAAGGTAGTGGACTGGCCGTCGTAGCGAGAGACGCCGGCGTTGGTGCCGAACCAGAGATTCCCTTCCCGGTCTTCCATAAGCGAAGCCACGAAATTTCCCGCAAGACCATCGCGATTGACAAAAGCCTCGAAGGACTGACCATCGAAACGGAATACACCGAGACCGTTGGTGCCGATCCAGAGATTCCCTTCCCGGTCCTCTATAAGCGAGCTGATCTTATTGGTCGGCAACCCCTCTTCGCTGGGAAAAAGTCTGAAGTTTCGACCATCGAAGCGACAGAGCCCTTTCCCACCTGTCCACTCATGCCCGGTCGAAAACCAGAGATTCCCCTCGTCATCTTCGAGAAGCAGGGTGGCGATGTTGGTGGGCAGCCCATCTTCGACCGTGAAAGTTTTGAATTCCCGTCCGTCGAAACAACAGAGGCCGCCGCCGTAGGTGCCGATCCAGAGGTTCCCCTCCTGGTCTTCGAGAAGAGAAACAATGTTGTCAGTGGGCAATCCATCTTCAGTGGAAAGTGTTTCGAACTCACGGCCGTCGAAGCGGCAAAGACCTTTTTCCGTGGCGAACCAGAGATCGCCGTTTTTGTCTTCCAGCATCGAATTCACGAAAGCGTCCGGAACGCCCTCTTCTGTGGAGAAGTTTTCGAAGCGCTCTCCATCAAAGCGACATACCCATTTCCGATCCTGTCGGTAGTAAGAATGGCCAGCTGCGAACCAGAGATTTCCCTCGCGGTCCTGCAGGATTTCTTCTATGAAATTGCTGATCAGTCCGTCTTTGGTGGAAAAGGTATTGAAACGCTGGCCGTCGAAGCGGCACACCCCTCCTCCCTGGGTGCTGAACCAGAGGTTCCCCTCCCGGTCCTGCAAGATAGCCATCATCCCGGAAGCGGGAAGACCGTCGCTCATGTCGTAGGATCGCCAGTGCCCTCGCCCCGGACCGGCTTCCACTGTTTGGCCTGGACCTACCGGTGATTCGTACAGAGAAAAGGAACTGTAGGTGATACCGAATCGCTCCTGCAAATTTCTGTAATCTTCGCTATTCCCAAAACCCCAGAGACGCTTTTGCATTGCATCAAAGACAGCGAACGAAGGGCACTCGAACAGGCGACTGAAAAGGCTATCCCCGGTAGCCCGGTCCTGCCGGGAGGATAGTGTCAGGCCGTGCGCCTCCATGGCGGGAACGATCTCTTTTTCGTACACCTGTGCGAATTCCGGAATGCGCTCCGGCGGCAGCCGGTAGGAGAGGCGGGTCAGGATCGACTCCGAAGCATTCGCAACACTGCAGCAGAGCAGCAAGATGCCGAATGTGCCGATCAGTCGCAGCGGAAATATCTTGTCTTTATTCATCGAAAATCCGATTTTCTGTAGGGAATCGAGTTTCATCTTATAGGTTTTCTTTCGTAGAGAACGATCCCGTGTGACAAGGAGGTGGAAATGAGCGTGCACATGGTGATTGAGTTAAACAATGCCGAAGGGGCCCAGACCGTTCTGCAAGCTCTGGAAGCATATAAAAGAGAATTGCGATCCGGCATTGAACGAACAAAGCGGAATCTGGTCGAATTCGAGTCTCGCTATCAGGTAGATACCGCCCATTTCCTGGCCGAGATGGTAGCGGAAGATCTCGAAGGTGGTGATATCGAGTACGTCGAATGGGCGGGTGAAGCCAAAATACTGGAGAGCCTGGAAGCGGAATTGCTGGGGCTGGAAGATGCTCGCTACCAGCTTCCCTGAATACGCGCGCAGCATCACGGATTTTCTGGATGCGGCGGTAGCTGCTGGAAATATTGTTCTGCGCTCCCTGGAAGTAGATCCACGCTCGTCTTTGCAGGGATTCATCGCCGGCATTCTGCAATTCGACGATGGGTCTACGCTGCATTTCCGCGAATTTGTCAATGTTGCCCATAATGCACCTAAACTCATGTACGTGTACCATTACCAGGATGCAGCTACTAATTTGATCTTCCGTTACGACAATGCCGCTCACAAGCCGGCACTTCCACAGCCGGAGCACAAGCACACGCCCTCGTCAGTTGAGATTTTTCCGGCTCCGGAGCTGACAGAAGTGCTGGACGAAATACTGAAACAAGAAAATTCTTGAGTTGGTAGCGGAACACTAGCTTTCACAGTCTCCGAGCTTCAGAGCAAACGTCGTTCCCTTTCCCACCTCGCTCTCGGCGCTGGTCTCGCCTCCCAGCAGCTCCACCGACTTCCTGGAAATCGCCAGGCCCAGCCCCGTACCCTCCTTCTCCATGCTCCCCTGGCGCTCCACCTGGCGAAATTCTTCGAAGATGAACGGCAGGTCCTCCTCCGGAATGCCCATCCCCGTATCTGACACTGACAGTTCTACTCGATCTTCGACCGGACGGACGCTCAGACTGATGCTCCCCTCCTCGGTGAACTTGACCGCGTTTCCCAGCAGGTTCATCAGCACCTTGCGCACGATCTCTCCGTCCGTTCGCACTGCCGGGACTGCTTCGAAGCGACGGTGGAACTGGACGTGTTCTCCGATCAGCGACTCGACCGACGCGGCGCATTCTTCCGCTAGCTGAGCGAGATCAACTTCTGCCGGGTTTACTTCGATCCGTCCGGCTTCCACTCTCGACAGGTCGAGGATCTCGTTGATCAGGTTGAGAAGGTTGTTCGAGCTGGTCTCTGACCCCGCCCAGCGTGCCGAACCAGATATTTCCTTCACTTCAAAACGCACGCGGGAGTGACTGACGCCCGGTGCATCCTCCTGCCAGCTCACCTTCCCCTGCATGTGCCCCGTCCCTGCACCTTCACCAGCCAAAATCAGATCTCCTCGATGATCGGTCACCTGGACCTTCACCGCCCCTCTCCCCCATCTCGTCCACGTGCACAGGTCATCCCCATCTCTATCGAACACGCTCAGATCGAACCCCAGAGCCATACCGGATTGGAGCTGCGTCTGCCCTTCGTTCATGAGGCCGATATCGACGCGCCACTCGTATCGGTGGATGCCATCCCCTCTGGATACTTCCACTTCAAAGCAGCTCGCAGTGATCCAGTCTTCCGGCTGGCACATAATGCCGCGATCATTGCCCCAGATGTAGCCCTGGGCTGCCAGGGAAGCTCGCTCCTCGTGGGCGATGTCCACGTACAGTTCGCAGCCGTCCTGTTCGTTCCCGTCCCGTCCCCTCTCGGCCGGAACGACGAATACCGAATCATCCGGGATCTCCACCGCCACATAGAGCGCATTTTCTATTGCGCTGTACCCCACTCGGAAACTTCCCTGGATTGAGCTCCGGCTCACTCGGAAATTTCCCTGGTCTATTTCATCGCCAAAAGCGACAAAGGAGGGATTGGTGAAGGCATAGCGCTTCAGCCCGTCCGGCCAATCCGAGAAATCTCCATCGACGGTGATATTGCTCACCGGAACGGCCACCGCGACAGCGCCGTTGTGGGCTTCTGCGCGCAGTGGCGCGAGGCTCAGGAGAAGGGATACAACGAGGAGAAAGCGAAAAACAGTCATCAGCTCTCTCCTCCAGTTTTCAACCCCTTCAAACTGGCGCGCAGCTCGCTCAAAATCCGCTCCCGATCCATCCCGTTCTTCTCGATGACCCGCGTCGTATTCCGCTGCAGTTCCTCCCGCTCCTCCAGGCTCAGATCCTTGGCCGTGATGACTACCACCGGCAGATCCCGGGTTCCCTCCTCCTCGCGCAAGCGCTGCAGCGTCTCGAATCCATCCATCACCGGCATCATCAGATCCAGCAGCAGCACGTCCGGCCGCTTCCGCCCGATCGCCTCCAGCACCTCCTGGCCGTTGGTCGCGCTCTCCACCTTCCAGCCGTCCTCCTCCAGCAGCTGGCGCGCCAGATCGACCACTACCGGATCGTCATCGGCAACCAGCACCCGGTGTCCCGGCCCCTCGTACCGCCGCAGCACCTGGATCAGCGATTCCTTATCGACCGGCTTCAGCAGATACTCGTCCGCGCCCAGCCGGAAGCCCAGATCCTTGTTGTCGATGATCGAAACGACAATCAGCGGAATATCCCGCGTCTCCGGATCTCCTTTCAATCGAGAAATCGCCTCCCATCCATCCATCCCCGGCATCATGATATCCAGCGTGATCGCATACGGTCCCATCTGCTTCGCCTTCTCGATCCCCTCCAGCGCGCGCGTCGCCCCGATCACCTGGTATCCCTCCTCCTCGATCTCCTGAGTGAGCAGCGAGATCACATCCGGGTCATCGTCGATCGCCAGCACCAGGCGACGAGAACTGTCGGCCGGTCGTTCGGCAATCTCCTCGATATTCGCATCCTCCTCCGCCACCGGAGCGTACTGTGTCGGCAGAGAGACGATAAACGTCGAGCCCTCGCCCACCGCACTCTCGACCCGAATATCCCCCCCGAGCATCTGCGCCAACCGCTTGGAAATCGACAGCCCCAAACCAGTCCCTCCGTATTTCCGAGTAGTGGAGCCGTCTACCTGGCGAAACTCGTCGAAGATATAATCCACCGACTCCGGCGGAATGCCAATGCCGGTATCCGCTACCGCCAGGTCGATCAGACCCGCGCCCGTATCCTTCACGGAAACCGTAATATTCCCCTGCTCGGTAAACTTGGCCGCATTGCTCAGCAGATTGATCAGAATCTGCCGAATCCGCGAGGAGTCCGAGTAGATGACATCGATCTCCTCCGGCAGCTCCGCCCGCGCCTCCACCTTCCCCTCGACCATCGGCGTCACCGTCCCCAGACAGCTCTCCACCAGCTCGTGCAGCGAGAACTTCTCCGGCACGATCTCCAGCCGCCCCGCCTCGATCTTCGACAGATCCAGCACGTCGTTGATCAAACTCATCAAGATCTCCGAACTCTGCAGCACCTTCTCCAGATTCCCGACCTGCCGCTCCGGCAGCAGCCCCTTCGCCTTGCGGTGGACGAGCCGTGAGAACCCGACAATCGCGTTCATCGGCGTGCGCAGCTCGTGCGACATATTGGCCAGAAACTCCGACTTGAGCCGGTTCGCCTCCTGGATCTGCTGGTTCGCCTCCTCCAGGGCGCGATTCTGTCCCTCCAATTGTTCGAAATCGTAGAAGCGGGCGTAGCCGAGGG
>Ga0233431_1006589_pt1 | contig 10371 bp, 14 predicted proteins | sample SI_118_April2016_FD_179867 | JGI IMG/M metagenome (GOLD analysis project Ga0233431, IMG submission 179867) | Seawater microbial communities from Saanich Inlet, British Columbia, Canada - SI_118_April2016_200_MG | ecosystem: Environmental > Aquatic > Marine > Inlet | place: Canada: British...
CGTTATTTATTTGAAAACCTATCGCTAATCGAAAATGAAGATGGTTATCGTTCCTTGCTTCCGCAATACGTCGACAAGGATCTGGTCAGCCGCTCTTAAATGCCCCTGGGGTTAATAGGACGCTTACTGTCATTTAACCTGTTTAAAAAGGGCCTTCTCGATTTGCATTCGCGTCTTGTGTTGTGGATTAAAGGATAGAAGTTTTTTTCGGGCAAAAACGACAACTTCTAAATAACTTTTCAAAACCGCGGTATCAACAATTGAGATATCCAGCCCTTTGTTTTGTATTGCTGCAAGCGGTTCTAAGGCATCATAAAAAGCCATCTGTCTATTTAACCCCTTGAGATCATCCGTTGTAATGGTCGAAATCAACACCTCGGTTTGGCGTGCCAGGGATAAATTGAAGAACTGAGCCGCACGTCTGTATTCTTTCTGAAAGGCATACAGAAAGTAAGACCACAAATTGAGGAAAGAAATAGCTCTGTCTTCACTTTCAAATACAATATATTGGTTCGTTCGGCGAAATAAACTCATACCAAATCCTGTTTTTCTGCACCGAGCGTAATCGATATTTTCATTCCCCGGAACTATGAATTTAAAATTGTCTTTGCGAAATTCAGCGGCCATTTCATCTTCTCTTAACATCGTTGCGTCACTGTAAATCGTATCACCATCGAGAGTGCACAGTTCCAACATAACATAGAGCCTTTTTCTTTTTGGGGGCACACCCTCAAAAGTCACAACAATTTCGTCCGGGGTTAACTTTAAGACTTTTTTGCCATAAAGAGTGCTGCCATATCCATGCAGATTGAAGTCGATTGGTGTATACCGTCGTGATTTAAGCGCGGTAAAGCTGTCTTTGGTAAAATTGTCGGAAGAGGCTGTCGTTGGTAGAATTGCCACCAAAATAGCAACCAGGATTGACACAAAAACAAATGTTTTTAATCTAATTGGGATTTCAAGACTCTTCATGCATCTGAAATATAGCCCAAAGGATACCTTTTTTGTTAAAGCCGGCTTAAATAGGTGCATGTTTAACCTCCCTTGAGTTGGCTTTTAATTTGCACAAACAATTTTCCATACTAAATAGTAAAATTTACCAGACTCAAGATGGTAGATGCAGTGAACACAAACAAGTCTGCGACGAGATTATTAATGTGCCAAAGGGAAACAACTACCGCGCTAAAGGATTTGATGGGCGATTGAGAGTGTCGTGGTTGAACACAAATCAGTCTGAGGGAGAAAGAGAATTGTGGCTTTCGCAGATGGTTGAATATATTATCATCTTCATCAAATTCAAGTCAAGAACTTTCGATGATCTTCAGGAAAACGGGGATCAGCCCTTGACAATTGCTGTACTTGTCTAGTCTCAAGGGCTGCCCCCGATCTCGTGATACAACGCGATTCATCATTGAACCAGTCTTCAAGTTCAATCCCAAATAGCTGTTTGAAAGGTGGTCAAGTCCGCTCCTATCTCTTTTTTATTGATTCGTTAATTTTATCCAACCGGAGGGCAAACTTGCGATCCCCGGCCATCTTCTTTTTCATCCGAAAATATATTCTCATACCGCCTTCCGTGGTTCATGATATTGTACCATGCACCTGGATATTCTATTCGAAGTGGCTGAGGCATAATGCCTTTAAATACTATCCTCATTCAAGTAGGTCCAGAGCAGACTTGTCCCCCACCCGTTTATATGGGATTGATGAGCCTGCTCGAGACGGAACGAGAAAAGGTCGAGGGGAAAAGGGTCGGGATTTTCAGCTACGGCAGCGGGTGTGACGCTGAGTTTTTTATTTGCGATATCAATCCGGACATAAAAAGCATTATTAAGAATCTACACTTTAAGGAGCAACTGGAGAGAAGAGAACAGATTTCCATTGATCATTACACCCACATATACTCAAAGCAAGATAAAGACGTGATCTATTTCGCACCGGAAATCCAAAACTTCAAAGACGATTTCACCCACTTTGTTTTTAAGGGGATAAAAGATCACAAACGCCAGTATATTTGATTACTTATATGCCATTGTTGGGCGCTTTTATTGTTTTTTATATCTGTCAAAAATGAAGACGCTGCCTCTTTGTTTTCATAACCCCAAAAGATTCTCATTTTTACGCTATCCAAAATGTGAAACCCTTAATAACAATAATTTATAAAGAAACTTATAATCTGACGTACGCATCCCGTCCCGCATCCCGTCCCGCATCCCGTGGAATCCCAACGATTCGGATTTAGCTGGGCACGAGCATTCGCTTTGTTATGCAGTTTCATTTTCTCTTTATAATCTCTTTGCCACCAATATCCATCTTGAATGTATCATTGAGAATCCCTTCAGGACATACGGTTGTGCATGTTAAACAGAAAATACACTCTGTAGAGAATACCCTTTCCCCACTATTTACGTACTCCATAATATTAATGTCCATTGGACATGCCTTGGCGCATGTACCGCATTGGGTGCATTTTTCAGGGTCTCCTTCGATTTTGAGTAAAGAGAGCCTGGACGTAAACTTAAGTATTGCTGTGATCGGGCATAAATATTTGCAAAAGGCCCTATTATCCCTCAACGCAAAGGCTAGTAGGATCGCAGAAGTAAAATAAAAGACATTGCCTCCAACAAGCCATACCAACGCTGAATTCCCTTTCGGGATAGGCTGGTAATTATAAAAAAACCATAATATCAGAACCAAGGACAAACTGACACCAAAATGGACATACCTTAACATCTCCCATTTTGCTGCGATCCTCCCATTCGCGTTTCGTTTAAAAGGAAGGAAATCGAGAACCATGGCGGTCCAACAGGCCCACCCACAGAATCCTCTTCCAAAAAGAATTGGCCCAAAAATCTTTGCAACCATATAATGAATTACAGAACCCGCAAACACTCCTGTAAGCAAATAGAAAAAAAAGCCTTCCAATTGCATGTTTTCTTTCTTAAGTAGGCCAAGAAAACACAACATGTAAATGCCAACAAGCAACTGTGCTAACCGTCTTCCAGAAGGCTTACTTTTTCGTGGGAGCAAGACATACAAGCCTATTCCAAACCCAATAGCAGTTCCAATGTAGCCAAAATTCAATAGATAAAAGGCTTTTCCGCTTGTCTGCCATAAAACAAAAGCAATACTCCAGAATACAACAAAAATGATTAGAGGAACTCGGAGCTCTTTTAGCGTATTCATTTCTTTTCTACTCTGTTCATAGTGCTATCTTCATAACGCGCTTTTCAGCGGGCGCGGCTTTTTGCGCACCGCTGCAAAAGGCTTGTTATGCATTAATTCTGTTCAGACTTGCAAAGTATTGTTTCAACGTATGCTTCCCATATTCGGGAGCAACCATTTCTATTGCCATGACTGTCATGAAGAATTCTATTGGACCATAAAACTGGCTTCTCGTGAAAATCCTGACCGACTTGAGAATTGAAGCTCTTATCCATTCTGGAATATATGTTATTTTTGAGGGAACTCCCAGTATTTCAAAAGCGGTCGCCGCAATTTGGTTTTGGGTGAGGGTTTCGGGTCCACCGACATCTATTTCAAGATTTGTATTATCGATGGCGTCGACACAAACTTTTGACAAATCTTCACCGTGAATGGGATTCGCCTTCAACTCTCCATCGCCGAACAGATAGATCCGCCCCTTTTTCGCCATTTTACAAAATTCGGTCATATCGGAGAAAAAACCGTTTGGTCGGATGATACAATAGTCCAATCCCGATTTTTTCAATTCCTCGACAAACATCTCTTTCGCCGAGCATATTTTCAGATGTCTGAGGTTTTCACCGTTTAAAACGGAAACATAAATAAACTTTTTGACGCCGCTTGATTTTGCCTGTTGCAACAAATTCCAGTTGGCCTGATAGTCAACATCCATAAAGGTAAGTCCATCCTTTTGCTTAGTTATTCCAACGGTGGATATGACAACATCAACGTTCTTGCAGCAACCTTTTATTGAATCGAGTCGGGTCAGTTCGGCCTTAATCGTCTCGTTTGCCACTATGCCTTTTTGTTTCAATCCTTCGGGATTTCGTGCAATCGCTCTGATGAAATAAGCTCTTTCCTGAAGTTCTTTGGCAATATAGCCTCCCAAATAGCCGGAAATTCCAGCCAATAGTACTTTTTCCATGCCGTTTTTCCATATTTGCATTACGTCGCGGGTAACCAGGACAAAAAGCGCCAGATTTTTGGATCTGAGTTAATCCGCTTGTTATGCGCAAGGTAGCCATACCATCAGCTCACTGAGCGCAGTTGAAGACATTAAATATGTATCTTGACTTGTCACCGATCGTTTCTGAATTTCTTTTAACAATCGAATTGATCGCCAGGATTCCACATTCATATTTCTATTTCCCCGCCTATCAGATACATGCCCCCACATATGTTGCAGGGAGTTTCTTATACCACCCTCTGGTGGTCGTGTTCGTAAAAACTCTGACAACACCATTGCCAACTCAGAAAAACTTACCTTTTTTGCTACATCGCGGCCGATTTCTTCGTATGCATTTACATTACGAGCAAGCACTGAATATTTGTGATGACTCCACAAATGCTGTGCATTAACTGGTAAAGGTATTCGACCTTCTTCTTTGTTTAAATATTTCGATTTTAATATTTCATATTGCTGGGAAGGTTCATCTATATAGACATCTGGCCAAACACCTCTATTCGATCGTGTAGTGACAGGCGATTTATCTGTAAATCCCCTGAGCATCATTTCACAGCTCAACTGCTTATGACGTTGTTTTAGGGCCCAACCGTAACCGACCCATCTCATGGTTTCAGGATGGTTAGAATACCCTTTTTTCCCCTTCACGATGATGGAAACAATCCCATGAAGCTCTCGATGCTCACCAAGTAAACTTTGCCGGTTTAAATAGCCTGGACTTACATCCCATACTCTCATTTTGCTTTTCTATGCATAACCGCGGATCAGGCGCGCTTTCAAGCGTCGTCTGCATCCGCGTTGTTCGGTAAGCTCGTAATCCGGATCCGGAAGCGTTTCAAATCCGCAACACCCTCCCATTGCGGCAATCTCGGCGTCGGGCCGTCGATCCGCACGAGAGGAGGCTTGTGATCCGCTAATGCGTTGATCTTTGCCCATAATGTGATGTCTCCCCAAAATTGTGGAGGTGAATCAGCAGCAGCCACGGCGGAAAAGATCTCGGATGGTGTTTCACAGCCGCCATTGATAGCCTCCAAGGCAAGAGACTCAAGACGTCCCAGACCGGTTTCCGGGTCAGGCTGCTCCTGAAGCCATCTCTTCACAGCAGCGGGAATCCATAGTAAGGGTGCATCGTCTCTACGTGACAGTTCGGCAAATAAGGTTGGGTCCTGAGTTGCAAACGCCTTGTCCACAATTTTGGCAAATCGGAACTGGGCATCCGTAACCGGGTGCCGCTGGTCATACAGCGAGGCCATCTGATCCGGCTTAAGCTGGCCAAGTCCATTGAAAGGCATAATCCCGGGAAATTCATCAACACAGAGAAGCTCTGCTATGTGGATGCCCTTGTGAAGCATGCACGCAAGAAGGTGAGCGAGCATTGACTGATCGAACAGGCACGCATCAAACCACAGGACAATTCGCTCGTAGTCTGTTGCGGCTGCCAGCTTTTTGTACTGGCTTTTCAACGTACCTAAAACGTGCTTTTTGTCCAGTCCTCCTGCGGTTGCCTGCTCAAGGAACTGTGCACGAGCATTGAGAGTTTCATCATCCGGCCAACCGGAATTCCGAGGACCATCGTACAATATGTCATGCCAAACAAACACGTCCCCTGGGATGCCGGACTTCGCAAGAATATCTCCAGCGCAGTCACCACTTGTCATATGAAGCGTTTTATTCATGTGATAAATAGAATTTATTTGGCTCTCGTTCTTCCAGTCCTTCAAAACAGTTATATGGGCTATAGGGGTACTCATCCAAATGTTCGATTACGATACCTTCACGTATCAGAGAATTGATAACCTCACTCAAAGGATGTGCCCATGGAAAACTCTCTGCATTAAAATCCTCGCTGTTTTCTGTATACGTACCTTCCGTGTCAAAATCAGGTTCAATTTTTCCTTCAATTCATTTGCCCTGTCAATCGCAGCATCGGAAAAATCCACACCAGTAACTTTTGCGCCTCTACGTGCCCACGAAAGAGTATCCATTCCAAAATGGCACTGAAGATGAAGAAGCGATTTATTTTCTACATTCCCTAATTCTGAAACTTCAATATCATTGAGGGAGCACGAACCGTTCAGAAAGCTTTCCATGTCATAGAACTTTGATTTGAAGTGAATTTCTGTCCTTTGGTTCCAACAAGTTTTATTTGCTTTTAGGAAATTCATATAGGTTACTTTCTGTTTCTATTGCAAACACCGCACATAACGCATTTCTCACCTGACGGTGTGGAGCGGCAGCGGAACACCGGTTAGGTGTAATAAATTGTTAAACAATTTTGTTTTCCGCCCTTCCTTTTCGGTATGCAGCAGTAAGCATAAAGCGACACAGGATTTTTCTCCAACCGGATAACTTGTGCGCTTTGGACGCTAAGCTGCGGCCGCATTTGTAGCATTCTGTGGCATACCATGAAAAAGACGTGCCGCAATCGGGGCATGACCAACGCTTTTTCTGTACATCGAGCCAGTGGGCAACGCCGTTAAGTTTAATATTTTTCAGGCTGGCAGCAGCTCCATGGAGATGGGGGAGGAGCTTTGCCACTGTTTGCCGTGTCCTATAGCTTTTGCATGGGTAATCGGCGCAGTCTATGCAGTGCTCGATGCCTTTTTCTCTCGCGCAACGACGGATAACGCATGCCTTACAACCAGCGTATATATTGCCTGACTTACAGCCACCGCAAGAGAGTTCCTCCTTTGGCACGCCTCCGAGACAGCCGACAAAACCATCAGCGCGACCTGTTTTGCTGTACATAGCTATAGAGCACGCACCGCAATAGCTTCCGCAGTATGTATCAGGATTGAACATATTCATTTTTTTTTATCACCAATGATCTCTAAATCATGATTCTCAACTATTTCTTTATACTTTTCTCTTACTTCTTCTGGGTCTGTCTTTTCATTTCCTAAGTCAATGAGAAGACAATCTGCCTTGCTTCTACTTAGCCTATTGCTTCTCCATTTTCTCTCAAAACCACCTGATGCTGCAACACCAGCCAAGGCAGCGGCTATAGATGTAAATACTGTTGCAATATCTGGGTTTTTAAACAATTGGATTTGGGCTCCAGCTAAGATACTAAAAATTATTGAACCAAAAAGTGCCGAATGATGGACAAAACTCCATCTTCTTTGGGCTTTTAATCTTCCTTCACGCCAATCAATTATTGAGTTTTTTTATTCTTGAGTATTGGCCATAGAGAAGACCTCCAATTTTTTGTATAGCGATGAAGCTAAAAGTCGCCAGGGCCTAAACTGACTCCAAAATCGGGAGGCAAACTTGCGGTCCCCGGCCACTTTTTTTCACCCTTAAATATATCCTCAGACCGCCTTCCGTGGTTCATGATATTGTGCCATGCACCTGGATATTCTATTCGAAGTGGTTGAGGCATAATGCCTTTAAATACTATTCTCGTTCAAGTAGGTCAAAAGCACCCCCCTTTTCGCTGCGCCCCTTCTATTTGCCCAGTATTTTGACATAATGCAATGCTCCAAGGATATCAGATCTATCTTGCCTTGCCAATTCCGTTACGTTAAACATCAAGTTATTTCTTCCAAATAACTATTGCGATAAAATAAGTTTCTCACTTAGTCACGATAGTCAACAACGTCCCGCATTAAATCCTTATGGGTTATATTCAAATTCTATTCACTATCTAACTTCTTCAGCACTTTTTTCCCATAAGGACACACTGCCGAGCAGATTCCACAATTGTGTCCTTTGTGATATTGAAAGTAGTGCTCCTTTTTCCATTGATCACATGCCTGCACATCCAATATCTCCTCCCGTGCCAATCCAGGATACCATTTGCCACCTTTTAAAGCTTTTGCGGGGCAGGCTTCCACACAACTCACACAGCTACCACAATAATTATTTTCTACCGGTGGTCCACACGGAAGCTCGATATCTGTGAACACTGTTCCCAGCCTGACCCACGGACCGAACGGACGTGTAATGAGCTGACAATTACACCCTATCCAACCCAAGCCTGCCCTTGTTGCCGCAGTTTTGTGGGGAAAATCCCCTTTAATATTAACCGGGTCTGAACGTACTGATGCGGGTAACGGTCTGGATTGAAAACCTCTTGCTTTTATTTCTGCCGCCAATGCTTTTGATAATTCGTTGATATGGTTGTTCACACCAGCGTATTCATCGGCATATGCATGGTTAGGCCCTTTCTGAATACTATCCATTATTTTGGGATTCATTGGGATGACAAATGAAATAGCGAATGGGAATTGTATTCTTGTTTGATTTGAAGCTGTGAGGAAATTTTTAAGGTCTGCCGCACCCCATAGCCTAATTTTTTTTGTTTCCATCCACTCGGTAAGCCAAGTTGAGTAGGCGATTGATATAGTCGACAACGTATTCTTCCTTAATATATGATTTTTGTTGAATAATTGAGGCAGGACTACCGGTTACCCGACAGCCCCCTCAAAGATCCCTGGGTCGCGGGACGTTGCTGACAAGCGTGACTATCGCAAAAGCCCCTTGTCACTTATCATTGTCTTTGAAATATCCTATGTGGATACTGTCACCGGCGACCGATCTCCGCTAAAGTCTTGGGGTCAAAATCGGGGGGCAAGTCCGCTCTTTGTGATTGGTTCGGCAATTTTTCCAATCGGAGGGCAAACTTGCGGTCCCCCGCCACTTTTATTTCACCCTAAAATATATCCTCAGACCGCCTTCCGTGGTTCATGATATTGTACCATGCACCTGGATATTCTATTCGAAGTGGTTGAGTCATAATGCCTTTTCATACTATTCTTATTCAAGTAGGTCAAGAGCGGACTTGACCCCTATTCTTAGCTTGGTCCGGCTCAGGAGAATTATTTAGTCCTTTGGCAAGACATATTTAATTATTACAACCCAGCACTACCTTTGCCCATCATGGAAATCATTTGTGCTCGACTCATTAGCCGGGTGGCCAGGGCAGTGAGGAATCTGTACTTTGGTCCGCTGATCAGGGTAGAACTTTTCCTCTTACTGAGGGCAGCCAGCGCCTCTTTTACTACCACCTCCGGTGGATAGCTTGGGCCGCTTGGGGCCTTATGATCTCTTTGTCCCATGGCGACATGATGGAAGTTTGTATCCGTGACACCAGGCAGGAGCGCCATAACATAAATACCTTGGTCTTTATACTCGTACCAGAGGGCCTCGGTAAAATTGGTGACAAATGCCTTGGTTGCGCTATACACTGCGCCGCCGGGGTATGGCAACAGAGAGAGGACAGAGGAAACATTAATGAGGGCGTCGCCCGAAGAAGCTGATTTCAGAAAGACGTGAGAAAGATCTACCAAGGCGATTACGTTCAAACGGATCAAGTGGTGGACCTTTTCCAGAGGGATATTTTCAAAGCGATCATAGATGCCGTATCCGGCATTGTTTACAAGTAGGTTATGCTTGGAGTCAGAAAGCTCCTGACAAATAGCAACTAAATCATCCGCATCGGTCAGATCCGCTCTAATATATCGGTGGCTGTCACCAATCTCTTTTGTGAGGTCCTGCAGTTTCTCTTCACTCCTTGCCACACAGGTTACATCATATCCCTGCCTTGCTAACTCCCTGACAAAAACCGATCCGATACCGCTGCTTGCACCTGTAATCAATGCTTTTTTCATAGTTCACCTCCGCCGAACGCTGGAGCTGAGACGCGGGAAACGCGCCAGCGTTTTCCCGTCGATTCTCCAGCGACTTGTTGGGCCTCTCTACATACTCTGAAGAAACAACTTGAGCCCATTGAAATCCACGTGCTCAACATCTGATGAATGCACATAAATGTTCAACCCCTTTGTAACAGGGCTGGTAACCTGGTCATGGGGTCAAGTCTGCTATTGACCGTTAATAATTAGACGATGCAATTCTTCAAAGTTCCGCTTTAGATATCTATCTTTTTTAAGCCGCTTTCTTGTTCCTTCGATTATGCTGCTCACTGTGCTGTACTTTCCAATCTCAAACCATTCGCCGATCTCCTTCAACCCATCTCGCCTTATTATTCGCATCAGATAGACAGCAGCGTTTCTGGGCTCGTTGAACTCCCCTCTTTTCGTTTTTTTAAATCAATCGCTTTGACGTCATAAAAATCGCCCCTGCCGCTAACAGAACCTGACCCATTTCTGCTCAAACCAATTAACCCACTCAGTGCGCATCTGTTTGCCAAAGGATTCCAGTTCAATAGGGGCTTCACTGCAGAGGATGTTTTTAGATAAGGT
>Ga0233431_1006591_pt1 | contig 10369 bp, 8 predicted proteins | sample SI_118_April2016_FD_179867 | JGI IMG/M metagenome (GOLD analysis project Ga0233431, IMG submission 179867) | Seawater microbial communities from Saanich Inlet, British Columbia, Canada - SI_118_April2016_200_MG | ecosystem: Environmental > Aquatic > Marine > Inlet | place: Canada: British...
AAAAGCTGGTGGAGAACATCAGGAATCCCGACAAGGAAATCACCATCGCCATGTGCGGAAAATACACCAAGCTCGAAGATTCCTATGCCTCCATCATTGAATCCTTCAATCACTGTTCTGCCCACCTGCGATGTAAAATCAACCTCAAGTGGGTTGAGACCACCGAACTCAAAGATGCTTCCCGGTTGGATCAAATTGATGGTCTGGTGGTTCCCGGCGGGTTTGGATCGCGGGGCACAGAAGGAAAAATAGAGGCGATCCGTTTGGCAAGAGAGTCTAACCTTCCCTTTCTGGGGCTCTGCCTGGGTCTCCAACTGGCAGTTATTGAATTTGCAAGGCATGTCTGCAACCTGGATGGCGCCAATTCCACGGAAATGGACTCTGAAACGCCCCATCCGGTCATCGACATTCTTCCGGAACAGAGAACTGTAACCGAAAAAGGGGGAACCATGCGTCTCGGCGCCTACCCTGCCCTGCTCACGGAGGGATCGGTGGTCTATTCCCTCTATGGCGCCAAAGAAATCTCCGAGCGACACCGGCACCGCTATGAGGTGAACCCGGACTATCATGAGGCGCTTAAGGAAAAGGGAATGGTGTTTTCAGGCATGAGCCCCAACGGAAAACTGGTGGAGTTTATTGAATTGCCGGAGTTGAAATTCTTCTGTGCCACTCAAGCACACCCCGAACTGAAGTCACGGATGGAATTCCCTTCGCCGCTGTTTTTCGGGTTTGTAAAAGCTTGTATGGCTTGACCAGGCCTTGATCATCGTTTCGGCCATGTTGCGCTTATCAAAGCAATTTGTTGATATGGATTTTTTTGGAATATTGCCATGCCAAAGGAAAATAATGCATGATGGCGCCGCTGTATTTTGTGCCTGTGTGGATTTTTGATAGTTACTATTTTTTATTGAAGATATCTTTCATTTCCTGTTATGCCGCGGGGAAATCAGTTCATTAGGACGGGAGCGTTGGTTTCAAGGCTGGAATATGTATTCTTTCATTGCGTACGTTTTGATTTCTGTGTTGAGGGTAATGCTGAACTTTGCACGTTGTCCTTTCCTGCAACTGGATAGGCGGTAAATCGACCAACCCCTATGTGTTGTGGTCACAGGAATTTCTGACGTGGTGTCGGAGGACTGGTCGCAATTTCAGATACGTAAGCCGTATTGCAGATTTTTGGTGGCATGAATTCTTTGTGATATTCTCAATATATGTCAATCATGCCAGACCTGAGATACCAAATCGATATGTCAGATATACCCAATCACTCAGACTTGAATATATCACAGACTTTTGACCCGCCGATATATGGGTATATTGTCAAGATATATCAGTTTGAGCTAAAGCCTTTGCACCCAGTCTGCAATGCATGTTTCTTGTTTCTGGCATAACACTTCACTTGCAGGGGGATTAATCAGAACCTTCCAACCCCTTGTCAAAGGACTTCTTTTTTCTCACACGCAAAGCTTTGTTGTGTTTGATTGCCTGCGCTTAATCTGGCCATAAGATACATGGCAGAAATAATGGCTATCAGACTTCCTGTAATGACTGCAGGGTTCCATATATGCTTCGGAAGGTTTTCGTAAAGCCCATACCCACCGAATGCTATAAATATCAAGGCTGAAAACCATTTGATGGCTCGTTCAGGGATATGTTTGCCCATCACATTTCCGACAATGATCCCAAAGCCATTGGAAATCAGCATACCGATTGTCGTTCCCATCCAAACAGTGATAATGGCATTATATTTTACAGCAAGTGAAATTGTTGCAAGTTGGGTCTTATCTCCCATTTCGGCAATAAAAAAAGCGACTGTCACAGTCCAAAAAGGGCCGTAATGGTACTTTTTGTCTTCATCATCAAGGGTATCGCCGCGAATCGTCCAGAGGCCGAAGATAATGAAAGAAGCGGCAGCTGCAATACTAATAAATTCCAGAGGAACGATTGTCGTCAAATAGCTTCCTGCAGCCGCAGCAAGCAGATGGTTGGCAGCGGTTGCCACGAAAACACCCCACATGACCGTCTGCCATCTGAATTTGCATGCAAATGCCATGGCCAGTAGTTGAGTCTTGTCTCCCATTTCTGCTAACACAACAAAAATTAGAGACGCCAAAAAAGTTGCCATTTTCCCCCCTTTTCACAAAAAAAAAGCGAAACCTTCAATACGGCACTGCTTGCCATATTAAAGCTCTCGCTAATTGGTCCGAAAAACCAACGACGGGGCCAGGCTTCCGCCAGTATGTTGACCCAATCTATTAAGCTACTCCGCTTTGGCGAATAAACTAGCAGTTCCCCTACATTTTGTCAAGAGAAAACTAGAGATCGGCTTCCAGATCGCAGAAAATAGCCTTTTTGAAAGGATCAAGCTTACTGGCTGCAGGGCTGTGTTCCAGTACCCATCCTTGCTATTTTTAACGGTTATCATTCCTACAACCATATCATTGGGCGTTTTGGCCATTCACTTCATACTTACAGAGCATTCCCGTCTTCACCGATATACCTACAGAACCTCTCTTTCCTTTGTTAAACCTCTAAGAACAGAAACCGCCCTTCTTCAATCCAGGAAACTGCCCTTTTAAGGGTCTGCGGCATTCAGGCATGGGAAGGATGACGGTAGATAAGAATTAGTTCAACTGTTAGTCCTGACACAAGATTTGAAAGGGGAGCTGTTATGAACAGGGTAAGAAAAAGGGTCATTTTTTTGGTGGTCCTTTTGCTGACGACAAATGAGGGTTTTTATATCGCTTTGGCTGATGGTGATGAATACAAAGAAAGGAAGCGGTATCAAAAAAGGCACCGGAATGACTCCAAGCATTATGGGAAACGCTACCTGACGCCTGTAAACAATCCGACATACAAAGAGGAATGCGGCGGTTGCCACTTCGCATATGTTGGGTAAGGTGGGTGAGGTCAAACAGTGGCGGAACAATGAAGGTCGAGTTGTTGTGAACGGGGAACTATGGCAGGCAGTGATGCCCCCTTATTACCGGACGACAGGGTGGTTATCCAAAATATGCAAGGACTAATATTGGAAGTCAAGCCTTGAAGGGAATGAAACATCTGCTGGGTTTTACCAGAAAATAGAGCAAGATTGATCTGGCAGTCTTGAATAATTTTGAGGGATGTGCGATGCTGACGTAATACACGGATTGGTGGATCGAGGATATGAACCAAGCCTCCAGTTTTGATTGGAAATTATGGTAGACTGAAAAGATACCTCTGGCAATGAAAACACAGCCCTTTAAGCCATGATCTAAACCAAAAAGGGGAGGACCAATGGGAATTGTAAAGGCTCATACACACTGTCCAAGACACAAAAGAGTATGACCTTTTTGATTAGGCAATCATAGCGAGCGGGTATACCAGAACAAAAGAGGCGGACATTGCTAAAACAGATTAACGGGAGTCCTTGAAATGGAAACCAAAAAGGCATCTCAGCTTATATCTAACATTTTCAAAACACCGTTATTGAGAAATTTCTTCATAATAAGCCTGGTTGTTTCCCTGATATTCCCCATTTGCAGCGTTTTTCTGATTATCCCTTCGTTTAACAACCAGTTAACCATAAATACGGAAAATGAAGCGCTCCGTGCTGCAACACATTTATCGAGTATGTTCGTCAAAGAAAACATTGAATTGAAAAAGGGTTCGCTTTCACGAAAAACTATCGACGAGCTCGAACTGGTGAAAAGAGATTTTCGTCTGGAAAAATTAAAGGTGTTTTCAAAACAGGGCGAAACTATATTTTCTACGAACCCCAAAGACATCGGTAAGATAAACAAGAATGAAGTTTTTTACAATATTGTTGCGAAAGGAAAGGTCTATAGCGAAGTGATTGAAAAGCACACAAAATCCCTGGAAGGCCGAACACTCATGTTTGACGTTGTGGAAACATATGTGCCGATAATGCTCAACGGTACCTACGCCGGCGCTTTTGAGATCTATTATGACATCACCAGTAGAAAGGAAAAACTAACTAATCTCTTGGCCCGTACTTATGGGATCTTGTTTGGGATCGCTTTGATCCTTCTGATTACGGTTGTTGTCATTTTATTCAAGGCAAGCAAGAACGTTATAGAGCGCGATTGGGCGGAAGAAGCCTTGCGAAAAGCCCATGAGGGTCTGGAAAAGCGGGTGGCGGAACGAACAGTGGACCTGGAGGAAACGAACATAAAACTGCTGACCGAAATCAGAGAGCGTGGAGAAACAGAGAAAAATCTCCGCCAAAGCGAGGAACGCTACCGTGTGCTGGTTGAGACATCTGCCGATGCAATTATATCCGCGAATGAAGAAATGGAGATTATCCAGTGGAACTACGCGGCCTCAAGAGTTTTTGGATATCTGGAAGAAGATATAATGGGGGAACCGATCAGCATCCTTGTCCCCGAGAAATACAAGAATGCCCACATGGAGGGTTTTAATCGGTTTCTTGAAACAAACTCGGCCAAAATTATCGGTAAATCAGTTGAACTGGAAGGGAGAAGAAAGGATGGAACCATTGTGCCGATTGAACTTTCTATATCAGCATATAAAAGAGAAAGTTCATGGATTTTCACCTCAATCATCAGAGATACCACGGCACGTAAGAGGGCGGCGGAACTTTTAGAGCTGGCAAGCAAACAATGGCAGAACACTTTTGATGCAATCAGAGACATGATTGTCATAGTCAACAAAGACCGTCAGATAGCTCAGATAAACCAGGCTGCCAAGGAGGCCTTTCCTGATTTAGGGATAGGGACACAGAAGCTATGTTATGAGATATTTCACGGTGTTCGGGTTCTGCCTGAAGGATGTGTTTCATGCGATGTGTTTGAAACAGGCCAACCCGCGGTTTCTGAATACTATGACCCGCGTTTAAAGAAATGGTTCAATCTCTATGCCTACCAAATAGACAATCCGGGAGGAGAGGTAGAACAAGTGGTTCATGTTTTCAAGGATATAACACAACAAAAACGTGAAAGTGCCGAAAAAGAAGAATTTGCATTACGGTTGCAACGCTCTGAAAAAATGGAGGCCATGGGTACTCTTGCCGGTGGAGTTGCTCATGATCTCAATAACCTTCTGGGGGGTATTGTAGGTTATCCTGAACTCATGTTAATGGATCTTCCTGAAGACAGCAAGCTCAGAAAGCCGATCATGGCCATTCAAAAATCCGGACAAAAGGCAACTGCCGTGGTGCAGGACCTGTTAACTCTGGCAAGACGAGGGGTTGTTGTAAATGAGGTTGTGAACTTAAATGAAATAATTGCTGAATATTTAAAAAGCCCTGAATTTGAATCATTGGAAACATATCACCCGGATATTCAAATCCAAACCAGTCTGAAAGGAGATTTGCTAAATATTCTTGGTTCTCCTGTTCACTTATCAAAGACTGTAATGAATCTGGTTTCAAATGCAGCAGAGGCCATTTATGAAAGCGGAATGGTTGGGATAGCGACAGACCATCGTTATATAGACAAACCCGTAAGAGGTTATGACAAGCTAGAGGAAGGCAACTATGTCATTCTGGAAGTAATTGATGATGGAATAGGTATTTCAGCTGAGCATATTGATAGGATCTTCGAGCCATTCTACACCAAAAAGAAGATGGGAAGAAGCGGAACAGGTTTAGGCATGGCTGTGGTGTGGGGGACAGTAAAGGATCATAAAGGATATATCGATATCCAGAGCGCTGTGGGAAAAGGTACAACATTCACCCTTTATTTTCCGGTGACAAGAAAAGAGGTTATGGAAAGAATAACCACTGGATCAATTGAAGATTATCGTGGAAACGGGGAATCGATATTGGTTGTTGACGACGTGGAGGAGCAAAGAGAGCTCGCATCAGGCATGCTGAAAAAATTAGGATATTCAATAAGTACAGTCTCAAGTGGTGAAGAGGCGGCTGAATATTTGAAAAAAAACAAAGTAGATCTAATTTTGCTGGACATGATTATGGATCCGGGAATTGACGGACTTGAAACGTATGAGCAGATTCTTGAGATGTACCCTGAGCAGAAGGTAATTATTGCAAGCGGGTTTTCAGAGACAGAACGTGTAACAGAAGCTCAAAGACTGGGTGCGGGAGCATATGTAAAAAAACCATTCTTACTGGAAAAGATAGGCCTGGCGGTTAAGGAAGAATTGGAGAAATAGCGGCTTTTAAAGCACTTGGCCTGATGCAGGGCTTCCTATATAAAGCTGGAGTTTCAAAGCCTTATAAGAAATTCAAGACTACATTTTCCAACCTTGCATAATGCCGGAGGATGTGCGATGCTGGGTTCATGCACGTACTCCTTTCCGGAGGTACTGCCAGATACCAAAGAAAGCCTGAGCATGTTGTTTCATTTTTTTGAGTTCAACATTGCTCACTGGAGACGGATTCCTGGAAACCAATTTTTCTTAACATAAGACGTTTTTTGTCGTCCCATTAGTTGCGGGTATTCCTACCAACCATCTAACCTCTGGGAGGTTCCCCTATTAAAAAGCACCCCAAAATGTATATGCCCTGCTCCTGATAGGCATGGTTTGTTTATTGGGAGCTCAAATCTTTTTCTGAATAGAGCCAAACCCATCCGAGATGAGGACGGAAACTGCGGGTCAAGGGCCGCGCAACCCGCCCGGTGTCGATCGCCTCTCTTCTGAAAACCACCTCATCTTTGCCACAGGTCCCCTGACGGGTACCGCCATATGGGGATCATGCCGGCACGGCTTGTATACCAAATCACCCCAGACCGGCGGGTATTCGGAATCCCATTAGAAGAAATTGCTTATCTTAACGATATTTGCGATCGATTGGGGCTGGACACCATCAGTGCAGGCAACCTGGTGGGGCTGGCCATGGAGGAGGCCTCGCGCCTGGGAAAGATTGATGACGACATCCCCTACGGCCATGTGGATAAAATCGCTGCCCTTTTGAAAGATATGGCGCATGCTAGGGGTCTGGGCGGCATCCTCTCGGAGGGAATCAAAATCGCCGGCAGGAAAATGGGGGTTGCGGATCTGGCCATCCATGTAAAAGGGCTCGAACCCGCCGGTTACGACCCCCGCGTCCTGAAAGGTATGGGGCTGGCTTACGGCACATCCCAACGGGGCGTGTGCCATTTGCGCGCCACCTTCTATAAGCCTGAACTGGGGGGTATTGTGGACCCTGGAAAAATTGAAGGAAAGGCCGAAGTGTTCACCCAGTGGGAAGACCGGTTGACATTTTTCGATACCTTGCTCTTGTGTCGTTTTTACCGTGATCTCTACCAATGGGATCAGTTGGAAGAGATGGTGAATGCTGTTACGGGCCTGGAGTTATCCACAGAAGACATGGTGGATATTGCCTGCTGGACCACCGACCAGATTCGGCGTTTCAATATTCGGGAGGGTCTCACCATCGAAGACGATCGTTCGCCACCGCGGTTTTATGAGGAACCCCTGCCTGAGACGGGCAAGGTCCTTACCCGGGAGCAGATGGGTGTGATGTTGAAGGAATATTACCACGTTGGGGGCTTGGACAGTGAAGGAAGGCCTTCATAGCGGGGAGATGGCGCTAAAAAAAAGAAAATCTAAGAAAGCAAGCGATTTTCTTGTTTTTTGCGACAGGGTTTCAGGAAATAAGGCACTATAAACCTGGCATGGAGGCGCCGGGAGTTTCCCCGGCAGAATGAAGCCAGAGGCCTTGGCGAACTGTTCCGCTTTGTGTCCGCAGTAAATAAAAAGATTGACATTGCTTCTTCCGGATGTTAGGGGTGTCTAAACTTCATTGACAATTCTAACTTACGGTGGATTTCATGGATAAGACGAAGATGGAAATTTCGACGGAAAAGCCCCTGACTGCTGTAATGGAAGATTATCTTGAAGCCATTTTCGAATTGGACAAAGAAAAGAAAGTAATCCGGGTTAAAGATATTGCCAAACGGCTGGAGGTCAAAATGCCCTCGGTGACCAGTATGCTCAAGAATTTGAACAAGCGGGGGCTTGTTCACTATGAAAAATACGAGTATGTGGAGCTGACCTGCAAGGGCGCCGAAGTGGGCAGCGAGATGGACCGGAGGCACAGGGTTCTGCGAAGGTTTCTGGTTGATATCCTGAATATTGATTTGAGTGTCGCCGATGGAGAGGCCTGTATGATGGAACACGTCCTCAGCGCCGAAACGCTTGACAGCTTGACGGATTTTATGGCGTTTATTCAGGCTTGCCCCCGGGTCGGTGAGAACTGGCTCGAGCGTTTCAAGGAATATCGGCGTGAACCGTGGAATTCAGACCAATGTTTTAAACAATCCGAACAATTTTTCTGCGAGTTCACGGATCGGCTGGCATCCCTGAAGCAGGATGGTTCTTTTCGGGGGAGGGATTTTCAAAGGCCCTCACAGGATCAATAGCGCTGAACGTGGCGCTGAATGAACGGACGGGCAGGCCTTGCCGATGGGGTAAGGCTGTTTTTTTGGGCTTTGAGTTAGAGGTTTCTAACAGTGTTTTCAGGTTGAATGATAATTAATGCCGACTTACATATCGATAGGCATCAAACATGAAATGGGGGGCTTAAGAAATGCATAATATCAACATGCGGCAGAGGGCGGTAAATCAGGCCGGTACGATCGTTAGTGTAAAGGCTGATGGGGAACTCGGCCGAAGAATCCGCGATATGGGGCTGGTTCCCGGGACTGAAATCAAGATTCAGGGCAGAGCGCCGCTTAATGACCCCGTTTCCTTGAGAATTATGGGATTTACCCTGACGCTGCGCAACAAAGAGGCTGACCATATTGAAGTGGAGGAAGGCATGTGACGCAAAACAGCTATGGCTTTACCTTTAACATCATAAAAAATTTCATGCCCGATGAATATATACTTGACATAAGAATAAGCCTTGACTATCTTCATTAGAAGAATCTAACTTCAGTTCGTATTCCTAACAAACATACGGAGGAGACACTTATGAGGCATTCAAAAACCAGGAAACAAACAGCTATTCTCGATTCAATTCATAGTATTTCTGTTATGAACAGTGGATTTGATAAGGCTTGCCGTACTATTTATTTTCTTGGAAAACTATGGATCAATCGAAAGGCAAAGAGTTATATCTAATTTGCTTCTAATTTTTTTTGAGATTTAAGGAAAGTGATAGCAAAAAGAATCAAAAACAAGTGATACAAGCAGGAAGATGGAATTTTGTTTAGAAACAGAAAGGTATCCACGATGAGTAAAAGACAAAAGAGGAAATTGGTAGAATATGCATTGATCGGTTCAATGGGTGGAATGGCTGTAAGCGGCTTTGTCGGGCCCAAGCTGGCCCATGTTGGGGCTTCGATAGCATTTTCCAGCTTAACATTGTTGCACTATAGTTTTTTTAGGCCGATAAAATGGACACTTAAATCAAAGAGGTGATCCTATTAAAACTCACCGCTGTTTCTCATGGTAAGAGGAAATCGTTATGAAAGTAAAGAAAATCCTAAAGGTCCTTAACAAAAAGGCGTCTAATCCCATCGCCTCCATTGCCGCAGAAATTATGGTTGCGATTATCAGTGATTTGGTTGTTGAATAAAAATTAGGGTCCAAATGGATTATTTGTTCCGCCCTGTTCCACCCCCTCCACCTGATGATTTTCTCCAGATTATTTGTAAGTCCAAACACCTTTGCTATGTGCGGGGATTTTCGGCTGGGGTCTTGTATTTTTTTGAAAAAATATCAGCGATCCCCTGCATTCTTCACAACAGTGCAAAAGTGGATTACACTTTTCCGCAGGTGCGGCTTTATCGGGACGGTACGGCCAGGGTATTATTTCAAGGCTTGTTTCCACGCAGAGCGTGGGAACGAGTTGCTCCTGAAAAAGCGTAAACCGAAAAATAAAGTCTGCCCTATCCCTATCTATAATTTCATTCAAGCCATATAACCCCTTACCCTGATGAGAAAACCAGCCCAGACAACTTCTGGGGCCTCATGATGCACCTTGCAGCGAGACTTGCTGTTTGCAATCGGGCTTATGTCGAATATCCAGAATTAGCACCAATCCCTTGACACGGGTTCTGCAGGTCACTATACTATATGAAAACGCTATGAAAAAGGCTGCCACATGAGCATGAACTTTACAGCCTGTGTTGAGAACCCCGATAAGTGTGAAAGGTCCCCAGACTGCTTGACCCGGGATATCTGAGAAGCAGCGTCAAAAGCCATGTACGATAAACTGGATTCCGTGACACTGGCAGGTCTGCTTTCGCAGAAAAGTCATAAATAGGATTTTTTCAGGAGAGCACTTTGACAGAAATGAAAATTGTTTCCCTTGCCACCAGCAGGAAGAAAGGAACACCCAAAACCCCCGTTTCGGAAGTTTCCCTTGTCCGGGAACATGGGATTGAGGGGGATGCCCATGCGGGCCCCTGGCATCGTCAGGTGAGCTTCCTGGCGT
>Ga0233431_1006592_pt1 | contig 10369 bp, 6 predicted proteins | sample SI_118_April2016_FD_179867 | JGI IMG/M metagenome (GOLD analysis project Ga0233431, IMG submission 179867) | Seawater microbial communities from Saanich Inlet, British Columbia, Canada - SI_118_April2016_200_MG | ecosystem: Environmental > Aquatic > Marine > Inlet | place: Canada: British...
TTATTGATCACATTATTGGATGAACCAGATAAAAAAATAGCTTGAGTAAAATTTTCAACATTAGCATTTTTAATAGTAACACCACTCCTCCCAGTCAAATTAATTCCAATTCCTCCACCATTTGTTCTAAGAACAAAATTTGCAAAATCCAAAACAAGATCATTTGCAGTAACAACTAAACAATCACCAGTAGCATTAATATCACGAATTAAAGTAAAACTAGTAGAAATTTCACCACAAGAAACTAAAGGAGTTACTAAAGGATAATTATCAATATTAGACCCACCACCAATACTAAAAGTAGTATCTGCTAAACCATCACCAGTTGTATCAACACCTGTATTATTAGACCAAAAATTCCCTCCAAAATAATTTCCTCCTATAATATTTGTTTTATCAGCAATAGTAATATTAGAAACATTATAATCATTAGTTCCATCATCAAAAACATTTTGACTTCCACCAGAACTATTATCAATAAAATTATTATAAAACAAATTACTATTTGATACTGAAAAATTAACACTCACATTAGAATAAAATGAAAAATTATTATTAGTGATTGTATTACTATCTGAATTATCTAAAAAGATTCCAAATTTACCACCAAAAGATTTAGTTTCATTAATTACGTTATTATTAGAATTCAACAAATAGACATTATAAGAATTATTTCTTATCATAGTTGAACCAAAATCGCTATCAACAGTAAAATTCGAATTATTAACACCACCCAAATATAACCCATAAGTATTATTATAAATTTCCTGAGTATAATCTTCTAAGAAAATAACATGTCTCGAATTTTCAACTAAAATCCCATAAGTAGAATTATAAATTTCCAATTCACCTAATTGCACATTAGTTATTGGATTGGTATTATTAATTACTAAACCAGCAACACTATTAGAATACAAACTCACATTAAAGATATTAGGTTCTGAATTATCATAATAAATCCCATATTGATTATTGTAAGCAACAGCACCCAAACTAGCACTAGCCTTAGAATTTTCAAAATAAAAACCATATACATGGTTGTAAACAGTATTTTGTGTTGAACTTGCTCTTGTACCAAAATCACTATTACTAATTGAATTAATTAACCAAATTCCTCTCGTATTATTATATACAACATTGTTAATTATACCCAAAGCATCAGAATCATTCGCAACAATCCCGCCAACCGCATTTGAATAAATAGTATTTGAAGTAATTGTATTATAATCTGAACTTGCACTTAAATAAACACCATAATTCGTATTATTGTATATTGTATTTGAAATAATTGTATTTCCAGGATTAACACCAGGCCTAGCACTTCTAAGCCAAACACCATAATCTTGTTGAGTCATATTATTAGAACCATAAACAACATTTGTAGAAATATTAAGACCATCTGCCTGATCAACATAAATTCCAGATAAATTATTATCCCAGATAGTATTATTATACAAAGTAATATTATTAGCATTCTGAACATATATCCCATACTTAAAACCAGTAATATCACAATTTTGAACAGTAATATTGTTTCGATTAACTATTTCAATCCCTCTTTCATCATCTGCCCCATTACCAATTCCAGTTAAACGATTCCCTTGACAATCTAAAACCATATCATTTCCAACAAGAGCAAAACACTCACCAGAATTAGCAGCAGAAGTAAAATTCTGATTTAAATTAGTACTAACACTCCAAAGTAAAGGACAACTCCCATTCAAAGCAACAAGAGGATTTAAATCACCAAAAGGATCAACAGTAGTAATAGCTCCACCTTTATGAGGAACCAAGTTATCTCCAAGAGCATCCCCAGTTGAATCCCACCCAGAATAATCACCCCAATAATTTCCACCCAAACAGGGCCCACCAATGATATTTGTTGAAGCACAATTCTTTGATAAAGACCAATAACTATAATCAGTAGTTCCAGCACAAGCATTATTTGTATTATTTGCAATAATATTATTCCAGATATTATTATAATTATCACTAGAAGCAATATTCGAATTAGTTAAATTAATCCCACAAATAGAACTATCCAAAACTTCATTAGCAGTAATATTACTTAAAGTAACATTATCAAACATAATTGCTTGAGTATTATTTTGTAAAAAATTTGAATTTAATAAAAGTTCAGAAGTTGAATTAGAGGCTTGAATCCCCACAGTAAAATTAAAAACCCTACAATTTTGAATTATAACGCCACTTTGATTTACAATTTTTATCCCAACAGCATCACTATCATTACAATTTCCCTGACAATTAATAGTATGATTCTGACAATCAAAAGTCACATTATCATTATCAATTGAAAAACCATAGGTATCACCAGAACAAAAATAATCATGACCTAAATTAAAAACACTCTCAGTAATAGAAACATTACACTGCCCAGTAATTTTTTGAACACCCAAATCATCACCAGAACCAACAGCCGCCCCAGTAATTAAATTTCCAGAATTTTCAAACAAACTATCAGAAGGTAAAAAATTAGTCACACTATAAACTAAAGCTAAAGCTACAATTAAACTAAGTGCAATGTAAACACCTCTTTTTTGTACCATCCTCTTTATTTGTTTTCTCTACCTCTTATATTAAATAATAATTATATAAATGTTACTCTTGTTCAAACTCCACATACCATCGATCTTTTTTGGAATCATACTTAAATTTAACAAGATTCTTTTTCTCAACATTCAATTTAAACAATAAAGGTTTAGGAATAGTTGTTTCAAAAGAACTTCCACGCCTGTACAACTTTCTAATAAATTCCAATTTCAAGCATACTTATTTTTTTACTTTATTTAAAACTTACTTTTATTATAACAAAAATACTTATAAAAATACTTACCTGACTCAATAAAGACAACACAAGATTTATATATTATTTAGATTTATAATTAACTACAAAAATGAGTCTAGATGAAAAAGAGAAGATGGAAATAGTTTTAGTTCTAGTAGCAATTTTAATAGTAGCCATAGTTGGATTAATAGTAACAAAAGCCCCAATAGAACAAGAAAAAAGTTTTGTAGGCCATGCAATCCAAATAGATACAAACAATCCTACCGAACGTGGACTTCTAGAAATCATGAACAATTTATGCGCGCCCATAAAAGGAACAGGCGATTGTAATACCATCTGTGGAGACCAAAAAGTATGTGTTCCAGTAGAAAACAACTGTGATGCAAATATAGATAGCAACCAATGCCTATGTTGTGATATGCCATGAAAAAAATAATGTTATTAATGTTTGTATTTTTAGTTTGCTCTAGTTTTGTGATTGCACAAACAATAGTCTCTGGAAATAATGACGGCTGGATGATGATATACACCCCCCAACTAGAAGAAAAAGAACAATCACAAGACGACATTTTTAATTGTCAATTTAACAACAACGAAGACATAATCGAATGTATAAAAAGATCATATGCTTTAAGTTTTAATCAAAATCAATGGGTAGGAATAAATATTGAAAACTTACCCCAAAACAGATTCGATGGAAACGACCCAAGAGATGAAGAAATAAAACATTATTTTATAACATGGATTTATAACAAAGCAGATTCTACCGACACTAGAGAAATTTCCTTTAGAAAATTTAACGAACACCTTCAAATAATTAGAATATATGAAGGAAATTGTAATGAAAATAGAGAATGTAGTTTGCTCAACCTAACGACCCAGAAGCACCAAATAATCAACTCACTATTAACAACGAAGAAGGATTTATTGCAAATTACAACATAAATTTAGAACCAGGATGGAACGCTTTAGTTTTTTCAACAAAAAGATTTCTAGACAACCAATTAACAATACAAACAGATGGAGAAGTTGTTTTGCCCAATTACAATTATTTTACTGACGTTGAAAATCATCTTTCCATAGGCTCAATCCCACAAAATTTTGAAATTCAAGAATTCACAATAGGAGAAGGAAATCCTAATCCAGAAGATGAATGGCCCCAACTAGCTAGTGTTTATTGTAAGGATTATGACAAAGATCTAAAATTCAACATAGACCCAGACCAAGTTTATTATCAACCATTATGTCAAGAAAGATGTTTTTTCGAATGTGATTCAGAAATACAAAGATGCCATTACACAAGAGAAGGAAACCAAATTACAACATCTGAAGATTGTGACACAGGAGATACTTTAGAAAACTACAATGATGCAATAAGATTTTTTTGCCAAGATTATGATTATGATGGAATTAGAAATGTTAACGAAGAAGAATTTTTAGAAAACATCCCCCAATTCTGTGAGAACGGATGTACTCTTACCTGTGAATCTCAAACAGAAACACAATGTACTTTCACATATGTTCCAGATCTTAATCTTGTTAATCCAAGAAACTGCGAAGCAGCAGATAATGAAGGAGTAAGAGCGCAACTTCAAGAATATTGTAAAGACAACGATAGAGATGGAATCTCAAGTGTAAACACCCAAGGAATTGATAGAGATCAACCACAAATATGTCAAAATCAAGAAGGTTGTACAGTTCTTTGTAATAACCAAGACGCACCACTTTGTAAATTTACCTATAAATCAAATGGAAATCACGAAATAGAAAATTGCGATATCAATGACGAAGTAAGCCTTAAAGAGGTATGTACTATTATTAACGGAGAAGTTGAATGCGAAGATCTACTTAGACAAGAAAACGAAAACCCCATTGAACCAGTTCTTAACCAAGATCAAAATTGCTATGATACAACTAGTTACATCCCTCAATTAGAAGAAGACCAATTATTAATGCAAGAAGAACAACCATCGTCAAGAGTAGCATGCTGTGAAACAAACGATCAATGTGTAAAAGAAGCAGACGAAGACATTCCTGCATTTTGTTTTGAACAAGGAAGACTAATTTTACCAAAAAACGATATTTGTGATTTAAACAACAATTGGATTAGATGTAAAGAAGGAATTCAAGAAACACAAAACACCATAAACTCATTTGCAACTCACTTTTGTAACGGCCAAGAATGGATCGAATGTAATGAAGAATTACAAATGCAAAACTCAATAGACAACCAATACTTATGCTATAACAACAAATGGGTTACACCAGAAACAGATTGTTCCAACGAAGAAGACGATGGAGGAGCTCAAGAACTAACTGATTGCCAAGACCCAACATGTAACGCAAGAGATTCATGCGAATTTGGAACTGAGTTGAGTTGTAGCGATGGAATTAATAACGATGGCGATGATGCATTATTTTTATGCGATCAAGGATTTAACGAATGTAACCAAGAATGTAACAGAGCTCAAACAGATCCTTGCTATGAAAGCTGCTTAGATGAAGGATATGCACCAGGATATTGTGAAGCTACATGTCCTGGAACTGAATATGAATGTTTAAACTTATGTAAAAATTGTCAAGATTTTGAATCACAAGAATTCGACGCAAATGAATGTATTAATAATTGTCCTTCAATTCAAGAATTATGTACACATCAATGTCAAATTAAATGCGAACAAAATGATCAAGAAATTTGCCCAACAGGAAACATATTAGAATGTTTTAATGGATGTGCTCAAAATGCAAACAATTTATGTCAAAATAAATGTCAAGCAATTAATCAAGAATATATTTCTAAACCTGATTCATACTTAACAGGCGGTGCAGACTGTAAAGACAACGACTGTCGAACCAAACAAGGACCAATTTCAACTTGCTGCTATACAAACGAAGATTGCGGCCAAGGATCAATTTGTCAAAACAACCAATGCATTGAAACAAACTGTAAAGACAACCAAGACAACGATAAAGATGGACTAACTAATTGTCAAGACACAGACTGCTCTGGACATGCCTGCTCAGAACCAGGAGTAAACGCAAGAATTTGTTTACAACAACAATGTTCATCAATTCCAAAAGCACAAGCAGCACCAGGTCAAGTAGTATCAAAACCAAAAATATTTTCATACAACGAACTATTCAATAGATTAAATCAATGTCAAATAGTAGAAGGCACAGGAACATGCCAACAAATTTGTCAAACTCAAAATCAAATATGCCTATTCGCACAAGCAGGAACTAAATCCTGTTTAGATGAAGGATCAACAAAATGTACATGTTGTTAAAAAAATGGAAGATAACATCAACTACAAAAAACAATGGGACAAAATTTTAGTAACAATCTTAATAGTTCTAAGTTCAATTGCCATTCTTTATTTAGTTGGATTAAAATCGACAGGTCAAGCAGTAAATCAAGGAGGCCTAGACTTTAACGATGCAATAAGCCATTTCACATATTCAACAGTTATTACAGGAACAGGAAAAACAAAATGCAACATTCAATGTACAAATATAGATAAAACATGTATCTTAGCAAAAGTAAATGAAAACCTAGTAAAATGTTCAAGCAAAATCAAAGGAAACTATGCCTGTACCTGTGCAAGTTTAGATAGAGTTATTGCAAATGTAGAATTAAATCGACAACTTCAAACACAACCAAAAGGTCCATTTGTAGATACCGATGGTGATGGAATCCATGATGATAACGATAATTGTCCAAACCATCCAAATCCTGATCAATACGATGCAGATAACGATGGAATTGGAAACAGATGCCAAAATGTAATTGGACCAAGAGATGATCCTGATCAAGATGGCATTGAAGGAAACCCACTATACGATGACGTCCAAAATATAGATAATTGCTACTTTATAGCAAATCCAGATCAAATAGATACTGACAACGATGGACTAGGAGACGCATGCGACCCAGATCAAAACCCAGATTTTAGAAATGAAAGATTATTTGATTTCATGTGTACAAACGGATTAGATGATAATAAAAATGGTTTAATTGATTGCGCTGATGATAATTGTAAAGAACTTGACTTTTGTAAAGAAAGAGATTGTAAAGACGGCATTGACAACGACAACAATGGACTTATAGATTGCGCTGATCCAAACTGTGAAGGAACGCCAATAACAACCCCTCAATTCAACCAATACGACTTTAACAGTTATAGTTGTCAACCTCAAGAAACAACTTGTAATGACGGATTTGATAACGACAACGATGCTAAGATAGATTGTGATGATAGAGACTGCATTGGACAACCAAATGCTTTTGGCCAAACATGTACCTTTGAATTAGAAATTTGTGATGACTACTTAGACAACGATAATGACGGCATGATAGACATAAGAGACCCAGACTGCGCTAATGTTGAAGGAGGTTTTGAATTAGTATGTCAAGATGGAATTGACAACAACAACAATGGCCAAATAGATTGTAAAGATCCAGATTGTCAAGGAAGAGCATTTTGTTTAGTTGAAACCCAATGTGACGATGGAATTAGTAATGATTTGGACGATTTAGTTGACTGCGATGATTCAGACTGCGACGCTACTTGCATTCCAGAATTCATAATAGAAATTTGCAACAACGATAGAGATGATGACAATAACGGACAAACAGATTGTGCAGATGACCAATGTTCTTATTCAGGTCATTGTTATGACGAAGGATAATAAATAAATACAAATCAAACCAAATCCTTAATCTTAACCCTTTTCTGCTCAGTTGTAATTAAATCACGAACAGTAACGCACCCATCTTCTAAGCTCTCAAAGTCAATCGTAACGCACGCCCTAACACCAATCTCATCTGCCCGAGCATACCTTCGACCAACAGCACCACCAGCATCAAAATAACAACCATGTTTCTTCTTAAGACCTAAATAAATCTCTCTAGCCAAATCAAATAACTGCGCCTTATTTTTCATCAAAGGAAAAACAGCAAAATCATACACAGCTAAACCTTGAGGTAAATCCATAACGTCATGACCACGAGTATCAGCCTTAGCATATCCTAAATCAAGTAAAGAAAAAACATTCCTATCAACCCCAAAACTAAGTTCCAACACATGAGGAACATATTTCTTCTGAGTTGCTTCATCAAAAACCAACATATTTTCTTTAGATACTTCCTGATGTCCTCGAAGATCATGATCAGTTCTATAATGAAGACCACCCATTTCAGTCCAACCATGTGAACTCAAATCAACTTCTAAATCAAAATGAAACTTATTATAAAACGCCTTCTCTTTATCATTTAATTCATATAATCTAAATTTATCTTTACTAATTTTTAAAACATCCAAATAAAACTCTTGAATTCTAACCATATGATAAACATAAAATTTAGGAAGTCCCAACTTAACTAAATCATTAGCAGACCTCTCAACAACAATGTTAGCTTCTCTATCCTTAACTAACATAACCCTTAAAGGAACATCCATAACTCTATTAAAATCAGGGTGTGAATCCAAATTATCAGGATTAAAAAAAATCTGTAATTCAGCTTGTGTAAAAGCTCTTTGTCTTAAAGTTAAATTCCTAGGACTAATTTCATTTCTAAACGCTCTTCCAATAAGAGCTAAACCAAGGGGCATTTTTTTCCTAAGTATCTCATGCTGTAACTTAAAATTAACAAAAGGAGACTGCGCAGTTTCAGGTCGTAAATAAGCTTTGTTTTTATCACCAACTCCCAGCTCAACTGGAAACATCATATTAACATGTTTAACTTCAACAATTTCACTTCCATCGGGTCCCTTAATACTCTTCTCATCAATAAGATTTTTCATCTCATCAATTGACAAACCCTCATACCTACCACCTAACTCTCTTTCAAGTAAATGATCAGCCCTCTCAAAACATCCAGTTTTAGTAATAGCCACAGGATCAGTAAAGTTTTCTAAATGCCCTGACGCCTTAAACACATTTTCATGCATAATTTGACAACTCTCAATTTCATGAAAATTATCATTTAAATTTAAAAAATACTCTCGCCATAAATTTTCAAAATTCTTCTTAAGACTAGTTCCTAAATGTCCATAATCATAAAAACCTGAAAGACCGCCATAAATTAATGATGATTTGTAAATAAAACCCTTCTTCTTCAAATAAGATGCAAATTCCTCTTGTGTATGTACCATCCTAATACTATAAACTATATTATTTTTAAAGGTTATTACTAAATTAACAAAATTTAACAAAAAACTCAAAAAAATCTAATTTCTCAATTAACGACCACTAAGCCAACTAACTTCATCAGAACTAAGCTCTAAATCATCAGCAATAGCAGCGCCACCTTTATTTCTAAAAATCTCACGAAAATAAACAATTTGTCCCATAGCAACCCTTGTAGACACATGCGTTTTTGCAGCTAACTTCTTAGCAATCGTTTTTTTCTTAGCAAGTCTCATATTAAACTGCCAAATCCGAAGAAGCCTCATACTCTGCTTATAATCAACAAACGCAGGATTACGAGCAACCTTGGCACTAGAAATTCCAGCAGTAAGTAAATTATTAACATACGCTAAAAATCTCCAATGCTGCCGTTTTCTAATTCTCCCATTAAACACATCCGCTCGAGATAAAACATCATACGCCTTAGCTAAACTCTTAGGATCTTTATACTCCCTTGCAATATTATTATCAAGCCACAAAAAGATATGATTAATATCACAATCAACATCATTTAGAGCGCTAAGAGCATTTTCAATACGAGATGATTTAAAAATAATTGCCATCGCCTGTAAAATAGATTGTGTTCTTTTCCGATCAGACAAATTAACAACATCTGAAAATTTAATCTCACCCTGAGCTATACAAATTTGTAAATCAAGTAATGCCGCTCTAACATCCCCATCAGCCTGCCTTGCCAAAGAATTAATCGACTTCTCATCAAACTTAACACCCTCTTTAGAACAAATCTCCCCCAACAAACCAGCAATTTGTGAATAATCCACCTTTTCAAATTGAATTTTCTGACTAATCTTAACCAAAGGCTTCATCTTTTTATCATAAATATCATTAGCAGTCAAAACTACAGGAAAAGTAGATTTACTAACAGCCTTAACAATTGCTCCAACACATCCTCTATCCTTAACTCCAGAAATATTATCAATCTCATCAATTAAAATTATCTTCTTTTTAAAAAAAAGCGACTGCTGACCCAAAGCACTATTTAAAAAACTTTTAATAGCCTGCTCATTTCTCAAATCAGATGAGTTAAGCTCTAAAATATCAAAATCTAATTCCTCAGCAAGAGCATAAACACTAGCCGTCTTACCAACACCAACAGGCCCATAAAGCATAGCCGCCTTACTTTTCTGCCGATCATAATTAATCACAAAAGATCTCAAAATAGACATACTCAAATCCTGCCCCACAATCTCACTAGACTTAGACGGCGCATACTTATATGATAATAAAGACATAAAAAACAAACAACACTAACCCATTAAAAACTTTTAGGTTCACAAGTAATCAATCATACAAATAACTCCAACCATTCTCAACTAATTCCAACCAATTAGAAGGAAGCATACAACAATAATA
>Ga0233431_1006593_pt1 | contig 10368 bp, 10 predicted proteins | sample SI_118_April2016_FD_179867 | JGI IMG/M metagenome (GOLD analysis project Ga0233431, IMG submission 179867) | Seawater microbial communities from Saanich Inlet, British Columbia, Canada - SI_118_April2016_200_MG | ecosystem: Environmental > Aquatic > Marine > Inlet | place: Canada: British...
GCCTGGGTCGCGACATGAGCGCCCGGCCCACCACCGCCATCTGTTGCTCCCCGCCGGACAAATAAACCGCCCGCTGATTGCGCCTTTCTCTGAGAACCTGAAAATAGTTCAGGACCATTTCCAGATCCTTTTTCACCCGGCTGCGGTCAGAGCGGGTAAAAGCCCCTACAACCAGGTTTTCCACCACGGAGAGATCGGAGAATATGCGACGACCCTCGGGAACCATGGAAATCCCTTTCCGGACGATCTGATCCGGATCATCATCCTGGATCTCTTTTCCCTCAAAGGATATGATTCCGCCTTCCAGGTCGCCATTCTGGAGCCTCAGAATGCCGGTGATGGCCTTCAACGTTGTGGTCTTCCCGGCGCCGTTGGCCCCCAGAAGGGCTACAATGTCCCCTTTCGGCACGGACAGGGATATGCCCTTCAACACCAGGATTACGTCATTATAAACCACCTCGATGTTATTGACTTCAAGCATCCTGCGCTCCGTTTTTCAGCCCCAGGCCATGAAATAAAAGCTGTCTAAAGGTTTTAACGAAAACCGGCCCCTCAAGCACATCCCTGCTGCGCTGCCACTGCAAAAGAATCCCGTCGTGAAAGGCGATGATGGTGTAAGCCGCCGTATGGGTATCAAGATCGGCGCCAATGAGGCCCTGAAGCTTGCCCTCTTCCACAATCCGGCGCAGAAAACGAGCGTATTTAGAATAGACACGCCTGAATTCCGAATCAAAACGATCATGGTCCGCTCCTGAAAACTCCGCTGAAATGATCGTGGACAACAAACAGAGCTCACGGTTTTCTTCGGCAAAAATGGCGGCAAAATTGAAATAATGGTGGAGTTTATCCAGAGCGTTGCCTTTAGCGTCCTGGACCTCTGAAATGAGTTGATCCAGAAATTCAACCTCAAATTTCTTGATGAGGGTCAGCAACAGGTCTTCCTTGCTGGAAAAATGGGTATATATGGCCCCTTTGGTGACGCCGGTGGCTTTGGCAATGGCGGCAATGGACGTGCCATGGTATCCATGGGCCACAAATAACCGGGTGGTGGCCGTGAGGATGCGGGCGACGGTTGCTTTACTTTGAATGGCTTTTGCGGTTAAAGACGACAACACTCTTTTCCTTCACAAAATTGGGGCTGTTTTACATACTGATCGTTTAGAATCTGTCTTGAATTCTAATTACCGTTGGTGGCGGTAAAACCCTTCGCCCGTCTTTTGCCCCAGATTTTTCTGCTCAACCAGCTCACCCATCTTCCCGGACGGTTTGAATCGTTCGCCATATTCCCGGGTCAGACCTTCCAGTGCATGAAAAACCACGTCCACCCCGGACATATCGATTAATTGGAAAGGCCCTATGGGATGGTTGAAGCCTAAGCGCATGGCTTTGTCAATGTCTTCGATGCTCGCCAACCCTTCCTCGTGAATACGCAGGCATTCGGCAATCATGGCGCTGATGGCCCGACTGGTGATAAAACCCTGGGCGTCCTTACAGACAACCGTCTCTTTGCCGAGAGCGGCACAGAATTCAAGGGTTGTTTCAAGTGTTTCCGGGGACGTTTCATCGGCTGTCACCACCTCAATCAACTTCATGATCTGGGGCGGAAAAAACCAGTGCGTACCGATGACCCGATCCGGGCGGTTGGTGACGCCGGAAATGGAAGCAATACTCAATTCTGATGTATTGGTGGCCAGAACAGCCCCATCGGGGGCCAGCCGGTCAATTTCGGTGAAAATTTGGCGCTTGAGTTCGAGATTTTCCGGCACAGCCTCAATGACATACTGAGCATCCATCAGGGCTTCGGACAAATCGGTGGTAAACCGCAGTCGTCCCATAATGGTCCGAGCTTCGTCCTTTTCCAGCCTGCCCTTGTTCACGGCCCGCTCCAAATTCTTTTCGATTCTTGCGCGGGCGCCATCCAAAACCCCATCACTCACATCCTGAACCGTCACCTCAAAGCCGGCCTGAGCCGCCACCTGAGCGATCCCCGTTCCCATCAGTCCCGCACCGATCACGGCAACGTTTTTAATTTTGTCCAAGTCTTACCTCCCATATACAACCGTTCACGGTTTCCGGTTCACAGTTCACGGTTTTTTCAATGAATTATATTGATAACCACAAACTTCTAAATCTTCACAAAAGGACCCCAAAATTCTCCATTACCTTCTGTTTTCAACCGTTAACCGGCAACTGTAAACCGTGAACGGTTACTTATATTTCAACTAGCACCGCTCCAACATCACCGCGGTACCAACACCTCCTCCGGCGCAGAGACCGGCTACCCCAAGGTTCAAACCCTGCCGCTCCAGCTCATAATAGAGTGTCACAATCAGTCGTGCTCCCGTGCAGCCCACCGGGTGGCCGAGAGAAATGCCGCTGCCGTTAACATTGGTTTTCTCCCTGTCCAGCCCCAGTTCTTTTTCACAGGCCAGGTAATAGGAGGCAAATGCTTCATTCACTTCGAAGAGATCCACGTCGCCCAACCCCAGCCCGGTCTGTTCCAGAACATCCTTGATGGCAGGCACGGAAGCGATGCCCACATAATGGGGGTCCACCGCCTTGGTGCTGAAGGCCTTGATTTCAGCCAGGGGTTTAAGGCCCAACGCTTTCACTTTGTCCTCGGAGGCCAACACCAGGGCTGCCGCCCCGTCGTTGAGACTGGAGGCATTGCCGGCGGTAACCGAGCCGTCCTTTTGAAAAGCGGGCCTCAGTTTGGCCAGTTTTTCTACACTGATGTCCCGGCGGGGATTTTCGTCCGTGTCAACTATTTTAGCGGGTCTCTTTCCCTGGGGCACTTCCACCGGCACGATCTCCCGGGTAAAACGGCCTTCTTCAATGGCTTTAACAGCCCTTTGATGGCTGTAAGCGGCCAGTTCATCCTGGTCCTGGCGGCTCAGATCATATTTCTCGGCCAAGCGCTCAGCCGCGATCCCCATGCCGCCCCCCACCGGGTATTCCTGCATGGCTTTCCATAAAAGATCGATGGTTTCCATGTGTCTTAATCGCTGTCCCCATCGTGCGCTATCCATGATATAGGGTGCGTTGGACATGGATTCGACACCGCCTGCAATCACCACATCGGCCATGCCCTGAATGATGGTCATGGCCCCAAGGATGGTCCCCTGCATGGCTGAAGAGCACGCGCAGTTGATAGTATATCCGGGGATTTCATAGGGAAGCCCTGCCAGAAGTGAGGCCACTCTCGCCACGTTTTGCTCCAGGGGCGCCAGGCAACTTCCCATGATCACCTGATCCACCTGATCCTTTTGTAGACCGGCGCGGGAAAGGGCGTCCAAAATGACCGGTTGAACCAAGTCCAATGGCTTGATCGTCCGCATCGCTCCACCAAAAACACCGATGGGTGTTCGTACCGCGCTCACCAGAAATACCTTTTTCGGCATATTGTATTCTCCCTGCATTATTTTTTTTAAAACGCATACTGACCGTTTAGGATGTTTACTTAAGGCTGTTTTGATTGTCAAGGGTTTTTTTGATGGATTTTATATTACTTGGATTTGAAAGGTGGAAGGATTATTTCAATCCTTTTTCCCAACGGCTCACCATGGCCTCGGCACTCATTTCACCCAGACCGTTGTGTGCCAGAAACCCCGGCAGATCATATTGGTTCCCCTGAGTCCACCAACCCTTCAGGATACGTCCCGTCTCAGACTCGAACATCCAGCGGACCCCCAGCCGCTCCCTTAAGTGCTTTTCCATAACCGTTTCCGCCATCCAGCCCAGAACATAATCCAGACAGTACAGCTCGGGCACCAGATCAAACAGATGACTCTCCGGCTGATAATAGAAACCGGTATGTTGTTTCATGATCCGGGCGTAGGGTTCCCCGTTTGAAAGATCTTCCCGCATAAACATATCATATTCTGCAATAAATTTAGATGCATAACGTCTGAACATGCAAAGGTCCTTGAGGGTCTTGTGATAGGACAGCGTTTTTGAATCTTGGGGAGATAGCCCCAGGAATTCTTCCAGAAAAGGGGGTGAAAGGGCCAGGCTCTGATTCAGGAATGCAAAAGACTCAGATAGCGAAAAGGATGTGGACATATCCCGCGTTGTCATGGGCAGGTCCGGCGACGTGTAAACCGCGGCAAACCCATGACCCAATTCATGCCACAAGGTCTCCAGGTCACCCCATCCCCCTTCCGGGCGCATCAGAACGTAAACCTCTTCCGGCACCTTCAACATCAGGCAGATGGCCTGGGCGCTTTTTCCCTCTTCACGGCCCAGTTCCAGGGTAAGCCCTGGTGTCTTCGCCGGATCAATGGTCCAATTTTTAAAAAACGGGGTCAGGGCATCCAATGTCTTTTTTGGAAACAGGTCATCGAATTGTCGCAGACTCAACAGATTGATGGCGTCAAATCGGGTCAGATCGGAAAGGGGACGAGCGAATCGTTCCCGACACCACTGTTCCATGGCCTTGAAATAAAGTTCATCCGTTGCTTCAAGGAGTTCTTTTAAAATATTGTAATAAAATTTATAATCAATATTTTTCTTTTCACCGCAGTATTCCACATAGTTATCGTAACCCAAGTCGTCGCTAAGCATTTTTAACAGGATCTTCCAGTGATTCAAAGCAAAGGGCTTCAAAAACTTGCAGAGGGGGCCGGTTTCTTTCTGCAACACCTGCCGCTTTTCATAATTGCTGAATTTCTGGCACCAGGGGATAATTTCCCTGAAATAGATTTTTTCTCCATCAACATGGGCCGCAGCGCCCCTCATCCAGGCCCTCATCTCATTTTCGTGGGGCAGCAACGCCCGTTGCACGTAGTGATCAATCAATGCAAACCGCAGTCTGAGGGTTTCCGACGTGGCATCAAAATGGTCTATCTGCGAGAGGGTTTCCAGGCTTATAAAATCGTCATATCCCTCGTACAACTCATAGGCCTTAAAGGGAATTTTATCTCCCTTCCAGAGGGCGAGGGCTTGGAGATTCCATCTATAATTCAAGTGATAAAGGATATTTTCAATTTCCGAAATGTTGCGCTGTGATGGTTTCATAATGAATAAACACTTCCCCATAGAATTTTAAAATTGCCATATTTTTTCTGCGATTTTTTCCCGAATTTCATGTATACGTCATTATTCAGTCAAAAAGCTACAGATCAGAGAGGAAAAAACCATGGAAGATATTTTGATTCAGATCAAGGAAATTCTTGCTATTTACGGTATTCGCGTCATTGCGGCTTTGGCCATATTTGTGATCGGTCGGTGGGTTGCAAAAGGCATTCGAAACCTGATTCGTCGCATCATGACACGAAGCAAGGTGGATAAGACGCTCATTTCATTTATATGTAATTTGACATATGTGGCCATGCTGGCTTTCGTAATCGTTGCAGCCCTCAGCAAATTGGGTATTGAAACCACTTCGATCATTGCCATCATGGGCGCCTCTGCCCTGGCCATTGGTCTGGCGCTGAAAGGGTCGCTGTCCAACTTTGCCGCAGGCGTGATGATGATTATTTTCCGGCCCTTCAAGGTGGGGGACTTTATTGAAGGAGGGGGAACCTCAGGCACGGTGGAAGAAATTCAAATTTTCACCACACAGCTCAAAAGCGCGGACAACAAAACCATTATTGTCCCCAACGCCAGGATGCTCGACAACAATATCGTCAATTACTCAGCCAAGGGAACCCGCCGTGTTGATATGTCATTCGGCATCGGTTATGACGACGATATCGATAAGGCGCGCGCCGTTATTCTAAAAATCATTGACCAGGACAAACGGGTGCTCAAAGATCAGGCCCCGATGGTGGCTGTGGGCGACCTGGCCGACAGCAGCGTGAACTTCACGGTGCGGGTCTGGACAAAATCGAGCGACTACTGGGGGTTTTTCTTCGATACCACCGAGGCCGTAAAAAAGCAGTTTGACGCCGAAAACATCGGCATACCCTACCCCCAGCAGGATGTGCACCTTTACGAGCACAAATCATAGTGTTTCAGGAACTGCATCAATGGAGAAGAGAATGGAAACATTAAAATAGATGGATGGGGATCAGAAAACAGGTCTTTTGCTGGCGGCGGCCGCGTTTGTTTTCTGGGGGTTGACCCCGTTTTATTTCAAAGCCATGTCGGGGGTATCGCCGCTTGAGATTGTATCCCACCGCATCATCTGGTCCACATTCATCCTGGCGGCATTGCTGCTGATCATCAACCGAAAGTTCTTTAAAAGCGCCATTTTACAACTCAAACGGCATGGATTGGCATTGGGCATCGGCGCGGCCCTACTCTCCATCAACTGGCTGACTTACATATATGCCGTTTCAAATGGGAAAGTCCTTGAAGCCAGTCTGGGGTATTTCATAAACCCATTGGTCAATGTGGCACTCGCTGCTATTATTCTAAAGGAAAAACTGTCCAGGATTCAAATGTTTGCCGTATTGTTGGCGACCATCGGCGTAACTCAGGAAATTTTCCGGTTCGGTCAATTCCCCACATTGGCCATGATTATGGCCGGCACATTCGGGATCTACGGTTTGATCCGGAAAAAGGCCAATATCGGCGGCAGTGAAGGGTTGCTCATTGAAACGCTGTTGTTGCTGCCATTTGCGGCCGCTTACCTGCTCTACCTGAGCCGAAACGAACGCCTTGCATTCCTGAGCCATGGTTCCCTGATCACCTGCCTGCTGTTGTCGGCAGGACTTGTCACCACCCTGCCCCTCATCTGGTTTATCAGCGCCACCAAGAAACTCAATTATTCCATCGTCGGCATGATGCAGTACATCGCTCCCACGATGATGGGCATCTTGGGCTATTGGATTTATAAGGAAGATTTCCCGCCGGGAAGACTGATCACCTTTTCGCTGGTGTGGTTCGGACTGCTGTTGGTGGTCGTTGAAAGCTTTGGGCATATGCGACGTAGGAAGTATTGATGCGAAAAGAGGTGACAGGAGGTTCCTATAAGGGAACTCCCAAACTGATTATCCGATATGATGATCCGCCTTGTTTTTCCACCCCATTTTTCTTCTTTACACGACAATAATTTTGGCGTAAAAGGATATTATAAGGTGCATAAAAAGGAGATAATTATGGGCTATCTGGCCGTAAAAGATTTGAAGAAGACACGATTCCTACGTGAAAGGCTCGAAAAAGAACGGGAGCTGATACTTACAAAAGACGGACAACCTTTTGCTTTGATCATTGGAATTGCACCTGAAAACGTTGAAAGATCCCTTGCTGAAATACGGCGGGCCAGGTTCTCCACAGCAGTCATGGGGGCACGGCAGAAGGCAGCTTCAAACCCACCGGAACAGGAGAATATCGATGATGAAATCCTGAAAAGCCGAAAGAAACGTGGATTAAAGTGAAAATCGTCATGGATACAAACGTACTGATTTCGGGTATGTTGAATCCTTCGGGTCCCCCTGGAAGGACCGTCGATTTATTGAGATCAGGTGCTTTGAAAATTGTTGTTGATGATCGAATTTTGGGCGAATATACGGATGTTCTTCGGAGACAATATTTCCTTCAATATTTTACAGCATCCGAACGTGAGGATGTTATTGACTATCTGATTAAAAATTCCCATTACACCATATCAAACGTCATCGCACGCAACATGCCTGACGAAGGCGATGCGCCTTTTCTGGAAATCGCTTTGAGCGAAGGGGTTCCCCTGATCACCGGAAACCTTAAACATTACCCTGAACCCACAAGAATGGGGTGTCAAGTCTTGACGCCCAGGCAGTTTATCGATCATTATCTTGCGATAGTAGATAAACGCAAGGGATGACCTTTTACCCTAAATTTTTAGAACCTCGGCTGCAAACGTTGTAAACGGAAGCACTCTTGTTCTGCTGTCTCTTACCTCATAATCCTTGACACCCTGATGTACCTGAAAAAAGGCGGGGATCTCCGTTCTTGAAGCAAAATAGGAAATGTGTTTGCTGACATCTCTGTCGCCGGTCTTGCTTTCCACGGCAAAAAGCGGTCGTCTGTTCTTCAAAACAACAAAATCGACCTCTCGCTTATTTTTGTCTCTCAAATAACAAAGCGTCATGTCGTCGCCCTGGGTATCTTCAATAAAGTGGCAATACTTCAAAAGATTTGAGGCCACCAGGTTTTCGAAGCGGGAGCCGGGCGATTTGCAAAGGGACCAGTCCCACATGTAGAGCTTTCGGTTCTTTTTGAGCGCCTGAATTTTTCCGGCGCCATAGGGTGTCAGCAGGAAGCAGTAATACAGATTTTCAAAGATCTTCACCCATCGGTCAACTGCCTCATGGGATGCGGAGAGGTCCTCCCGTAGTGAGTTGATGGACAGCAACGATCCCACTTTTTCCTGCAATAGAATTGAAAGGACCTCAAGCTGACTGATCTCTTTGACCTGCTCAAGCGTCACGAGATCCTCTTTTACCACCCTCGCAAGCCGTTCCCTTTGCCACCGTTTCCATCCGGTTTGGGACTGGCTCAGAAAAGGCTCGGGGAAGCCTCCAAATTCAAGAAGCGCATCAAGATCTTCCCTATTAGGTTTTGCATTGATCTCGCACAGAGAAAAGGGATGCAGTCGATAATAATGATATCTGCCCTGGAGGGAATCTCCGCCCTTTCGGTAATAATCCAGCCTGGCAGATCCGGTTATCAAAAAAGAAGTCGTGGATTTACGTTTGTCGTAAAGGCCTTTAACCAAATTCCGCCATTGTTTGTATTTATGAATCTCGTCCAGTATAATGAGGGGTTGGTTTGAAGGGATCTTTCCCTGGAGGATATCCTTTTTGTCCTCATAATAATCCCAGTTCAAATACGCCGGATGGGTTTCATCGCCTTGAAGAATGGAGAGCGCCAGGGTTGTCTTTCCCACCTGCCTCGGTCCTCCGACAAATACCATTTTTTTCCGCAAATCGTCTATGATCTGCCGCATCAGATAACGTTCCATGATTCATCTCTCCATTCAAAAAAAGAGGAAATTTTCGGGTCAACCCAATTATAATCGAAACTATTTTCGGGTCAACCCTAAAATTCACTACATTAGTTGCACTTGATAGTGTCACCCCACCACCGTACAACGAATGAAACATAAAACAAAAAAGTTGACGGGTGGCTCATAAAGGAATAATTTTTGCTTGTCAAGGTCTCAGAATATTTGAAAGGAAAAACGATGGCTCATTTAAACACCAAAAAACCCACGCTTTTTGAGAATATACTGGATCACATGAAGATCGCGGTGACCTGTGTGGATGCGGACGGTAAGATCCTCTATGCCAATACCGCCGCCACGAAAAGGCCGTCAAAAGCACCCAGGGAGATTGGCGTAAATATCCGGGAGTGCCACAAAGATGCATCAAACGAAAAAATCGCCGTTATCTTCAAGGATTTCAGGAATGGTCGTCGTGAGCCCCATCATTACGTTTCGACGATCACAGGTCGAAGGGATCTGGTCACCATGATTCCCATGTTTGAAGCAGGCGAGTTTTCGGGATGCGTGAGCCACGTTCACCCCCTGGAACTTGAGGGCACTGAAAGAAGCTTTATCTGATCCGTACGGCTGCCAGACACAGGTTACAGCGTTTAGGGCTCGCTCAAAAATAACTTCGCAGAATTGGCGCTCAGATTTGGGTCATATTTGGCTGCTGCGATTGAGTGAAGCCACAGGAATAGTGAGCTATTTCGAGGACTTCACGATTGAGCGGTAGCCGAAGATGGCCCGAAGCTGAGATGGGAAAATGTGAAGTTATTTTTGAGCGAGCCCTTAGTTGCAGCGTGAAGCCAGATCGGCAAGGAAGTTGTTGAATTCTTCTGGCTGTTCGTAAAAAGGCAGCACGCCAAAAAAGCGCCCTGCCCTTTTCATCAAAACCCAATTTTTCGAAGGCCCGACCAGGCCGGAGCGAAAACCCTTATGCCATAAGTTGGGCAGGGGTGACAATGGAACCGAATTTTCCCTTGAGTGCCACCAATCCCTCTCTTTGCTCATCCAGAATTTCAAAAAGGCGTGCCGGAACATTGCTCTCTTTTCCGTAAGCTTCTTTCTGAAGATCAATGCGGGCAACGATGTTGTCGATGTAGAGGGAAAACTGTCTGACATAAAGGTCTTCGGGGTATTCTTTATCAATAATGTCCTTGAACAGCTTTTTCAAATCCTCATATTTGGGGAGAAAGCCGACGGGGGTCGGAATGGCATCCACATCACCGTGAAAACGTCTCTCCAGCCAGCCCAGCCATACTTTCACGTCCCGCTTTTCACCCAGCAGTTTCTTGGACTCCCCGCCCCTGGCCTCATGGGTCAGAAAATAGTTGAGGCCGGCGAGCACGGGCCGCTTCCGGTCGTCAATCTTTTTATTGTTGAAGAACTTGAACTGAGCATCCATATAGTCCGCAAGAGCACCCGGAATAAATGGCGCGTTGGCCCAGGGAGCCCGT
>Ga0233431_1006595_pt1 | contig 10364 bp, 7 predicted proteins | sample SI_118_April2016_FD_179867 | JGI IMG/M metagenome (GOLD analysis project Ga0233431, IMG submission 179867) | Seawater microbial communities from Saanich Inlet, British Columbia, Canada - SI_118_April2016_200_MG | ecosystem: Environmental > Aquatic > Marine > Inlet | place: Canada: British...
TCAGAAATACAGCTCAATCCTGGGTTAATTACCTTGAACTTCTATAAATCACACACAACTGCTGTGTCCCTCGTAGCTTCATGCGAAGTGGGAGATCGATCATCTCGGACTACTCGATTAATCGCCCAACTTGACACCTATTGACATTTCATATCATTTGTCATAATATATGAATGTGGACAAACCATTCGACTGGAATCCAGACAAAAATCGCACTTTACAAGCTGAGCGTGACGTCTCATTCAACGATGTTTTACTTGCATTAGAAGATGAAAAGAGATTTTTCAAAGTTACCGATCATCCTAATCAAACAAAATATCCCAACCAAAGAGTTTATATCGTGCTCATTCGCAATTACACCTATATTGTGCCATTTGTTGAAGATGAACACAAAATATTCCTCAAAACAGTTATCCCCAGTCGCAAAGCCAACAAAAAATATAAAAATACTAAGGAGGAGTAATTATGCACATACAACAAGATTACAATCTCGACAAAGAAGAGCAAGATCTCCTCGATTCGTATGAGCGTGGCGAATGGAAAACTATCAAAAACTTCGCAGCCGAGAAAAAACGCTACCAACAAGCAGCTCGTTATACTCTCTCCAAACCTAAGAACATCAATATTCGTCTACAGGTGATGAGTCTCGAAAGAATCAAGTCAAAAGCAGCAAGCTTAGGTATCCCCTACCAAACCCTCGCCAGCAGCATCCTCCATCAATACGCCTCTGGCCAGACCATCACCCCCTGATTCCCCCACTGGAACACTGGAATACTGAAAAACTGCAACACTCGAGCGTGTTCCGCTCGCGTATGCTAAAATTCTACCTATCATGAATCGTCTTTTCCGTTCACTCATCCTATCTTTTTTCTCTCTATTTTTCCTCATATCTCTTCCCACCCCAGCCCATGCCGTCTTATTTTCAGATATTAGCGCAACGGGCTCATTTAATCCTATGAGTTCTGAAAAATTTACCATCGGCGAGGCTGATTGTGAAGATGCTGGGGAACAACCTTCATACAACCCAGGTCAAGTAGAGGTTTTTGTTGCAGGCCTTGCTGTCCTCAACTCTGGCATACAATGTCCAGATGGAACATATGCACGAGCAGGAATAATCAACCACACGGTAGATGCCACCATCGCACTTCTCAATAGTCAGCCAAGTAGTCAAGAGTATATTGCTGACGTACTCGATAACATCGGAATTCCTCAAGTCTCTTCCGCCTACGCCCAGGGAACAGGCTACTCAGCAATGTCTCCATTTCTCCCCTTCTGGAAAGCATTTCGCAATGTCGCCTACTCTCTCTACATCATCATGTTCGTCGTCGTAGGCATCATGATTATGCTCAGGACCAAGATCAACGCCCAGACTGTCATCACCATTCAATCAGCTCTCCCCAACCTCGTCATTACACTTCTTCTGATCACATTCTCCTACGCCATCGTCGGCTTTATGATCGACATCATGTATTTCCTTATCTATTTTGTAGTCTATCTCGCCAGCGCCTTTGACATCATTACTAGCCCAACCACAGTTATTGACCGACTTCTTAGTCATTCGGCCAGAGGGGTAATTTTTGATGGTCGAAACAGCATTATTAGGGGTGTCTCACTCGCACTAACTAGTATCATGAATGGTGTGGGTGGAGGACTAGAAGTCTTGGGTCGCGTCATTAGCGCCTTCACAATCATGAACCTTGTAGTCTCTATCGCCTTCACTATTGCCAGCCTCAAACTTCTTTTTGCACTTATCAAAAGCTATATTATGATCATAATCCAGCTTATTACAGCCCCCATTCAACTGCTTTTTAATGCACTCCCCGGGAGTGAAGCATTTAGCAAATGGCTCAAAAAAACAGCCAGTTACATCATTCCCTTCCCTGTTGCTGCCGCCATGTTTATCATTGCAGCAATTTTTATCGGCGACCCTACCAATAGCACCTATCTTGGTGGAGCTGGCATTCCCATTACAGATGCCAATCCATTTACCATCAATTCTAGTCTCGATCTTCACAACGAACAAAATCTCTGGATTCCACCCTTTACCCTCCAGGGAGGAGTCGACATTACCAATAATGACATTCTCTCTCTCATTGGCTTCGTTATCTTTCTCATGACGCCCGCCTCAGTCAAGATGGCTCAGGAATGGCTACAGGTCAAGGAATCTCCATATACTGCTGAAGCCCTCTCCTCTGCAGGCATAGGGGTTAAAGCGGGCACTCTACCCGCAACTTGGGGTTGGAAAAGTATTCAAGAAGAAGCAGCCTCTCGTAGAAGCGCAGAGCATCTGGCTGGTGCTATTCGCCAAACAGGCTCACCAACTGAACGCAGACCAGCAGATTAATTTAATCTACAATCCTATTTATCACTCACGACTTCTTGCCCGGCTTCCAATACTAGGTTAAAAACCTCTGACCCAAAACTCCAGGCTGCCCAAGCTGGATCGTCAAATAGTGGTATTCTCTTTATAGTCCTCCAAGACCTCGCTAAGATTTTCTTAACAATTTTTCTTCTAATAATTTGTTTCTCTGATAGAGATTTATCATCTAATTTTAATAATGAACTAAGAGATTTTCCACCTCCTATCATGTCATCAACAATCTCATCCATTATCTTTCGTGGGAACATTCCTTCACTAGACATTGCGGCTGCTTCAACTTCAATATCTCTACCTGTCATTATCTTTCTATTCCACATCTTCTTATTATATGCCCCACGGAACATCTCTTTCTCTGCAACGCGATGTCCATCATGTCCAATTAACCAAAATGTGTTCCCATTCTCATCTTTAATTTTGCGATTGAGAATAGTTCTGTCATCATCTGGATTGGTTTTTGCAACCTCATATGCCCTTACTTGCCTTGTACTTGCTCGATAATCAATTCTCAAAAACGCCTCAAGCCAAGCATCTACTTGCTCAGGGGGGAGATATGATCTCATCATTCCTGTTGCCTCGATCACATCTGCTGCAGTAGCTCGTCCAGACTGCAATTTCGACAGTTTGCTACCCACCTCCATTGCCGCCTTCATATATTTTGTAGAGTATTCCAACACATCGCTGCCCTGAAAAAACTTAGAAGGATCCATCACCGATGCAAAATTAAAATCAGACATAAACTCCGCCATATTTTGTGGCTTCCAATCATCTCCCATAATCATATTTCTTCTTTTTACCAGTGGTTCCAGCTCATCGAAGCGCATATTCTCCATCAACTCCTTTTCGCTAATCATCACTCCGCTACCAACATCTAGATTTCTCTCCTCACCCCACTGCATTGTTTCACATAATTTGTGGAATTCTTTAGCCTGTATTACCCAATTTGCATCATTCCCACCCAACACCTCTCCCTTCTCAGATTTATCAATAAGCACTTTCATTCTCTCTACATCTGGAATAATTTCTTCGGTAATTCCATGAGCAACTAACCAATCAACTCCCAACCCAGAGCTCCATGACTCTTGCACCGTCTTAAAATTATTGCCATAAAGCCTTGCCTCTTCTCTCGATCGCATTCCGACTGTAATAGATTTTCCTCCCTCTTCCATATACTTCCCACCACCGAGTGCTATCTTCTTTCCCAATCTTTCTGTCAAGACTTTTGCAAATAGGGTCGCTTTCTTCTTATCCACTAATGATGCTCCCAATACTGTCTCAATTTCTTGAAACATTAAATTATCTTGAATTGTTTTCTTAACAATACTTCCCGCCTTGTACACTCTTAGCTCTGACAACATATGATTTGATTTTGCGATTTGCTCATAGGCTCCGGTTATCTTCCCGAAATGGGAACTATACGCGTGTCCCATTCGAAATGCTGCTGCCACCCACTTGCTCGTATTCTCAAGTTGTTCCTTTGGATACTGCGCAATATGCTCAGATACCTCGCCAGAATACATCCAAAATTTATCTGCTCTTCGATTCATCCAAACAGATTGCTCTAGGATCTCATGGATAGATACTGCCTCACGCGTACCATTCTGCAACTTTCCTTGCGCCAAACCTTCACTGGAAAATTCAAAGTCAGTCACAAATAATTTGTCACTCAACTTCATCAATTCATTTCCACTCACATCCACTACCAAATCTCCTTCCATACGAGCTCCCTTACCGAACAAATACTCTAAAACTATGCCATAAGCTGCCCCATCTCCTTTGTTTACTTCTGCATTAAGTAGTTTCATCGATGCTCTTGTGCTCTGTAACTCCTGATACATCACTGCAGGCGACCAAGTCTTTCTCGTACCATCCTCTAATTCAATCGACATTGCTCCAGCATTTGCAAATTTTCCTCCAAACACGTGATCAACATTGCTTGTTCCCCACACCTTCGGCATTATCTCTAATACATTCTCAGGAGTAACATCTTTTAGGGAAGGTATAAACGTTGAGTGTTGCCACTGCTCAAATTCCTCTCCCATATCTTCATTGGCCTGACCCAATCGGTATTGTGCATCTCTCAACATAATTGCAAATTGAAAATCAGCAGAACTTTCTCTCAAACCCACTTTTGTAATATATGCCTTTAGGTGCCTACTCGCCTTGCCATATTGCCCAGCGTTCATCAAGTTTTCAAATCTTGCTTGTTCTTTAGCAATACCCGTATCATCTCCTCTTACCTTATCAACAAAATCTCTTAACGCCGACATTTCAGAACCAGTTCCACTATTCTCTTTTAGTTTTTCCAATATTTCAGCAGCAAAAACCTCCCCATCATCAGCTGTTAGTTTTTCCAAAAGATCAGCTGTAAACTTGGTTTCAGCTTTCCTTAAGATTCCATCCATCAGTGCTCCACGCTTCCCCAGGTCTTCTTTACCACCCTTCATCCGACTCATCCATTGTTCTGGGTCGGCGGGTATGCCAACCTCAGCATATCCTGCGGATGGGAATACTCCCACCTGTTCCAATTTTTTGACTTTATCTTGAACTTCCCCTTTCAACCCTTCATATTTTTCAGCAAATTTTAGCTTATTCTTTGATCGTGCAAATTTCCCACCTTTCGCCTCAGATAATATCTCTCCAACCACCTGTTCAAGCGCCATGGTTTGCACAGAGCCATCATCAAAACCAAGATCTCGCCTCAATCTCTGCTCAAAAGCTCCTTGCGCCTCTATTTCAAGCAGGGATAAGGTTTCTAGTGCATTATCTCTTGCCTCTCGGCTTTTCCCAGCCAAACTCTTTAGATCAGATCTTCTATCTCTAATTTGAACTAGCCAATCCATAGCCGTATCTCCGTCAAGTGCCCTCAATTTTTTACCACCTTCTTCAATATGCAATTCTCTTGCCTTTGTCTTAAAATCTTCAATTACTTTCTCTGTCTTCCTCTTCTTCTTCCACGACCAGCCTCTCATTTGCAACCTACTACCATCGTCTTCGGCCTCAACCTTACCCCTTGCAAATCTTGCGCTTCGCTCAATAACTGGAGACTTGTAGGCTACTGGCCTATCAAGTCTTCTCCTTGCCTCAATTATTCCCCGAACACTAAACAGTGTATCTTCCATAATTGCCAAACCCTCTTCACTCTCATGTATTCCCAGCTTTGATCTCAATTCCTTGAGGGCTCCCTCGTGATCGTCAATCTCTTTTTCAGTCAGCTTATCTCCTCCACTATCAATTTTTTCAATTAGATTAGTCTTCTGCGTTTCGACACGTTTTACAAGCTCCACCACCTCTTTATCACCTTTAAACTCATCAATTTTCCCAACTACTGTCCTCAGTTGCTGCTGCGCCTCGACTTTTTTAGCACTAAAAATATCAAGCAATTCTTCCGCCTCAACTTTTGCAACTTTCCTATCTTCAGACTTATTTGACCGCAACTTCTGACTCAAGGCCTCTAAATTAATTACTTCTTCTGATCCAGGCTTCGCTTCTCGCATGAGTAGCGACAGCTTAATCTGCATCAACAGTGCGTCCAGCCTATTTACTCTTTCTGAATTTTCCAACTTAACTTTTCCACTCACTTTATCCACAGATTTGTCCGACTTTGTCTCAGGCGTTTTTGGGGAGGATTCATTCTTCTTCGTCATACCCACAATTCTACCACACCAGACAAGATTAGATGCTAGAATATAATTCATGGCAACAATCAACAACCTTACCTCCGATCAGACTCAAACTCTCCTTACCAAAGGTTTCACTGACAATGAGCTCATTTTCTACCTTAGTCAAATCAGATCTCACCAGCCAGTCAGTTTGGAATACGGCAACGAATTTATTTTTATCTCCCCACAAGATGCCTGGAATCTCATCGACACCTGGGTCACAGACTCCGGGAGTAACTATTCCATCCTAGAAAGAGGTTCGCTCACTGCAAAAGCAAATCACCTCACCACAAGCATCAATAGTTATAAGCAAACCAAACGAACAGCTGCTGCCGTCCAACCTGCTCTCAGAACTGAGATTTCCCAGGAAAAACTATCCGATCAGCCACTCAATAGTTTCCAACGAGCCCTCGCTGATCGCAGTGATTTCTATCAAGCTTACAATGACTACCTTCTCAACCCCACTAGCAATAAGATTGCCAACCTTCCTTATCTCAAGCGCATTATCCCCAACGATCGCATCCGCAATCTCGTTGCTCTTCAGCTTGTTGCCAACTGGTCTAACTATCTTCAGCCATCAGATCCCGCACTCTCCTCTCTTCCACCAGCTCAAGCCAAGGAGTTTGCTAGAGTTAGCAATCTCAACGAAACATCTCAGCTCCTTCGCTACACCCACCAACAGGAAAAAGGCCCGCTCATAGAACTTATCCACTCTGATGAGGGTCAAGGGCAATTGTCAGATGTTCTCGACACTATTGAACAAGATGTCCAATCTCACTACACAAAGAAGGGGGGGGAGTTCAACCGGGAAAAAGCTCTGCACGACGCTAGTAATTTTGCACAATTTACCCTCCTTGGAGGAACTCTCACAAACCTTACCCAAAATCTTCGAGCAAATGGTTCTCTCGGGCTTGATCCTGCCGAACTAGATAGACTCAACCGCGCTCTACGCCAAAATATCATCTCTGCTTCCCAAAACCCAAACCTCCATCTCTCAAGCCAGGAGATTATCGACAACACTCTCGACCAATTCAATGCCTCCTCACACTCTCGCACCACTCTTTCTCAAGAACTACTCAAGCTATCCCCCCAGATAGAAACTACTCAGATCTCCCTAAGAAATAGTTTTCTAGAAAACGTCCTCTCTGAGTCTGGCAATCAAAGGTTAATTGCTACCAGCAAACTTGCTCGCGAAGCAGGTGTTAGTCCTGAAACTTTCTGGCTCAAACAATCTGATCTTGATCGGGCTCAATCTCTTCTTCTGGCTAGACACGGCGCCACATCAATCATAGAAGCTATTAGTGGAGAGATGAATAATCCCAACTCCAACCCTCTCCACCTCAATCAACTCCTAGACTTTCAGAATAAAACTGAGGGTTATCAGTCATACATGCTCGCAAGACAAGATATTCCCGGTTTTGCCTTTCGCGACGCTCTTGCACATGCGTCTGGCACTTATCGTTCTATTAGACAACCATATGACAATTTCACCACCAAAATCTGGGGGAAGTACGACAAAATTGACTCCATCATTAATTATCCTCAGAGAAAAATTATCAATTTTTGGCAAGATGCAGTAGATGGCAAAATCAGTTTTCGCGATAAGGTCTACAATATTCCCACAGTTGTTCGATTGGGCAAAACCAACATTCCCCTTCTCAACCTCCCGGGGTTCGCAATTGACCAGTTCATCAAATTCAAAAAAAGCATCGCTCTTGGCATTTTTCGCTTCGCAAAATCAGGAAATCGTGCCAATAACTCTTTCTGGGGAGGAATTGCAAGCTATTCCAAAGTATTTTTCAAATCTGATGGCAATTTCGCCCAAACAAACTTCTTCATGTTTAGCAGAGCCAAAGGAAATGTTCTTAACTGGGCTTCCAAAAAAATCACCAACAAATCTTGGCAGGCAGTCAAGGCTAGTATTGGAGGTAAGCTCTGGGCTGGATTTAGCAAGGCTGCACCTGGGCTCTCAAAAAAATTCGCAGGGACAGCAATTCAAAAAATTGTCACCTCGCTCGGATTTGCCAGCATTTCAGGAGGAACAGCTCTTCTCATTCAAGCAGGATTCATCGTTGCCACAACCGGACTCAAAAACATCTGGAAATTCATTACCAACAAGGGGGGCTTCCGCACAAAAGCAATCAACCTCGCTCCTATTATCGCCGGGATCGCTGCAATTCCCGCACTTATTACAAGCGCTCTTGGAGCACTAGCCCTTACAATTTCTGGAGCAATTGGCGCGCTCGCTACCGCACTCGCCTCTGTTCCAGCTCTTATCATAGCCGCTCTTGGCATCGCTTTTGGATCAGTATTAGTTTTGCTATTTTTCATCAACACCATGATTAAAACCCCTTGGGACATCGACTCGGCTCCAGGCAGGATCCTCACCTCCATTTTCTGCGACGAATCAGGCGAAGGAGATGGCTCCGCAGCCAGTGCTGCAATTTGTATTGCAGATATTCTTACCAAAGCAGGACTCAACCCCCTTCTAGCTAGCGATGTCAACTCAACCCTCTGGCAACAAATCATTTCAGCCCTCTTTCCAGACACAATCAAAGCCATCGCCAAATCAGCTTCCGGACAAGGAGCTTTCCAATGCGTTGGACTCATTGCTGCCGGAGTTACAGAATCTGGTGGAGCTTACTGGGAACCTCCCAACGCCAACCAGCTCGACATCAACAGCCCTCCAGGATACACATATGTATCTGGGGTTGGTAGTTGCCAACCAGGAGATGCCTTTGTTGATATGGGTGGCACCTACGGGCACACCGGCTGGATCGTCGAAGATGCAGGAGCTCATTTTGTCTGTGTAGATGCCAATATGGGCTCAGCTGGCGCCGTCAGAAATCGCGATTCTTGTCGTTACGATAAAAGCAAAATTGATGGATGCTTAAAAAAGATATAAGCTAATAATATAAACATGAACAATCTCTCCCTCAAACAAAGACTCATCATTATTCTTTCTGTATTAGCACTTTTTATCATAATCATTCTCACATTACGCCAATCATCTCCCCTCCCCATTCCCACAATGCTCTCTTCTCAGCCTACGAGTAATTCTCAAAACGCAAGCGTTTTTAGTCCTATCAAGCTCATTTTCGACTCCCCCCTCGATCCATCTCTCATCTCCATCTCATCCACTCCTCCAGAGGTGTGGACTCCTCAAGTCAGCGGAAACAATCTCACCCTCACACACGAACAGTTTTTCCATGCTAATCAAGAATACTCAGTCAATATTTACTATAACGATTCTTTGCTTACAACCCTTAATTTCAAAACCCACGCCGAACAAAACGATCCTCGCTATCTCCAAACAGTCCAAGAAGAAATGGATCACGACTACCCCCTCGCAACTTCATTCCCCTACGAAACCAGCGTCCTTCGCGTCGTCTACATCTCCCCCATGACTCTCGAGATCACCCTCAAATCCGACTCCCTCACAGAAAAAGAGGCCATGTCCCAGATCAAATCCTGGGTCACAAAAAACGGTGGCGACTCCACAACCCACAAATATCAGGTCATCTCCGCCCCAGAATCAACTCCCACTTCAACAGAATCTCCCACATCCCCACTGACCTCACCGACCAACTGATCACACTGATACTCTGAAATACCGACACACTGATATGCTGATATGCTGACACACTGATGTGCTGATATGCTGACACACTGATATACTGGACTCATGCAGCAACATCCCGTCCCCCAGAACGTGACCCAATACCAATTCCGTCTCGTGGGAGACATGACTCTCAAACAGTTTCTGGAACTGGCTGGCGGCATGGTCGTCGCCTACCTCTTCTTCGCTAGCAACCTCCTTTTTTTCATCAAATGGCCACTAGCTCTCGGATCACTCCTTCTCGGTGTCGGTCTCGCCTTCTTCCCCATCGAAGAACGCCCACTTGACGTCTGGATCATCAACTTCCTCAAATCAATCTACGCCCCCACCCGCTTCGTCTGGCAAAAAACCACCAAACTCCCCGACCTTTTTTCCTTCAAAGCTCATGACATCGTCGAGAAAAAAACCTCCACCAAAACAGTCAAAGCCCCCACTCTCCCCGTCCAACCCACCCCCACAACTGACTACTCAGAAGACGAGCTCGCCAAACTCAAGAGTCTCGAGGGACTCTTTTCAGATAGCAAGTCAGCTACACCAACCAACAACTCAACCGCAAAATCCAAACCCAAAAAACCCGACGTCTCAGTCCGAAAACTCTCGACAAGCAAAGTCATTTTTGACGCCCAAAAGCCCCTCCCCACTCAAAACAAAACAGCAGCTACCATTAAGACTGCCACCAAACCTTCTACACAATCTCGCAGTGAAG
>Ga0233431_1006596_pt1 | contig 10363 bp, 13 predicted proteins | sample SI_118_April2016_FD_179867 | JGI IMG/M metagenome (GOLD analysis project Ga0233431, IMG submission 179867) | Seawater microbial communities from Saanich Inlet, British Columbia, Canada - SI_118_April2016_200_MG | ecosystem: Environmental > Aquatic > Marine > Inlet | place: Canada: British...
TTCAAGTCATCTCTTATTGAACAATTGAAATTTTTGGATGGTAAACGTCACCTTCCTTCATTTTTACATTACACAAAAACCTGGAATGAGTTTTATCCTGATATTCGTGAAATTCTTTCTTTAATATTGCTACAACTTCCAGGGATATCTTTTCATCCGGGGCAATAGGAAACTTCTCATTCAGCAAATACCATCTGAACATCCAGGCATCTCTTCCTTTCTGGTTGTCCCTTTTGAAGCGAGGCAGGCGCGCTAATGTTGAGCATTTTGGTGCCCTCAAAGAGTTTGGGGATCGGGGGATAGGGTAATTCTTACATTGCCAAAAAGCAATCCCATACCGCCGGTATTTCGATAATTATTCAGCTTCATACTTGGTAGTTGTGGCTCTTAATCAGGTAATCCGGCCATGTTTGCTAACTTTTTAAAAATCAATAATCAGCTTTCGTTAGAGAAAAATGGATGTATGAAAAATCGGATTTTTGCTATTGACACTGTCGATCCATTTTGCCAACATGAGTTGAAGGATGGAATGTGGCACCTGGGACACATCATTAGGTCCATTCATATATCATCGTTTAAGCAAAATGAACCTATTTTTCTGGAGCCAATCGAGAGGAGATTCATATTCTTATGAAAAGTTATCGAAAGGAATTATGGTTCGAAGTTCCGTCCCGCCGTGCTTTTATCAACATCACACCTCAAGTAGAAGAATGCCTTGCGGAAAGCGGTATCGAAGAAGGGCTGATTTTGGTGAACGCCATGCACATCACGGCTTCGGTCTTTATCAACGATGATGAATCTGGTCTCCACCATGATTATGAAGTTTGGCTTGAAAAGCTGGCGCCTCATGAGCCGGTCTCCGAATATCGACACAATGTGGGCGAAGACAACGCCGATGCCCATATGAAACGTCAGATCATGGGTCGGGAAGTGGTGGTGGCGGTGACTCAGAGAAAGCTCGATTTTGGGACTTGGGAACGGATCTTCTATGGGGAGTTTGACGGAAGACGTCGAAAACGAGTTTTGGTAAAGATTATCGGAGAATGAAATCAGAGCGGTGATAGGTGCTTATTGCATGTCACCGGTTAATGCTGAGATAAATATTATGGGTAATTCGCTAAAGGATCAACTTCTGAAAAAGGGTCTGGTGACCAAAAAGCAGGTCAATAAGGCTCTTAATGAAAAAAGAGCTTCCCGTTCGAAAAAGGGAAATAAAGAAGCCGGGGAAGATGATGAGGTTCAGAAGAAAGTCCAACAGGCCCGAGAAAAGCAGGCTGCCCATGTCAGGGAACTGAATCGTCAAAAAAATGAAACCGCCAGGGAAAAGGAGATCCAGGATCAGATAAGGCAGATAATCAATAAAAACGTAATTGAAATGGAAGGTGATATTTCCTTCCATTTTGTCGATAACAAGAAGATCAAAAAGCTCTTTGTCAGTAAGAAAATTGCCGAAGATCTCAGCAAGGGGCGGATGGGGGTTGTCAGAGAGAATGAGCGATATTCCGTTGTCCCGGCAAAAGCAGCCATCCAGATTCAGGATCGCAAAGCGGAATGCGTTATCCTCTTGAATACGCCTGAAACAAAAGATTCCGATCCCGATGATCCATACTCCGAGTTTCCTATACCTGATGATTTGGAATGGTAAGCCTGCCTGACGGAGGAATGAACTATCGCCAGCTTCCGATGAATCTGCCCGTCAAGCCATCAAGGAAAGGGGAAATATGATGTTCAATGATCTGGTGCGAAGAAGCAGAAGCTACAGAAGGTTCGATCAGAAAACCTCCATAGGGCTGAATACACTCAGGGAACTGGTGGATATCGCAAGATATTCTCCATCGGCGGGGAATCTGCAACCGTTGAAATATGTGCTTTCTTCCGACCCTGAAAAGAATGCCCTGATCTTCCGGGATCTTGGTTGGGCAGCCTATCTGAAAGACTGGTCGGGTCCGGAAGAGGGGGAGAGACCGTCCGCCTATATCATAATGTTAGGCGATACGGAGATCAGCAAGTCGGTTGTCTGGGACCAAGGGATATCGGCCCAGACCATTATGTTAAGTGCCGCTTCAAGCGGGTTTGGGGGGTGCATAATCGCCTCAATCAACAAAGAGAGGCTCAGAAAGACTTTGGTTATATCTCCTCGTTACGAGATACTTCTGGTTCTGGCTCTGGGTAAACCAAAGGAGACCGTGGTGACAGACCCCATGGCATCCGACGGAAATATCAAATACTGGCGTGATGACAAGGGTGTTCACCACGTACCAAAAAGACCGTTGGATGAAATCATAATCGGGTGAAGCCGTAGACTTTATCCGGATGCAATATTCGCGGACAAGTCGGATCATATCCATATCATGCTGAAGTTTGACACCACCTTTCCTGGAGACCAGTCCATCCCATGCGCCCCACAGCCAGCGGATCTATTTTGTTTGCTTTCCATTTCCAATTCTGAGCTACAGATTGGTGTTTCATACCTGTACATTTGGGCCGCGTGTCGTATTTTGGAGATATCTCAACCCGGTAGCCTCCTGATATATGTTGGAGGTATCACAACCCTCCGTGCGCCCATCAGAATGTTGATTATCACACGTTTCTATCGTTGGGAATAGCAGCTATTGCCAGCCTCAAGAACGCCGCTTTGGTTGCCTACAACGCAACACTGCCAGATATATTCTTCTGTAGACTGGAAACTACTTGACGGGAAGTATAATATAGGCATTCTTCCGTCTGGAATTTACATAATATTCGGTTAAAAGGTCGCATTTTAATGACCCGTAAAACCGAAGGGATGGTAAAAACCCCGCCCAGAAAATCAGCTTTTCAATTCCTTTATCATTGAACGTAATTCTTCAATTTCGGATTGTTGTTTCTCAAATTGGTTCTGTTGCTCCTCTATGAGTTTTTTCTGACTGTGATTTTCAGCCTTCAATTCCTTGACTGCTTCAACGAGCACAGCGGTCAGTTTGGTATAAGATACCGCCTTATAACCATCCTTGCCTTCAGATACCAGCTCCGGCAACACTTGCTCCACATCTTGGGCAACAAGCCCGATCTGCCTACCTTCCATGAGCCCGAAATCAGAATATTCGCCCGTTTTCCATTCATAGCTCACCCCTTGAAGGTTCGATACTTTATCCAGGGATGACTTCAGCGATTTAATGTTCTTTTTCCATCGCCGGTCCGAAGAGCTGGAAGTGGCGATAGCCCTGAAGCCCCCGTAGATCACGACGTTGTTTGCGTCAAAATCGCCCCAGATGAGGGGGGTGGCGGAGGCTAAATTGTCAATATAGAGTTTGTTGGAGCCTTTCTCAGTAAACCCTGCATTCTTACCTAAAAAGACATTTCCGGTTCCGGTGCTGTTTAGATACCCGGCATTCCATCCGAAAAAAGTGTTGCCGGTTCCGGTGCTGTTACTGATCCCGGCATTCACTCCGAAAAAGGAGTTGTAGTCTCCGGTAGTATTCTTTTCCCCGGCAGATCGTCCGAAGAAGGAGTTGTAGTATCCGGTGGTGTTCTTTTCCCCGGCAGATTGTCCGAAAAAGGAGTTGTAGCCTCCGGTGCTGTTATGCAACCCGGCATTCATTCCGAAAAAGGAGTTCTCATTTCCGGCACCGTTACTATATCCGGCATTCACTCCGAAAAAGGAGTTGTAGTCTCCGGTGGTGTTACCTCCCCCGGCAGATCGTCCGAAGAAGGAGTTGTAGCCTCCAGTGCTGTTTAAATACCCGGCATTCATTCCGAAAAAGGAGTTCTCATTTCCGGTGGTGTTATCCAACCCGGCATTCGCTCCGAAAAAGGAGTTGAAGTCCCCGGTGGTGTTGTTATACCCGGCCCCCAAGCCATAAAATGTGTTGAGCACGCCCTCGGTTCCATTTGGGCTTATTATCTCATCATTTTTTTTTGAGGTATCGATCTTTGAAGGTTCCTCCATTGTATCCATAGGCTCGTCAATGGCAAAGGAATTTTCCGAAAATACAAACAGCGCTACCAATACCAGATAAAACATGATCCTCATTTTCATTTTTGTCCCCTTTGAGTTTAGGTGTTAAAACAGGAATAGGGTCAAGAGCAAACCCTATAGCCCCCAATCCCAACGAATCCTGAAAATACCCTTCACATATACGTGCAAAGGTCCAGCATATCAGCAGGTCAAAAACCTGTTAATATATTCAAGTCCGGGGATTGGGGAAATCTGACATAAATTGAGAATATCCAAAGTTTTCAACACCCTCAAAAACTTGGAATATCCCTTACAAATCACCAGGGCCGAATGAACACCAACGTATCAAAAAACCACTTCAACGAACCCAAACCATCATCACAAATTTCCCATTCCATGACAAGAGAAAATCTTTAAACCCTCATTATTTGTTGTTTTCATCTGGAATCTGTTTATACCGTTCAGCTTTCTGGTCTGCTATCTTTCCGATATTTTTCTTCATTTCTTTATATTGTTTGATGTCCTGGTTTCCTGTGGCTTTGTCGATTACTTTTTCACCGCTGTCGCATGAGCTGAAGATGATAAGGCTTGCGAGGAGAATGATTTTGATGTGCCTGGTGAAGTTGAGAAGATGCATTTTTTTTGTCCTTTCGAATCCATTGGGTGCGCTGTGATTATTCTTAACGGCGAGATTGCTTGATATGTTTTACACCCTGGCCATTATCCAGTTTTCGAGGTCATCCAGGACCTTTTTTCGGTCCGGTTCAAGTTCATTATAGATTTCATGGTACAGGCCTTCGTACACATGCAGCGTTTTATCTTTTACCCCAAGTTTTTCATAAAACGACTTTGATGCCTCAGCATCAACCAACTGGTCATCACCGGCTATTTGCATCAGAATCGGAACCTTCATTGAGGGTGCAAGCCGATGGACTTCTTCCATGGCTCCTACAAATTCCGTAAACCACCTGGCGCTCACTTTCCCATGCCTGAGAGGGTCTTTATCGTATTTATTGACCACCTCTTTGTCCCTACTGATTTTTGATGAATCCAGTTCGTTGCTAAGAGATAGGCCAGGCCAAATGGAAGACATCACTTTTCCCATGAATGCTTTGAAACCGGGAACCTTCACCTTCATGCCCAGCCCGGGAGAAGAAACAATAACGCCATCAATCATATCGGGGTGTTTCAAGGCGAACATTAACGAAATCAACCCGCCCATGCTGTGCCCCAGAAGGAAACACCTGGTGTTTTTTCCGATGCCGGCTTTGGCAATCTCAAGCATCCCTTTCAGATCGCTTACGTAATCATCAAAAGACGAAATGTGGCCACGAGGGCCGCCACTTTGTCCGTGTCCACGTTGGTCCAAAGCCCAGATGGAAATGTCATCTGGAAAAAGCCATTCAATCACGTTTCCATACCGACCTGAATGTTCAGCCAGACCATGAGCGATGACAATCCTGGCACGTTCTTTAGCTGCCCGATATTCGCGGTAGAAGATTTTTTGACCGTCATGACTTTTGAAAGAACCTGTCTTTTCCTGAAGTACGGGCATATTTGTTTTCCTTATGATTTTGGCTGTATTGGATTTTTATTAAACTGCTAAGTATTTATCTTCACCTGTGACCCATGAAAGGTACAGATCAATGCCGTTTTTATTTCCCACAAAGCTCACGGAATCGGGCTCTCCCGATTGATCGAAAAGGCCGAGGAATTCATTGTAATCTTCAAACCATTTATGGCCCTGGCTGAATGAGTGGACCAGCATGACAGCACTTGATGCGTTGAACCATCTGGCTTCAATCAAGGCTGACGCGGTACGGTGTAAAAGTTGATATCTAATGCTATTGAGAGGTTGATTCCCAATTTCAAGACGTTCTTTGACAGCATCAAGTCTGACCTGTTTACCGGATGAAGCGTTTTGAAGCCATTCATTGACGGTTGGCCCGAATGGTTCTTCAACTTTCCCTTCCACAGTAATGGTAACAAGGTCAGTATCGGACCTGGCGAGGATGAAGATATCGTTTTGAGAGGGTCCTGAACCACCAGGAAGAGGGACCTGGTATTCGGGAAGGGCCAGAAGGGGAAGCAGCTTTTTGAACACCTGAAAACCTGAGTCGAAAAAAACCTTTTGAACACTTTCCGGAAAACCATGGGCATCTTCCCAACATTGCGCAAGGGCTTTTGCTGAATATCTGGTCCGCCATTGTTTTTCAGGTTGAGCCAGTAGGCCTTTCCAGTCTTCAGCGCTGTTGGTGGGGATATAGAATCTGACCGGTCTTTTCATCTGAAATCGAGCTTCCTGATTATTGGTTAACGGCGAAATTGGTTGATATATTGAATGCTTTTGCTTTTCAATATTCTTCAATCAGTAAGGTACTTCCGATGTGACATGTTCCAGACACTCGTCTAAAGTCATTACAAATGTAGGGTACCATTTCCCGGTATGCCTCATATAGCTATATTGGAACTTATCGTCCCCAAGGTATTCAAACTTTACAAATTTGCTTTCAAAAAACCGTGTAGCGGAATTTGACGGACTCCTATATTTGCAACAGAAATAGAAGCTGTTTCTGTGCCATTTTGTATAGATATCAACCATTTGATTCGATTCTTCTTCCTTAGCGACAGGCGATAGGTATTCCGGTTTGAAAACTGTTTCTACAATAACATCAGCTTTTGTTTTGGTATCCCGCTTCAATTCTTCGGGTACTTCAGGCTTTGGCTCTTTGGGCTTTTTCGGACTATATCGCCATGTTTTCCGTTTCGCCATCTTTTGCTCCAAAGTGTCAAAGGATTTTCTGTCTTGGAATGATGACAGAAAATATATTGGAATTCCTGAAACAGTCAAGAGATTTCGGTTATTCGAGATTCAGGAACGGTTCGATTGCTTTTACTGAATGAATTCTGAATACCATGGGTCTTTCTTGACAAGACGATGATTATAAAGATACTTTCTTCGAGCACTTCGGAAGGGAGATGAACCATGATATGTGTGATCTGCGGAATGGGGACCGACTCCATTGAAGAAGCAGTTGATCAAGGGTGGATTCCATATTTTTATGATGGTCAGATAGAATCAGGTCCCGCCCGCCTATCCAGAATGTTCAGAAGCCCTTCTTGAAATGGATGAAAATGGAGAGATGGAATTAAAGGCGCAGCACCAGGGGAAAGTCAGATACAAGAAAAGCTCTTTCCATGAAACCTTAGAAGAAAGAATGCTGATCGGTATTGTCATAGAAAACTGTACACAAAGCATCTTAGATTGAGGTTATGATTATGGCCATTAGGAAAGCCAGCTTGACAGATTCTATTTACGAATCATATGATTGTGCAAAACCGTTGTCCGCTACCATAGTTGAATCCCCCTTGGAACTTATCAAGCACACTTTGGCATCTGGGGAGGATATTTTGATCAGCGGGTTTGGAAAGTTCTATGTGAAAGACAAAAACGAACGAAGGGGAAGGAACCCTCATACTGGAAATGGTTTGATGCTGGATGCCAGAAGGGTTGTGAAGTTTAAATGTTCCAATATCATAAGGGATAAGATCAATGCGGAAGAGTAACCCGGTCCTTTCAAATACGCTATTTGTCTGAATGACATCACCGAGGAATCCATGGATAGCAATAATTTAGAATTAAGAAAATTGACTAATGAAAATTTCCATTTTATCTGGGAAAAAGCTAAAATCGGCGATCTTGATTCCTTGACGGACGAGGAAAGGTGGTTTGCCAAAGTCATGTTGGACCACCAGGATGAATATTTCAATCAATTTGAAATGGCTGATCTGACTTACGATCACGAATATGATGTTGATTCCGAAGAAAACCCCTTCCTGCATATTATGCTTCATTCGGCTATGGAACGTCAGATGGAAGCCAGAGATCCCATCGAAACTTACCAATTCTATAATTCAATGAGAAAGAAAAAGCTATCCCACCACGATACGATACATCTCATGGGAATCATCTTCTTCCATTTTCTATTTGATGTCAGGAAAAATCAAAGAGAATTCGATATGGAAGGATATATATCACTATTAAAAAAGCTCAAAAACAAGAACCCGGAAAAAATATATGATTTTATGAGAAGTTACGGGTAGCGTTGTCCTTCAGGAAAGATTGCAATGAAAAGACTCACATCCTTTGCAATAAGCCTGACTATTATCCTCCTGTTCTCTGGTCCTGGTTACACTGCCGACCACGGCAACACAACCAATCAATCCTTCAGCAAGGCCAAAAAAATGCTGCAAAGAAAGGTCTATTACGACCACCGAACCAGCTTCTATTGCGGCTGCCCCTTTTCTGCCAAAAAAAAGATACTGCCCTGTGACAACTACACTCCAAAAAGAGATAATAAACGAGCCCATCGTCTTGAATGGGAGCATATCGTTCCCGCCCATGCCTTTGGCCAGAGCTTCTCTGAATGGAGAAACGGTCACCCAGAGTGTAAGACCCGAAAAGGAAAAACCTTCAAAGGACGAAACTGTGCCAGGAAAGTGGCCATTCCGTTCAGGTACATGGAATCTGATATGTACAACCTGGTGCCGGCCATAGGCGAAATAAACGGTCTCAGGTCCAATTACAGTTTTGCGATAATTCCAGGGGAAAAACGAAAATTCGGAAAATGTGACATGGAGATTGAAGGCAGAAAAGCCGAACCGCCCCCCGACAAGAGAGGGAATATCGCCCGGACATATTTCTACATGGATTGGGCGTATCCTGGACATGGGATTATCTCAAAGAAAAACAAGAAATTATTTAAGGCTTGGGATGAAGAAGACCCGGTTGACGAATGGGAATGTGAAAGAGGCAGGAGAATAGAAGGGATTCAAGGGAATGAGAATCCTTTTGTTAGGAAGGCGTGTGAGGAAGGGTATTGAGGCTCAACCTTACTCACAGAAATTAGGAATCATTTGAAAAGGTTTTCTAAGCACTTTGAAATCTGGCCTTTTAGTCTAAACTGCCTAATTAACAGCATTTTTAAGAAGCAACAAATAATACAGTCAAACGCAAAAAAGTGCTTGATATAAAAGTGGCTTTATAATAAGATTAATATGAATATGATAAGAATAGGTTATGATGCCACTCAGAGATTTATGATATGTAGGAGTACGCAATGGAAACCGTTCAAGACTGGATGACCATAGAAAATCTTAGGTCTTACCTGCAGATTTCCGAGAAAAAAATCAAGATTCTTATGAAACAGAATGCAATTCCCTGCCACAGTCAATTAGGACCACCTCGATTTTTCAAAGATGAAATCGATAAATGGATGATGGGAGAGAAGACTATCGAAGAGCACTCAGATGAAGGCACACCCTTCGTTTATAAGGGAAAACTGATCAGGGACTATATGTTAACTGCCAGTAAAATTTTAATTGGTCCAAAGGCATGGGATCGACTGCCGGAGTTCATAAGGAAGAGCATGGAAGTTTTCAATGCTACGGACCGATCTTATTTGTATCGGCAGGAGTTTGAAGCATCAATGAAAAATTTCAACGATTATCTAAGGGTAAGTTGTCAACTCGGTTTAATAAACAACGTCAGGAAAGGGCGGCATACACATTACACTCCAACTAAATATTCGCAGGAAATCAGTGCTACAAAAGAGGTTCGAGAAACAAAAGCCATTATTTTGAATAGTGTGAATCAGATAGTAGAACAAGGCAGGGAAATAATACCCCAGGAAAGGCATTCAATTTTGCTTCTTTGGTATGTCTTAGAAATCAGAGGAAGAGGACTAGAACCAGAGGAATCTCATTTCAACAAGGGTGGGGAACTCAATTATTCTCCAAAAATCCGGATGGACTTTTCGGTGAGTCTCTGCGATTGGATATTTATGGGAGATAGGGCAAGAGAAACGGACTTTTTGACGAAATGGAATACCTATAACGTAACAAATTGATAGTTCCTTTGTGGTGTAAGTCTGTTTTAGTCCAAAAAGTGATGACTTAGCTTCATAGAGAACAGGAACCGGGGGTTAACGCCCAAACGCTGAGACCCGGCATGATAATCAATAAGCGAGCTACGAGAGAATAAAACCATTGACCAAATGTACCGTCCCTACCTAAAATCATGGATAGTTAAGGACAAAACCCTGGAACCGACAAGTCAGGTTTGGCTATCGGATCATGCCGATTCTCCTTACACCATTACCACATCATTTTCGGGAATTCCGGGTAGGAGCATTGGTTGCCCAATGCTCCCCCCAGTCGGGTAGATATACGGCGCGCAACCTTAGGCGGAGAGAGACCGACACGCGCCTTTCGGTTTGTGCGGCGGGTTCCTAGTTCCGCCATAGCCCACGTTTCCGCAAGCCCCCCTCTCATCCCGGACGGTCGGATTTCCCGAGTCCGGTTGGCGGCCAGTGATCTCCTTGTGTTATCTCCGAAAAGTCTTCCCATATTACCGGAAGCTTAAAT
>Ga0233431_1006598_pt1 | contig 10359 bp, 6 predicted proteins | sample SI_118_April2016_FD_179867 | JGI IMG/M metagenome (GOLD analysis project Ga0233431, IMG submission 179867) | Seawater microbial communities from Saanich Inlet, British Columbia, Canada - SI_118_April2016_200_MG | ecosystem: Environmental > Aquatic > Marine > Inlet | place: Canada: British...
TTATTTTTTTGACGTTTATTTATTTTCAAAGAGAAACAAAAATAGAAAAATTAGCCAATTGATGAGCTCTTAAGTTCAACAACTGTTTCTCAGTAAAAAGGTTCGATTTCGGAGAAGTACGAAGGTTTTAATTTTTAATCATAAACTCTTTTTATTTTATAGATTCGCAATCATTTCTTCTTGTGAAGATCTCGCAAGCTTAATATATTCTGATCCCAGGATAGTAGAGCGGAAAATTTGAATAAGCACCATAATAATTATTCTGCCGGATATCTATCAATATACATGTAAATTGATCTTTTGAAATTCGTTAACTCAGAAGTTAAAATCAAAGAATATGTTAAAAAACATAAAATATTTTCTATTTTGTAAGATCAAACATTACGAAGTAATTTTTACAAAATGTTTGTGAATTAAATGATGAAGCTAGGTAAGATGTAGAGTATTTATTTTCAGGGATTTGGCATTGGAGACAGTTGTACGCTTTGAATGAAAGGTTTATTTTAAGGTGTTAAGTTAAACAGAAAGAAACAAAATGAGATACGCAGAGACTGGTTTTAATTTAGAAATTGATCTAACCCGGGGTAGCATAGAAAGGGTTGTTACAGACCCAATTGACACTGAACTTTATTTAGGAGGATTAGGTACTAATGCTAAGATATTGTGGGACAGAGTTCCACCTGAAGTTGAAGCCTTTTCTCCTGAAAATCTGCTAATATTTGGCACCGGAATTTTATGTGGTACACCTGCACCAGGTTGTAACAGGACAATTGTCTCGACAATCTCTCCGCAAACAAAGTTAATGGCTTTTTCAATGATGGGTGGATTTTGGGCTCCTGAATTGAAGTATGCCGGTTATGACAAAGTGATCCTTCGTGGCAAGTCGCCCGAATTGGTTTATTTGTGGATTAACAATGACAAAGTAGAAATTCGTGATGCTTCTCATTTGAAGGGCAAAGGATCGGTTGAAACTGCAGAACTTCTTCGCCAGGAATTGAATGAACCGAAAGCTCAGGTGGCCGCTATTGGACTGGCAGGTGAAAATCGTGTTTTTTATGCTTCCATAGAGCAAGGAAGGTCAAGTAGTAGTCGTGGCGGTATTGGAGCTGTGATGGGTGACAAAGGTGTAAAAGCAATAGTCGTTCGCGGAACACAGGATATTAATGTTTCCAATCCGGTGAAGTACTTTGACCTGTGCAATGAGGTTTTGGAATTCATAAAATTCAGAGAAAAGAATCCAATTCCTGGTGTAATACCTATTCTGGCTGTACTTGGATCGCCACAAGAAATGGCAATTCATGATGAAAAGTGGCATACCGAAAATTTTATGTGGGGAAATGCCCGTCTTCGTAGAAAAGGTTTTTGGACTGAAGATGTTTCAGATGAATGGAAAAAGACGATGGATACCATGCGGACACGATTAATAAGTTGTTATAACTGTCCGATGAAATGTGGTGCAACCATAACTCCGCCCGGGCAGCCAACTTATATGATGAAGTGTTTCTCGAAACTGACCTATACAATGGCTGCCATGTCCAATCTGGAATTTGGTCTCAGGATAGCTCAGGTAGCCACAGAGTATGGAGTGGATGGATACTCAGCTCCTCAGGCAATGGCATTTGCCCTCGAACTTTATGAAAATAATATTCTAACTGATAAGGATTTACCAGATATGCCCTCTGATAATGAAGGGAGATTTTACTATCTGCTTGATAAAATAGTCAAAAGAGATGGAATAGGTGATGCTTTGGCCAATGGTACATACTGGGCAGCCAAAGAGATTGATAAAGGCGCAGAGGAATATGCTCATAATAATATTAAGAAACATGAACAGCTGCCTCTCAAGCTCTCTATGCTTAATCCTATTTATTTCTTAATGTACTCTACAGGGGCAAAAATGAACATTACACAAATTGAAGGACAGTTCCCTCAGGCACCTTTTCCTGAGTTAAAAGACCGGGAAGAGTTTGTGAAGGATTGGTTCCAGGTGCCGGATGAGAAGTTTAAGCAATATTTTTTAGACTGGGAACCGCGCGGAGAAAAATCAATTCCATATTATCCAACTGTTGAGATGTGCTGTGATATTGTCGACTGGCAAGAGAAGATGCACTATATTGATGATGCCCTGGGGATGTGCGCTGGATTGTCTTCCTTTCATCATAAACCTCCGTATCACATACACAATTTGCCGAAATTTATCTCATATGGAGCCGGAATGGAAATGGATGAAGATAAAATATCCTTTGCAGCGAAGCGCTACAGAACCCTGATCAGAGCTTTTAATATGAGAAGAGGTCTGAAGAGAAAGGATGAGAAACCGCCAGCGGATCATTGGAAAAAAAGATTTCCTGAACTTGAAAAGGAACTACTGGACTCATATTATAAATATAAGGGCTGGGATAATGAAGGGGTTCCTACTAAAGAGTCGTTACATGAATTAGGCCTGGACTACGTTATCGAAGACTTACAACAGAGGAATCTCTTGTCAGAAATTGAAGAGACTCCTGCAAAAGAAACTTCTGCAAATATTTAATAACAAAGTAGAAGACGTGTCATGAAAAGTGAAAAGAAAACAATAAAGTCGATAAGAATTGATGTTGATAAATGCAACGGTTGCAGGGCATGTGAAGTAATCTGCTCTGCCTTTCACGCTGCACCCAAATATAGCAGTAATAATCCTGCCAGATCTCGTATTCGTGTAATTCATGATGCCCTTGCCGACATATATGTACCTGTTTACGCAGGTGAGTATGCAGTGGCTGAATGTGCTGGTAGAGATAAATATACTATTGATGGAAAGGAATACGATGAATGTGCTTTTTGCAGGGCATCATGCCCATCAAGAGACTTGTTCAAAGAACCGGATTCGGGTCTTCCACTAAAATGCGATATGTGTGCAAGCGATCCAACATTGGAGAAACCTCTTTGTGTGCAATGGTGCTTAAATGAAGCACTGATATTCGAAGAAAGGGAAGAAGAAGTTGAAGAGGAAGAAAGTCAGAGTGAGTTGGAGATTGGATTGGAATCATTAGCTCACAAATATGGATTAAATGAGATGAAAGAAATCATTGCAAAAATGTCTGCATCAAAAAAGGGCTAAAGGGTATATACATTAAAGCTTCAAGTATTAATATCCAAGCTTCAAATTCAAAGAAAGAAAGAAAAACAAATGGAAAACGTAGCAGACTACAAAGAAATTATTGAAATCATCAAAGAAAAGGGTGGAGATTCTTTTAAATTTTGCTACCAATGTGGGAAATGCGATGTCGTTTGTCCATGGAATAAAGTGAGAAACTTTAGCATGCGCAAATTAGTCCGTAGTGCTACTTTCGGTATGTCAGAGATAGAAGGTGAAGATGTATGGCTTTGTACCACCTGCGGAAAATGCACCCAGGCTTGTCCGAGAGATGTTAAGCAGGTAGAAGCAGGAATCGCCTTGCGCAGGATGGCAACTGATTATGGTATCTACTCACCTTCTGCAGATCCTGTCCGTTCGATAAGATCAGCGCTTCAGGGAGATGGTAACCCCTTCTTTGAAGATCGAGGTAAGAGAGCTGATTGGGCAGAGGGTCTTTCAGTAGCAACCTTTACCGAGAAGATGGAGATCCTATACTTCTCTGGCTGCTACATGAGTTTTGATCCAAGATTAAAAAAAGTAGCTGCTGCTACAGCTAAGATTCTTAACAAAGCCGGGGTGAATTACGGTATCCTTGGTTCTCAGGAAAACTGCTGTGGAGAAAGTATCCGTAAGACTGGTGACGAAGAGTTATTTAGAACTTTAGCAAAGAAAAATATCAAAACATTTATTGATAATGGTGTGAAGAGAATTCTAGTTTCTTCACCTCATTGCTACCATACTTTTAAGAACGAGTATCCTGAATTCATGGTTCATTTTGAAGTGGTGCATATCACTCAATATATATCCGAACTTGTCAAATCAGGAAGGCTTGAAATTACTGGAGATTATAAGAAAAAAGTCACATATCATGATCCATGTTACCTGGGTAGGCACAATGATATTTATGATGAACCCCGAGAGGTTTTACAAAATATTTCTTCAATAGAATTGACTGAAATGGAAGATTCGCGTGAAGATAGCCTTTGTTGCGGTGGTGGTGGCGGCAGAATTTGGATGGACACTCCAAAGGGTGAAAGATTCTCTGACATTCGATTAGAACAAGCTGCAAAGGTTGGTGCTGAGATTCTGGTTACCTCCTGTCCATACTGCATTGCCAATTTCGAGGATAGCTTGTTGTCCAGTAAGAATGCTGATGCGATTGAGATTAAAGACATTACAGAAATTATTCAGGATGTGATTTCCTGAACAGATGTGTACAGATAAGAACCTATAGCATGGAGAGATTAGATTCCGGGAACCAATAATCAAGATGTAAAATATATATCCTTTCTTGAAATTAGTTGGACTTAAGATGTTATTTAGTTAATGCAAAATGGAAGACGGATCATTAGATAAAATTTCAGTAGACGATAACTTCGGAGATGTTGTAGTTGTTGGTGGAGGGATTAGCGGTATTCAAGCCGCCCTTGATCTTGCCACAACAGGCTATAAGGTATATTTAGTTGAGAAGGAACCTACCATTGGCGGGAAAATGGCCCAGCTTGATAAGACCTTTCCTACAAATGATTGCTCTATGTGTATTGAATCTCCAAAGTTCATTGAATGTGACAGGCATCCTAATATAGAGATTCTCACCTACACTGAAGTTGATAGTGTAGAAGGAGAGGCAGGAGATTTCACCGTAACGCTGAATAAAAAGCCAAGATATGTAATCGAGGACAAATGTACAGGCTGTACAATTTGTACTGAGTATTGTCCCGTTAATATTCCGGATCCGTTTAATCAGGATTTAAGCACAGATAAAGCTGTCCACATATATTTCTCCCAGGCTGTCCCCCTTGTTCCTTATATTGATGAAAGCTGCCATTTTCTTAAAGACAAGAAATGTTCAATATGTGCCAGTGTCTGTAAAAACGATGCAATTGATTTACATCAAAAAGCAGAAAAGAGAGTAGTGAAAGTAGGGGCGGTAGTAGTATCACCCGGCTATGAAGCATTTGATCCAAAACTACGAAATGACTATGGCTATGGACAACTGGCAAACGTAGTTACCAGTCTTGATTATGAAAGATTGTTATGTGCTACCGGACCTTTTGAGGGTGAGGTCAGACGTCCATCCGACAATCAACATCCACATAAAATAGCCTGGATTCATTGCGTTGGTTCCCGGCAACATATTCCGGGTGGTAATAGTTATTGTTCATCGGTATGCTGCACCTATATACAGAAGCAGGTGATTCTGACAAAAGATCATGATGCCGACACGCAGGCAACTATTTTCCATAATGATATTCGTTCCTATGGAAAGGATTTCGAACGATTCTACAACAGAACAGAGAACCTTCCGGGAGTAGAATTTATTAGAAGTTATGTAACTATTGGGAAAGAAATTCCTGAAACTAATAATGTCATAATAAAGTACGCCACCACTAATGATGGTGTAAAGGAAGAGGAATTCGATCTGGTGGTCTTAGGCATTGGAATGAATCCTACTGCGGATGCAGAGAGCCTTTCAAAGATATTTGGTATTGAACTTGACTATCGGGGATTCTGCAAAACAAATCCGGTGAATCCAATAGAAACTTCCCGCCCTGGAATTTTTGTCAGTGGAGCCTTTGATGGCCCAATAGATATACCCGAGTCGGTTGTAACTGCTAGTGGAGCTGCTTCTTTATCAGGCGAGCTTCTTTACGCCAGACGTGGAAAACTAGCTAAAGACAGAGTTTATCCTGAAGAGAGAGATACCTCAGAAGAAGAAGCAAGAGTTGGTGTTTTTGCGTGCCATTGCGGTGCTAACATTGGAAGAATTGTAGATATGCCATCACTTGTTGATTATTCCCTTTCCTTAGATAATGTTGTATATGCAGAAGAAAGTCTGTTTGCATGTTCGACTGATGCTGCAGAGAGAATATCGAATAAGATAAAGGAGAAAGGATTGAATCGTGTTGTTGTAGCAGCATGTACTCCAAGAACACATGAACCATTATTTAGGGATACGCTTCGTGAAGGAGGAATCAACCAGTATTTCTTCGACATGGCGAATATTAGGGAACACTGTTCCTGGGTTCATTCCAAACAAAAGGATGAAGCCAACGAAAAGGCAAAGGACATTGTGAGAATGTCCGTAGCGCGAACTAAAAATTTGGAACCCCTCGACGAATTTAATCTACCTGTCAACAAGACTGCATTAGTCGTAGGTGGTGGTTTGGCTGGAATGACCAGTGCACTTAGTCTGGCAAATCAGGGCTTTGAAGTTCATCTCCTGGAAAAGAATACAGATCTGGGAGGAATGGCGCTTAGAATTCCAACTACACTGGAAGGAATGGACGTTCTTGAACATTTGCGTAATTTGATAGCTAAGGTATATAAGAACCCCTTAATATATGTGTCTCATGATGCTACAATCACAGATGTTTCCGGTTATGTAGGAAATTTCGTTACCACGGTAAACACAGAAGGGAGATTCAAAAGGATAAAACACGGTGCTGCCATCCTCGCCACAGGTGCGGACGAATATAAACCTACCGAATACCTTTACGGGCAAGATGATAAGGTTCTTACTTCGGTGGAGTTAGGAGAACAATTAGCTCAGGGAGAGAAAAGCTTGAGTGAGGCGGAAAGTCTTGTGATGATACAATGCGTAGGGTGCCGAAATGAAGACAGAAATTATTGCAGCCGCGTTTGTTGTAGTCACTCTGTAAAGAATGCACTTAAACTAAAAGATGTTAATCCAAATCTGGATATCTACATTCTCTTTAGAGATATGAGAACCTATGGATTTAGTGAGGATTATTACCGTGAAGCGGCTGATAAAGACGTTAAGTTCATTAGATACGAGCCTGAGGACCAGCCTCAGGTAGAAGCATTAACTAAAAATGGTAAGGAAATTATACGAGTAAATGTATTAGATCCAATTTTAGGTCAAAGGATTGCTATCGACGCTGATTTGGTGTCATTGGCGGCGGCTGTTATTCCATCGAAAGGAACTCAGGAAGTAGCAAAGTTATTCAAGGTATCAATGAATCCTGATGGCTTCTTCCAGGAGGCCCACGTAAAATTGAGACCTGTTGATTTTACGGCTGATGGAGTTTTTATGTGTGGAACGGCTCACTACCCAAAACATATGACAGAAACAATTAGTCAGGCATATGGCGCAGCGGGAAGAGCAGTAAGCTTACTCTCACAAGATACTGTGACTGCCTCAGGTTCTGTTTGCGAGGTAGAGGAGAATGATTGCATTTCTTGTGGTGCATGTATTTCTGCTTGTACCTACGGAGCCATAGATTTTAGTGAAACACCAAAAGGCAAAAAGGCGCTGGTGAATCCTGTTCTCTGCAAAGGCGATGGACTATGTACTGCTAAGTGTCCAACAAGTGCGATTGTTCTGAAGCATTATACCGATGAAGAATTGTACAGCCAAATAGATGCTGCATTTGAAGAATTGTAGAGCTGACAAAACGATTATTAGAATGATATTTAAACAAGATTTATAAACAGAATGAGTAAAGTGCTAATTCCGAAACCAAGAATTGTAGGTTTCTTATGTAAGTGGTGAGCGTACTCTGCGGCGGACTTGGCTGGAGTTTCCAGACAACAGTATGCGCCAGAGATGAAGATTATCAATGTCATGTGCACCGGAAGGATTGACCTGGCATTTGTAATCCGTGCGTTTTTAAAGGGAGCAGACGGTGTGTTTGTCGGCGGTTGCTATCTCGGCGAATGCCATTATGTTACTGAAGGAAATTACGATGCATTAAGCAATTCGTACATTACTAAAAAGTTGCTGGAGCATGTTGGCGTAAATCCCAATAGGCTTAGGATCGAGTGGATGTCAGCCTCTGAAGGAACTCGCTTTGCAGAAGTTATGAATGATTTTACCGCACAACTCAAAGAAATAGGAGCTCTCGGTAAAGCAGAAGGCATAGACAAGAATGCCCTATCATTAAAACTTGAAGCTATCAATAAACTAATCCCCTATATTAAATTAGTGGAAAGAGAGAGGTTAAGATTACCTGTTAAATCTGAAGAAGCGTACGATGAATTTTTTAATAGCGAAGAGGTAAATAACTTATTCAATGAATTGATTATTGATAAACTGACTGTTAGTCAAATTATGTTACTCCTTCAGGAAAGGCCGTTTTCAACACGGGAAATCTCTGAGTTTTTGGAATTGAATCCGTCAGAGGTCTCAAAGCACATGAATAGTTCATCAAGGCAAGGTTTAGTTAGATACGATTCAAACAGCAAAAGTTATGCGCTTGCCTAAAAGATAGTTCCAGGAGCGGCCACCTTTGGAAACTGGAACTTTAAATTTGAGACTTGGAATTTTAATATATGGATAAGGAAAGAATCGATCAGATCATTGATAAACATCATGGCAAATCCAGTTCACTAATACAGGTACTACTGGAAGTTCAAAGAGACAATCGTTGGCTCCCAAAGGAAGCACTTATGATGATAAGCGACAGGCTACAAGTCCCTTTAAGTCGAACTCTGCACATTGCCAGCTTCTATAAAGCCTTCAGTTTTATGCCTAAAGGTCGCCATGAAGTTCACATATGCATGGGTACAGCCTGTCATGTTCGTGGAGCAGATCGTGTTCTGGAAACAGTTCAGGATGAGACCGGAATTAAACCAGGCGAAACAGATTTAGATTTAAAATTTAGCTTGGAAACTGTTAATTGTCTTGGATGCTGTGCCTTGGGGCCAGTGCTGGAAATCAATGGAAAAACTCACGGAAAAGTATCGCCGGGCAATACAGCGGATGTTTTAGAAAACTATGGATAATCAATCATTATGTCGCAGATAAATTCACCAGCTGAATTGGAAGAATTGAGGAAGGGTATCTTGTCAGAAAGGGATCCCCAAAAACCTTGTATCACACTTTGTTCCGGATCAGCTTGTAATGCTTCTGGTAGCGAAGAAGTGGGACTTAACTTAGAAGAGGAGCTTAAAAAACAGGGATTAAGCGATGAAGTTGATATTAGAAAAACAGGTTGTCATGGATTTTGTGAGCGTGGACCAATAATTATTAATCATCCCGATGAATCAACTTATCTGCAAATTGAACCCAAGGATGTTGAAGAGATTATCTCTAAGACCATAAAAGAGAAACAGCTTATTGACCGTTTGCTCTATATCAATCCGGATTCCAATGAAAAGATTACTAATGAATCTGAAATACCTTTTTATAAGTATCAGGAACGCCTTGTTTTCGGCTCAAACGGAAGCATTGATCCCAAGAGAATAGATGACTATCTCGCCATTGGCGGTTATTCTGCCTTAGTTAAAATTTTTTCAGGGATGACTCCTGAGGATGTTCTGGATGAAGTTAAAAGATCCAAACTCAGAGGTAGAGGTGGCGGTGGTTTTCCGGCAGGTAGAAAATGGGAAGGATCGCGCAATGCACCTGAGAAAACAAAATATGTGATCGTAAATGCTGATGAAGGTGATCCGGGAGCTTATATGGACAGAGCACTTCTTGAGGGTAATCCTCATTCGGTTCTTGAGGGATTGATTATTGGAGCTTATGCCATAGGAGCACACGAAGGCTATGTTTATGTCAGACAAGAATATCCACTTGCAGTAGAGAATATCAATATCGCCATAAAACAGGCTGAGGATCAGGGTCTTATTGGAAAGAATATCATGGGCTCCGGGTTTGATTTCAAAGTTATTGTGCACCAGGGAGCCGGTGCTTTCGTTTGTGGAGAATCTACTGCTTTAATGACTGCATTGGAAGGAAGGGTTGGTGAGCCCAGGCCAAAATATGTTCGTTCCAACATCAAGGGCCTGTGGAATAAACCAAGTGTGCTAAATAATGTTGAAACCTGGGCCAATGTACCATTGATTATCAACAATGGAGCCGACTGGTTTACTCAAATGGGAACAGAAGGAAGCAAGGGTACGAAAATATTTTCTCTGGTGGGAAAAATTACCAATACAGGTCTGGTAGAAGTACCAATGGGTATGACGCTGAGGGATATTATCTACAAGATTGGTGGTGGAATTCCCGGAGGAAAGAAATTTAAAGCAGTACAAACAGGAGGTCCGTCCGGAGGTTGTATTCCTGAGGATCAACTAGATTTGGAAGTGGGCTTTGATGAACTTGCCAGGGCTGGCTCAATGATGGGATCGGGCGGTATGATTATAATGGATGAAGATAATTGTATGGTTGATGTGGCCAGGTATTTCATTGAATTCCTATGTGATGAATCATGTGGTAAATGTGTTCCATGTCGTGAAGGTACAAAGCAAATGCTTAAAATTCTCACAGATAT
>Ga0233431_1006601_pt1 | contig 10358 bp, 10 predicted proteins | sample SI_118_April2016_FD_179867 | JGI IMG/M metagenome (GOLD analysis project Ga0233431, IMG submission 179867) | Seawater microbial communities from Saanich Inlet, British Columbia, Canada - SI_118_April2016_200_MG | ecosystem: Environmental > Aquatic > Marine > Inlet | place: Canada: British...
TGTTGATTCAAAGAATTTCATTGAAACAATTTGTCCTGTTGGCTCTACAGTAACTGTTGATGAAGATGATGGATACGTAATTGGCAGTTATGGGAGAATAGTTGGGTTGGTTCACTGTAATGGTGTCAATCTCAGTTCAGAATTACTTGATTCTACTTTGGGATACTTGGAGGATAGATTTTGTGATTCATCTGAATTTGCAGAATTAAAATGGGCACAAAAACACGGTTGTAAATAATTATGAATAAATCTGAAATCAAACAGCTTTTTTTAAACAAGAAATTTGAAAAATCAGTTGAATATACCATTTTGGGTTTGTCTATGGTGTATTTTGTTCTCTTTATCGTGTATGATACGCATTCGATAGGATTTGATGATATTTTACCAAAATTTGAAAACTTTAATTTTTATTTTGATCTTGTTTTATGGAGCATTTTTGTTGTAATGATTCCTGATTTGATAACAAAATATTTCAAAGCAGACAATTGGAAAGTGTTTCTCAAAAAGAATTGGATTGATATTTCATTTTTCATTTTAATTCCACTCTTTGCAGGACTGCGAGCTTTGAAGATTCTCCAATTTGCATCTCAACTCAAATCCATAAAGATGCTAAAGTCATTACTTAAAGTACTCTATGAGGGAAAGAAGGTACTTGTACCTGTGTTGTTGGGGTATAAACTGATTCAATTGATTACTAAAAGACGTAAAGAAAAATCTAAACTAGTCAGAGATGAGAAATAATGGGATTCAAAGACTGGTTTGTAGATGAAAATACTGGAAATACTTCAGTCAAAGTACAATGTACTGGGTGTGACAGAGTTACAGTAGTGAAAATCCCTTCAAACAAAACTTTTGAGAAATGGAATGACAAAGCAAAGTGCAGCCAGTGTAATACCAAAAAATGTTGGGTACAAGTAAATTAATTTAGAAATTTTTTAACTTCAGGAATTTTATTATTTCCTATATCGTACCCGTCTCGTCTTAGAAATTTTAGTGTAAGCTTGTAGATTAACTCATCATTGTCTACTTGCTGTAATATCTCAGTCCATGTCACTTTGGATTTCTCATCAATTTGTTTTTTAAAATCAGAATTCATAGATTCTGCAATGTCTCTGCATTGATCAAAGGTTTTCCCATTCTTGTATGTCCTAACACGTCTGTCACAACTATCCATGATTTATCGGGCCTCAAAATCGTAAATAAACCTAAGCTGAATTGATTCCATAGAGTTATGTTGATTAAATTTTAATAAATTAGCATGGTTTTGGATCCTACTCCTGAAAAAGTAAACATCAGACGAATGATGATCTACTCGCTAATCCCACTGCTCTCAATTTATGCTGGCTGGAGAATCCAAAAGTTCTGGATTCTAGTAGGGATTAATTTCCTAGCAGGCTTTGCATTGGGTTTGATATCTGATGCTGTTTTCATTCCGTTGTATTTTGTATATGCCATATCGTTTTTTATCAATACTGTAATCACACTTACCGTTGTGAGACACTTTGCACAAAAGTATAATGAAAAAATAACTGGGCAATTCTAATCTCACTAAAACACAAAAGGTACAAATCCTATCCCAAATCCCTCTATGATGTAATGAAGATGGCATCATTTGGCACTGGCAGAACTTATGATGATTTTAAAAAACAGATTCCTGCTCCAGTATTGCCTTTGTATGATGCCCTTCGAGACTATTGTTTTTCTTTGGGAGAAAATGTAGTTGAAGATATCAGAATGCACAGAATTGTCTTTGGAAAATCAATGACGTTTAGATGGTTTGCAGATGTTGCACCTGAAAAAGATACAGTTGTAATAAAAATTCAAAAAGACAGAAAGGAACCTGCAAATATTATTTCAGTAAATTCAGAACAGGACTTGTCGAGTCTTAAAAGTCTCTTAAAAAAGGCATACGATACGATTCATTGATTTTAAAAAATACCTTTTGCTAAACCCTTACTCATCGTCTGATTCCAATTCCTTGGATTTGTCATGGCATTTTTTTGCCTCGTCTTTTTTACCAAGAGAATCCAGTGCATCACCCTTGTTATTCCACGCTTCTGCATCACTGGGGTCAATTTTGATTACCTGCTCGTAGGACAGTATGGCTTCATCATACTTGCCAAGATGATACTGTGCAAGACCCTTGTTATTCCATACAACCGGATTGTCAGGATCAATTCTGATTGATTCGTTATAGCATGTCACAGCTTCATCGTATCTGCCAAGAGAGTACAGTGAACCGCCTTTGTTGCGCCACCCCCATGCATCATTGCCATCAAATCCTCCACCTTGTGCGCCCTGAAAAATATCTGCTCTGGAATACTGTTCATTAATCCCTGCATGACCATACTGATCATAGCGCTGTCTTTTTCCAGCATCAGAGAGTACAGCGTATGCTTCAGAAATTTCCTTGAAATGCTCTGCAGTATCTGCATGCTGGTTTCTGTCAGGGTGAAACTTTAGTGCCAGTTTTCTATACTGTCTTTTTAGCTCATCAGTTGTTGATGATCTTGTGATGCCTAAAACCTCATAATAATCGCGTTTTACAGACATGAGTAATATCTTTATGATAATTATCGTATAAACTGTTGAATCAGAAATCTTAGATTGTTTTACAATGCCACATCATCACAGTACAGTAGAAATAATCTGACAATTGCTAATGTATGATGAGTATCACACGAGACAAGATTGCCCCTGGCCTCACTGTACAAATTGTGCAAAAGCAGGACCAGCGTTCAGGAAAACTCACTTCAGGGACTGTCAAGAGAATCCTTACCTCTAGCAACTTTCATCCTCATGGGATCAAAGTTGAACTGGATGGCGGCCTGGTTGGCCGTGTTCAAAGCGTACAGTGAAACCTGCATTGTCTTGAAAATCATGTGCCCAGGGAAACTTTAATGCTTTATTTTCCCTAGTGTATGTGACATTGAACTGTTTTAGATGTGATGGGAAAGGAAAGTATCGAAACCAGTTTGGCATATGGGAAAAATGCGAGTCCTGTCAAAAAAAGGAGATGAGTTTTGATAGTGTGACTCCAGAAGCTGATGTAAATGAGGAAGGACTGTAAGGCGAGTTAGCGTTGGCAAAAGAAAAGAAAAAAGACAGCAGAAAACAAAAGGGGCAAAAGGCAGCAGAACAAAACCAGCGGGTTCAGAAATACAAGAGCAAGCAGCAAGAAAACAAAAAGAAGAAAAGACCAAAAAAATATGTGAGTTAATTATTGTTGTTTGTTTAATTTTTAGTTGATATGATTTTGAATTGTTTGCTTGTTTCATAACTATGCCAAACTATACCATTTTTGATTTTTAATTATTGATTTAGTGTTGAGCTAGTGTCAATTTTGTGGACATGGGATTATTGATATTTACAAAATAAAGAACGTGTCAAGAAAAGCAAAAACAATCATCGGTAGTGAATGCATTAAGGGATTCAATAATGTTGATCCTGCAACTGCATTATTTGCCAAACGTGATGAAAAAACTCTAAGAGATGCAATGAGAACATTCAAGCCCGAAGTATCTGATTTTATTTGGACAGATAAAAAAACAGCAAGAAGAATATACAGAACTGCTCAAGGTGTTGAAAGAATTCTACCATCAAAAAAACGTGTAAAGTTTTACAATCTCCTAAAAGAATTAAATGTGAAAAATTGTTCAGTTAAAGAACTTAAAGATACTTTCAAGAAAATTGACAATCTTGAGTTTATTGAATACCCAGAGTATGTTGAGGATATCGTTCATCCACAATTAGCAAAAGAGAAAGCGAAATCTACTGGTCTGGATGAGTTTTTTTGGGATTAAAAAAGAGGATAAAAAATAACAGATATTGAAAAATGCTCAAAATGTGGGATATTTGAACCACCCATGGTTGATGTTACATTGGAACTTTTTTAGACCCAACTTACTCTACTAGTCCGGTCGGATTCGAACCCACTGGTATTATTCAATCAATATTGCAGGTTTAAACGGTCTTGCATGTCTTGCCTTACCTTTAGGATCATAAATGTCAGCATCACTTTCTGAATAAACTGTAATCTCTACACCAAATTCTTTCTTACCTATGCTAGCTAGTTCTGCAGAAAGGAATTCCTTCTCATTAAATGAATTAGCTTCAAGCTTCATTACTTTGATTTCTTCTGATTCTGAATGCAGATCTTTTATCACCTTTTGAATGTAATCAGGCATTTTTTTGGCCTCTGTAGTTTCAGGATCTGCAATTAATTCTTTCATGACAACACCCATGTTGTTTTGTCCTCCAACCATTATCCCTAACACTTTACGATACACTTTTGATTTCATCTCATCAGAATTTACATAGAGTACAATTTTCTTTGGAATAATCTTTGTAACTTTGAGAATATTTGCAATATCCTCTATTGTACTTTTTAGTAAATTCTCAGATTGAATTGATGTAGCATTTACACTCTCTTTAGAATATTCAGGCCAATCTGATTTTGATACTGCATTATCGTATCCGAGGTTTTGCCACATTTCTTCAGCTACATGTGGTGCAAATGGGGATAACATTGCAACACGAACTGAGTTTATCTGGTGTAATATTCCCGCAGTGTCTTCTCTACTTTTAGCTTGCACACGTTTGTTGTACCAACTCAAATCAGATTCAAATGAAAATAAAATATCATGCAGTGCTTCACGTAATCTCATTTTTTCAACAGCTTCTGTAACTTGTGCAATCATGTTTTGAGTTTTAGATAAAATCCATACATCTTCAGCTTCTGTGCCTGAAAAAGAGTCTTTTTTGAGCCTAGAGCATTCTTCTAACAAAGATTCAAGCTTGCTTTGAATTCCAATAACTGATTCCATGTTAAAATCGGCATCTTGTAGTAGTTCTGCAGATGATATGATTGCTAATCTAATTGGGTCAGCACCATGTTCTCTGATTGCTGTACGTAGTGGAATAATATTTCCCATACTCTTTGACATTTTAGCTCCATCCATCATTACTGAACCATTGACAACAATTTCTTGTGGCCATAATTTTTTCTCAAAGACTGCAACGTGATTTAAGACAAAAAATGATAAGTGGTTTTGAACTAAATCTCGTCCAGAATGTCTTGAATCAACTGGATAAAAGTAATTGAATTCTTTTTTCAATGTTTCAATTATGTCCTCAGATAACTTGGATGTACTAACAGCTTTATTCACATCTCCCTTGTTTAACAAAATATAATCAAATAATTCATGTGTTAAATTCTCAGGTGTTACAGTCCCATCATTTACAAATCGTGAAATGGTATAGTATGCCATGTAAATGACACTATCTGATAATGATTCTACAATCCAATCTTTATCCCATGGTAGTTTTGTCCCCAACCCTTGTTGTCTTGCACATGCTCGCTCATGCAACCAATCAATTACTTCTTTGAATTCCGTTTTGATATTACTTGGTAGAATGTTCATCTCATCAAAACAATTTCTTGCTTGTTCTTTCCATTCTTCATCTCCATAATTGAGAAACCATTGATTATTCAAAATTTTAACAACACATTCAGCACCACAACGACAATGTACTGGTGCATTCTCAAGGACTGGGAATTTTTCTAGATGATTGTTCTCTGCTAACCAAGATCGTACTTTTTCTCTGCCAAACTGTACCTTTTCATTATTAAATTGAGAACATTTCTCATTTAACTTTCCATCAGTAAACTCTTTGAGGTACAATTCCTTGGTAGCTTCTTCTAACTTTTCATCTGATTGGTTAGATACTCCCAATTTCTCACAAATCTCTTGTGCTGGGAATTTTCCATATCCTTCAGTGGATATAATGGAAATAGGCTCAATTTTCACGGCTAGTTCATGATTTTTAGCCTTCAAATCCATTAATGCTTGATAATCTTTTGGTGCATGGCCAGGTACTGACATTACAAGTCCTGTTCCCATTCCAGGCTCTACAAAGTCTGCAGATAAAATAGGAATGTCTCGCCCATCATGGGTCTTTGCATTTTTACCAATTATTTCAGACCCTGCAATGTCACCATCAATTGTAATTTCTTTCTCAAAAAATTCCAACTTGTGTGCACATTCTTCTGATACAATCCATTTTTCACCATCAACTGTTAATTTTTTGTAAATTGTATTTGGATTAACCCAAAGGTTTGTGATTCCAAATATTGTTTCAGGACGTAAAGTTGTAACTGGGAAAATATATTCGCCAAAGGCAAATTTCACCAAGAAATTCTTATCATCAATCTTTGGTTCAACGTCTCCCATCGTATCGTGCTGTGATACTGGATTTTGATCCTTTGGACACCATCCAACTGGATGACTACCTTGAATTATTTTTCCATTTTCTTTGAGTGTTGTAATTTGCCATTCAATAAATTTCTGATAACCTGGAACTATAGTTGTAAACTCTCGTCTCCAATCAATGGAATAACCCATCTCAATCATTCCAGACTTTATCTCTTCATGAAAATAGTCTGCAATTTTTATTGGCTCAACAAATGTTTTGATTGCCTCTTCTGGAACCTTGTAAACATTTCTCAATCCATCAAGAATCTCCTTTTCACCATTTTGAATTCGTCGTGCCATTCCAAGTACAGGAGTTCCAGTGTAATGGAATCCCATTGGAAACAATACATTGTATCCTTGCATTCGATAAAACCTTGCATGCACATCAGCTAATGTGTATGTTCTACCGTGTCCGATGTGTTGTGGAGAGTTTGGATACGGATAAGCTACTGTAATGAATTTTTTTGGTTTATCATTTGGGTTTGTTTCAAAATCTTTGGATTCTTGCCACTTGTTTCGCCATTTAGTTTCTATTTCATTCCAGTTAATTGTCATTATCTTCACTTCTATCCTAAAATCATTGATTTTGCTTTGGCTATTGCCTGCTCTTTTTTAGATGTGTCTTTTCCTCCACCTTGGGCAAATTTTGCATCACCGCCACCAGAACCGCCCAAAATAATTGATATTTCCTTGGCAATTTCACCTGCATTCACGCCTGATTTCTCCCCTGAGAACACCATAACTCGAATTGTTGGACCTGCCTCAAAGATTCCACAATATGCTGCTGCATCATCTTTTGATGTTAATTTCTTGCCAAAGTTTTGATGGAAATAATCATCGTAACTATCACTACTAGTAAAACAGATTTTGTTTTTAACAGTAATTCCATCAAGGTCACCTGATTCACCTGCTAGAACTTTTTCTAATAGTACTGGGATTTGTTCACGAGCTTTATCTTTATTTTCTGCTCTTTGTTTTTCTAGTGCTTGCTTTGCAATGTCATCTTGTGCTTTTTGTTTTGATTCCTCTTCCTGGTCTTTTACATACTGGAAAGCTGTAGGGCCTGAAACAAACTCTACACGAACTACTCCGTCTTGAATTCGTTTAGTCTTTGTAATTTTGATTAGTTCAATATCTCCTGTCTTCTTTACGTGTGTTCCACCACAAGCTTCAATATCTTTATCCTCAATAGAGACGATCCTCACTGACTTTACTGGAACAACACCGCCCTGATAAATTCTAAATCCGTATTTTTGCTCTGCAGTTCCTCTGTCGTAATAGTCAATGTTTACTGGATAGTTTTGTTTAATCATATCATTAGCTTCATCTTCGATTTGTTGTACCTCACCATCACTTAGTGAGGAGTGATGTGTGATGTCTAGTCTTGCGTGGTCATCGTCTTTGAATGCAGAGTGCTGCCAAATCCATGAACCCAGAACTTTGCGAGATGATGCATTGATAATGTGAGTACTGGTGTGATTCTTTGTAATGTTGGAACGTCTTGTAACATCTACTTTACATGATACTGTATCGCCTTCAGATGGAACTCCACCTTCAAGCTGATGAACAATAGTGTTTGCATGTTTGTCTACGTTGATCACTTTGAATCCTGCAATACTTCCTAGGTCTGGCTCTTGTCCTCCGCCTCTCGCATAAAATGATGTTCTATCTAGCACAACTTGGTCATCAAAGACCTTGATGACTTGTGCATCAAACTCCATTGGGTCATCTTTGTAAAAGAGAGTTTCAGTTTCAGGTAAATCTTCTAGTGGAAGTGCTGTGATTGCTTTTTTCTTTTCTGATTGGTGCAAATCAGATAGTTTAGAGTAAAATTGTGATGGGATTTCTGTAATTGCATCCACTTCTCTGAGGTATTCAGGTGTAATTCCATCTGATTCGTATAGTGTGATGAGTTCATCTACACTTGGTGCACCCTTTTCTCGAATCTTTTCTGCCTTTTTCTTCATGTGGATTTTTGATTCTTCATAGCGAGATGATTCCAACTTTAGTATTGTCTTGACGTCTTCTCTTTTCTCATCTAATTCTGGATAGGTGTCTTTGAGATAGTCAATGTGGGTGTCAATCAAATCATCAATGTCTAGTTTTAGATTTAATCTGTTGATTGTTCCATTAATTCTTCTCAACATCATTCTCAAGTTGTATCCTCCCCCAACATTACTTGGCAGTGCACCATCAGTTATTGCAAATATCAAAGTCCTAAGATGATCTGCAATTAGATAAATTCCTTCAAGTGGTGTTATCATTTTCTTTAACTGGTCATCTGCAATTCCTGCATTTTTTACTGCAAGACGTCTAACATCATTTAGATCATCGTAATGATCAATTTCTTTTGCAATTTCTGTAAAGTATTTTTTTAGAACTTCTGAATCAGAATCAATTCCTATAGTGTTAAATAATTTCTCATTGATTGGGCCAAAGCAGCAATCGTAAGCTGTTGGTGTACCATTTGTAATCCATGCAAATCTTTCCAACCCTGCACCCATGTCAATTACTCTCTGGTCTAGTGTGCTGTGCTGGCCTAATTCTCCTTGGAATTCAGTAAACACTGCATTACCAAGCTCTAGTCCTCTGACAAAGTATTCCAATGACGGACCAAATGAACCTCCGCCTGACCATACATCTTCAACAAAAACAACTTCCTCTTTTTTAATTCCAAATTGATCAGTTAACAATCTAAAATCCAAATCAACACATTCATCCTTCCAGTATCCTCCCAAATCAGGAACACTGTGCTGTCCAATCATGCAGAAACTCGAAAAGTGTCGTCCTGTTACTCCAACATTTTCTAAATCTTTGAATCTCAAACAAGTCTGTGGAACTACAAGTGGGTTTGCAGGAAACTCAAAGACTACCTTGCTTCCCATTACTCTCTGAAAGTCAACAACTGATGCAATTGTAAAGAACAAGTCATCACGCCATCTGCACACAACAGGGTATCTGCTCACTGATGTGTGGTTGTTTTTTACAAAGAATTCTTCCACTTGTTTCCAAGCTTGCGTATAATCAAATCTCTTTGTAGTTGGCGGCTCTCCAATGAATGAATAGGTGTCTGTTCCATCATCAGGGCACAGAGTTCTGTCTGCATTTAATGTCCAAAAGAATCTGCCACATTTGGCACATGCTTTTCTAACAAATCCTTGCTCTGAGAATAATTTGACGTTATAGTATTTGTCCGGATCTGCTGAGAATTCCTTTAGAATCTGACTTTTATCCAACGATGAATCTGCATTTTTCCTGATATTAAGAATTAGCGTTGTTAGTTTGAATTATTTTTTCAATGTATAATTTCTATATTTTAAAATGCCATTAATTATTACCAATCTCATGAAAGCCACTTGTTTTGATGGAACCCAAATGAAATTCGATGAGAATTATCCCGACCCAAAACCTGGCGAGTCATTGGTTAGAGTAAGTCTAGCTGGAATTTGTGGAACTGATTTGGAAATTTTAGATGGATACATGGCATATCAAGGAGTATTGGGTCATGAGTTTGTTGGAGTGGTAGAAAAATCATCCAATCCTGACATGATTGGAAAAAGAGTTGTAGGTGAGATTAATGCTGGATGTAACAATTGTGATTATTGCAAAAAAGGAATGAACAGACACTGTCCAAACAGAACTGTACTTGGAATTTTAAAAAGAGATGGTGCATTTGCAGAATTTCTCTCGCTACCTGAAGAAAATCTACATGTTATTCCTAACTCCATTAGTGACCAGCAAGCAGTATTTGTAGAGCCACTAGCTGCTGCATTTGAAATAAAAGAACAAATTTCATTGAATCCTGATTGGCAAGTTGCAGTTGTAGGTGATGGGAGATTGGCACAAATGATTTGTCAAGTTCTAAAACTGTCTTGTTCTAATGTCACTTGTTTTGGAAGACACCAAAACAAACTTTCACTGTTAGAACCATTTGGTATTACAACAAAGATTGGAATTAATTCTCCTGATGAACAATTCTATGATTTAGTGGTAGAAGCAACTGGAAGTAATTCTGGATTTACAGACACTATGAAATTGGTAAAACCACGTGGAACTGTTATACTAAAATCAACAATTGCATCAAGAGAAAATCTTGATTTGACT
>Ga0233431_1006603_pt1 | contig 10355 bp, 7 predicted proteins | sample SI_118_April2016_FD_179867 | JGI IMG/M metagenome (GOLD analysis project Ga0233431, IMG submission 179867) | Seawater microbial communities from Saanich Inlet, British Columbia, Canada - SI_118_April2016_200_MG | ecosystem: Environmental > Aquatic > Marine > Inlet | place: Canada: British...
AGTAATGGGAATTCCTGCATTAATAGGAAATTTGACAATTCCCAGCTCAATACTTACCTTTTCTCTCCCAGTAATGATAATAGCAACACTAACTTATTATTTCACAACTCAAGATAGAGAAGTTACTAAATGGGAAGGATGGATGTTAATTATATTATATATTTTATTTATTGGTAAATTATTCAATCTATTCTAAAAAGAAACCTTTAAAAACCAACCATAATGTTCTTTATATTATAGCGGGATGGAGCAGTTAGGAGTGCTCGTCGGGCTCATAACCCGGAAGTCGGAGGTTCAAATCCTTCTCCCGCTACTTTCTTTTCAAAACAATTATAAATCGTTAAGTTAAAATACCTATAATGAAAAAAATAAGAAATCAAACTATTTTTGCAATATTAATTTCATTCGCAGTAATCTCCTTCTGGAGAGGACTTTGGGGTTTAATGGATCTTTATATTTTTCCCAATAACATAGAATTAAGTTTATGGACTTCAATAGGGATAGGATTAATAATATTAGTTCTAACACATTACACAACAAAAGAATTAATGTAAAAATTTATAAACATTCTAACTCCTAGCTTTACAATGACATTAACTTTAGGAATAGACGAAGCAGGCAGAGGCCCAGTAATAGGCCCAATGGTAATGGCAGGAATAGTTGCAACAGAAGAACAAGCAGAGCAACTAAGAAATATAGGAGTTAAGGATTCTAAATTAATTCCACCAAGATTAAGAGAAGATATGTTTGAAATGATAAAAAAAATAGTTACTTCTTACAAAATTATAATAGTTCCTCCAAAAGAAATTGATGATGCATTAAACTCACCAGATTTAAATCTAAACAAATTAGAAGCTTTAAAATCAGGATTAATAATAAATGAATTAAAACCAGAAAAAGCCATTCTAGATGCCCCAAGCATCAATACCCAAGCATATGAAGATCAAGTAAAGTTCTATTTAAAAGATAAAGATATAAAATTTATAACAGAAAATAAAGCAGATATGAATTATATAGAAGTTGGTGCAGCTTCAATTCTTGCAAAAGTAACAAGGGATAATGAAATAGAGAAACTAAAAAAGAAATATGGGGAAATGGGCCCTGGTTATCCTTCAAATGCAATCACTCAGGCATTCTTAAAAGAAAATTGGGAAAAATATCCAGAAATATTTAGACAAACTTGGGAAACATATAAGAAAGTAGCAAGAGCTAAGTCACAGAAGAAATTAGGAGAATATTAACCCCTTAATTTCACAATATGATTTTTAATTTTACTCAAATATTTTTCTTTAGATTTTAATTCAGCAGAAAGAACACCATTAGTGAGGTACCTAATACTAATACATTCCAAATTATACATATGGTAATTAACTTCTCTTTCTAAAAATTTAGGTTCACATCCATAAATTCCACTCAAAACATTATTAACTTCATCAATATTTGCTCGAGCACGAAAAGAAATAGAACCTTCTTTTTCAATAAAATCTTCCAAAAAAACCGTTTTATTTAATAGGTAAGCCATCCCTAAAAAGGAATATACACAAAATCAATTTAAAAAGATTATTGTTATCTAGAACAAACTAGTTTGTAATCCAATATCTCGTGTAACATTTTCAGATCTATCTTTACCAGTAGAAATTGTTCTTATATCAGTCCCAATTTGATCTGCTAAATAATCAATCATGCCCCTAAATTCGCCTGAGAAATTTGAATAATTTTGAACACCTGCAATCTGACCTAAATTGCCAAATTTCCTATAAACTGGTTTTACTCTTAAATACTCTTCAGATTTAGTTGGAACTCTTTGATGCAACAATTTACCATCTAATTCATAGTCATGAACCACTAAAACTTCATCCAATTCCGATAAGACATCTCCCTTCCCAATAATTAATTCTTTAAAATTATTCAATCTGTGAGATAACTTCATTTGTGGAACATCAAACCATCCAACTCTTCTTGGCCTACCTGTAGTAGACCCATATTCCTGTCCTGCCCCTAAGACTTTTCTAGCAATTTCAGGATCTTGGATTTCAGAAGGAAACGGCCCTGGGCCAACCTTGGTACAATAAGCCTTAGCAATCCCAATTACATCCATTTCAATTGGAGGCAAGCCAACTCCAGGAAAAACACCTGCTGCAATGGTATTAGAACTTGTACAATAATGGTACGTTCCAAAATCATTATCTAATCCTGCCCCTTGTTTCATCTCAAATAGAACATTCATTCCAGAATTAATTGCATTTAATGTTTCTTCAGAAACATCTACCTCATATTCTCTCAAAGCATCTGCAATTTTCATTTGTTCAACTAATACTTTATCAACTCCTTTCCCCAAACGATCTTCCAATGTTTTACCAGAAAGCATTTCCAATAATTTAGATTTTTCTTCAAACAATTGTCTAAATTTAGGTTCAAATATTTCTGGACTTACAAAATCACCAAACCTTATCCCCGATCTATTTTTTCTATCTTCATAACAAGGACCTATACCTCTAGAAGTAGTACCTATCTTGGTACCTTCTTTCTGTCTTTTTTCTTCCCTAGCAATATCTAATTCAATATGATATGGTAATATAACATGCGACCTAGGATCAATTCCAATATCTGCCTCAACTCCTCTTCCCTCAAGCTCAATTTTATCATCCAATAAAACCTTAAGATCATTAACAGTTCCTGCAGCAATTAATGCTCTTTTTCCATGCAATGCAGCAGGACTTAAAGAATGAAAAACATACTTTTCATCACCAATCCAAACAGTTCTTCCAGAATTATTTCCACCATTAGGAGCAACGACCAAATCAGCCCATTGTTTAGCCAATATATCTGCGTGTTTTCCTTTAGCTTCATCGCCCCACTGGGCACCGACAAGAACTCTTGGCTTCATAAAAATTGGGAATCAAAAATGATTTAAAAATACTTATATACAACAATATAGCAATCCTTATTAAATAAATTTTGTTCTCAATTTCATGGATAATTATGATGTAGTTATAGTAGGAGCAGGACCTTCTGGACTATTTGCCGCAGAAAGACTTTCTGAAGAAGATTATAAAATTTTAGTAATAGATAAAAAACGTTTTGCAGGAGGAGCAGGAGCACAAACAGATGGAAAAATAATATTTCATCCAAGGGTGGGGATTGAAGAAGATGAATTACCTTTAACAAAAAAAGAATTTGAAAAATATTCTTCGATTATTGAACAAAAATTTCTTGATTGCGGAGTAGATCCTACAAAAATTTCCGATGCGAATTCAGAGGAAGGAAAATCCCTGGCTAAAAGAGCAATGAAACATAATTTAGAACTTGTTTTATCTAGGACAAGGCACATGGGCACAGATAGAGCCCCAAAAATCATGAAAAATTTTAAAGAGAGCCTAGAGGATAGAGGGATTGAATTCTTAATGAAAACTGGAGTTGCAAATGTAAAAAAAGACAATAATACATTTACAACAACATTAGAAAATGGGACTGAAATAAATTCAAAATATGTCATGGTTGGGCCTGGAAGGGGGCACTCAGAATGGTGGAGAAATCAAGCAGATATACTAGGCGCAGAATATAAACACGGGAAAATTCACTTAGGGGCAAGAGTTGAAGTACCAAAAAAAACATTTGATCCTTTAACAGATATTTCATATGATGCAAAATTATATTTCAAAAGTTTGAGCCATAATGATACCGTAAGAACATTTTGTGTAAATCCTGGAGGAAGAGTAGCAATTGAATCTCCTTCAGATAGTATTAAAATTGATGGCAGAATATATCAATTAATAAATGGGCATTCAAAATCAGATAATGCTACATCAAATACCAATTTAGCTTTACTTGTAAGTTTACCATTAACAGAACCTGAAACAGATTCTAAGGAATATATCAAAAGAGTTATAGTAAACACTTATGCAAATGGGGGCGGAAAACCAATTGCCCAAAGATGGGGAGATTTAAAACGAGGTTCAAGATCAAAAAAATCTACATTTAATAGCTACGAAAGAGGGTTCGATAGATTAACTCCCTCACTAGACCCTAAATTATTCACGCCAGGAGATTTAAGTTTAGCATATCCAGGAAGATTTGCTTCTGGCATAATTGAAATGATAGAACAATTAGATCATCTGGCTCCAGGGTTTGGCCATCCTTCAACCTTACTTTATTTACCTGAAGCAAAATTTGTAGATACTGTTTACAAATCAAAAGGAAACACCATGGAAACTACTTTAGAAAATCTTTATGTAATGGGAGATGGAGCAGGCAAATCAAGGGGCATCGTAGGTGCAGGATTAACAGGAATTCTTGCTGCAGAAGGAATTATAAATAAAAATTAATGATCTGGACATGGAACAGGCACAGGTTGTATTAACTCATCAAACTTATTTTTAATTTTGTCTAAAAGTGAATCTTTTTCTGGAACATCCCAATTATCATCTCTTTGTAAATCAATAATAACAGGTAAAGCAGATTGAGGAAAATATTGTAAGGTCAATGCATAAACCCAATCTCCAGATTCAAACCCTTGTTCAGCATTAGCAATTTTATAAGTAAATTCGCTTCTAAGGACGTCTCCTTTCTCGCCATCATGCCATAAACTAACCAACTGACCACTTTCATCTCCAACAGACCAAAATCCCTTTTTTTCAGGAATTCTCTCGATGGCAACATTGTTCATTTTAACATAATAAGATTTAGAATGAGGATCCAATATTTGTAACGGAAACTGTTTATATAAAGGAACATAAATTCTATCTTTGTTTACCTCAAAATCCATCACATCTTCAGCCAAATAAACATCAGAACCATAATTTAACTTAAAAGCGAGGTGAAAATCTACATCTTCACTTTCTCTAACTAATTCACTAAGGTTTATCATAAAAGAAGAATATAAGAATATGTTATAAATCTAACGAATATAGATTAAAAACTAACAAAAACTATTTAAATAAAAAAGAGGGGTAAATTCTATGACTACAGTAACGAGGCTTCAACTTTCTGGGTTTAAGTCATTTGCAAAGAAAACAGAGCTCAAATTCGGAACAAACTTTAATTGTGTTCTAGGTCCAAATGGATCAGGAAAATCAAATATTATGGATGCTCTATGTTTCGTTCTTGGTAAAACTTCTGCAAAATCAATGAGAGCAGAAAAATCATCAAATCTTATTTATAATGGCGGTAAAAAAGGAAACCCTTCTAAAACTGCCGAAGTCTCAATTTTCTTCGATAATTCTAAAAAAGAATTTCCAATAGAAGAAAAAGAACTAAAAGTTTCAAGAATAGTAAAACAAAATGGTCAATCGATATACAAACTAAATGACAAGACTATGACGCGCCAACAAGTAGTGGATACTCTAAGAATAGCACAAATTGATCCAGATGGGCACAATATTATTTTACAAGGAGACATTGTTCATTTTATGGGCATGAGGCCACTAGAACGTAGGGCATTAATAGAAGAAATTGCAGGAATTTCAGTTTTCGAAGAAAAGAAAAACAAAGCATTAAACGAGTTAGGAAAAGTAGATGAAAAACTAACAGAAGCAAATATTCTTCTAACAGAAAGAGAAGTTAATCTAAGGGAATTAAAAAAAGATAAAGATCAAGCTCAAAAATATTTAACATTAAAAAATAAAATTAAAGACAATAAAGCAACATATCTTAATTTAATGGTTAAAGAGAAAAATAAAAGATTAGATAAAATTGTCGGTGTAATCCAAGGCCATAAAATAGAATATACCAAATTAAAAGATAAAATTGGTGAACTAACTAATGAATTAGAAAGTAAAAAAGAAGGCCTTAGAGAAATCAACGATGAACTAGAAAAAAGAGGAGAAAAAGATCAAATAAATATTAGAGAAAGTATCACAAACATCAAAACTGATGTGGTTAAATCAGAATCAAGAGTTGAAACCTTACATAATGAAATTAGAAAGGTAGAAGACAGAAAACAACAGTTAAAAATAAGTATAGAAGAAAATAGTAAAAAAATTGAAGCATTTCTAAAAGAAAAATCTAAGCTTGGAAAAGAGATGGATAAATTAGAAAAAAGAGAATCAAATATTTCTAAAAAGGTTTCTTCCCCCCAAGATATGGGAATTAAAATTAATGAACTATCAAGACTAAAAGCCAAATCAGGTGGAGAAGGATATTCAGATTCGTCTATAAGCGCAATTTCAGATATTCCAGGAGTACACGGGACAATTTCAGAACTTGGAAAAGTATCCCCAAAACATGCCCTAGCATTAGAAGTAACTGCAGGTGGAAAAATGAAAAGTGTAGTAACTCAAGATGATACAGTTGCAGAAAAATGCATTCAAAGATTAAAAGAAACCAGAAGCGGAGTTGTAACATTCTTACCATTAAATAGAATTAAACCAAAAATATTTCCTCCAGCATTAAAAGATTTATCAAAGAAAGAAGGGGTACAAGGGGCAGCCATTAATTTAGTAAAATTTAATTCCAAATATAGAAATGCATTCGAGCATATTTTTGGAAATACCCTTATTGTAGATGATATTAAAATTGCAAGAAGAGTAGGAATGGGAAGGCTCCGAATGGTTACTGCAGAAGGAGATTTAATGGAAAAAAGCGGAGCAATGATTGGAGGATCAAGAAGAGGAGCAAGAATAGGATTTAAGCAAGATAACGTTGAAGATGAAATTCTAAAACTAGAAAGAGAAATTGAATCCATGCAAAGGCCAAGTTTATTAGACGGACAAAAAACTGAAATCATGGCCAAATCCATAGAAGTAAAATCAAGTTTAAATACAATTGAAAGCAAAGTTGAATATTTAAGTCATGAAAATGAGAATACATATAAAATTATGAATAATTTAGATAAGGAATCCTCAGACTTCAAACAAGAATTAGAAGAATTGGGACAAGTAATGAAATTTAAATCTGGAAATTTAAAAAATAGTGAAAAAAGAGAAAAAGATTTCTTTGCAAAACAAAAACTATTATTTTCAAATAGAAATAAATTAACAGAACAAATTGAAAAAATAAATCAAAACAATTCTACCCACTTAGATAAAGTACGTATAATTGAAGGAAAGATTAATTCTATTGCAATAGAGAAGGCCAGTTGTATTGCAGAAATTGAAGGATTGAAAAAAGAAGCTGAAGAATTCAAAGAAGGAAAAATAAGAAAGAACTTGGATATTTCAATACTTAGGAAAGAAATTAAAGAATTTGAAGTTTTAATGATTAGAATGGGTAATGTAAATATGAAAGCTCTCGAAATTTATGATCAACTAGCAAAAGAACATGAAAAATTAGTTGAGAAAACTAACACCCTGAAATCAGAAAAAGAGGATATAATAGATATGATTATGATAATTGAAAAAGATAAAACTGGAGTTTTCATGAAAACTTTCAGAAATATCAATGAGAGATTTAAAGAAATTTTCAACAGTTTATCCACAAAGGGAGAGGCATCTTTAATGTTAGAAAATCCTGATGCCCCTTTAGAAGCCGGATTAGATATTACAGTAAGAATAGCCTCTAGAAAATATTTAGACATTAGAAGTTTATCTGGTGGAGAAAAAACAATGGCAGCCCTGGCGTTTATATTTGCAATTCAAGAGTATAACCCTGCTTCTTTCTACATTTTAGATGAAGTAGATGCAGCACTTGATAAACATAATTCAGAAATGCTTGGAAAACTATTTGCAAAATATTCAAGTAACGCACAATATATAGTGATTTCTCATAATGATGCAATTATATCAGAAGCAGGACAAATCTATGGTATATCAATGCAAGAGGGAATTTCTAAAGTAACTAGTTTAAGATTATAAAAAAATAAAAGAAAAAATTAAGAATTAATCGTCATCGAATTCAATGACAAATTCATCTTCTTCAACTTTGGTTTCTTCTTTTTTAGGAGCTTCCTCTTTTTTTGGTTTCGCTTCTTTCTTAGGTTTAGTCTCTTTCTTAGGTTTTACCTCTTTCTTAGGCCCTTCCTTCTTAGGAGATTCTTCCTCCTTAGGAGATTCTTCCTCCTTAGGAGATTCTTCCTTCTTAGGAGATTCTTCCTTTTCTTTAGAAATTTCTTCTTCAAGCTTTTCTTCTTTTTTAGGAATTACTGCAGAATCAAATTCGCCCCTAACAGGCTCTTCTTCTATTTCCTCTTCAAAGAATTTTACCATTTTACTCCAAAACTTTGTTTTAGCCAAAACAACTAATACTATTACTAAAATTATTAAAAGAGCCAATTGTATAGAATATGCAACTATTGCGCCACCCAATCCTACAAAAATTCCTTTCAAACTGCTGAAAAATGATCCAAAGAAACTGCTTTCATCACTTTCAACATCTTCAATTACTTCTCCAGTGATGTCTCCTAAATCTAATTCTGGATTTTCTTCTTCAGTGGTTTCTTCTTCCTCTACTTCTTCAGGAGATTCTACTTCAACTCCAGATTGATCCAATATCCTATAACTAATATCTGCTTTATCCCCGACAAAACCTTCAAAAGTAGCCTCTACATCATTTATCCCATCTCCATCTAAATCCACTTCTTTAACATCTCCAGGAAACATTTGAACAAAGATTGGATCTGAACTAAATTGGATTAACAACACATCTCCAGATCTATCTGAGATTGTTAGAGTATGTTCTTCTTCTCCAACCATAAATTCAGAAACTTCGCCAAGTGCCATTAAACTTCCAAAAACTTCTTGAGTTTCTTCTTCAGGAGTTTCTTCTTCCTCTACTTCTTCAGGAGTTTCTTCTTCCTCTACTTCTTCAGGAGTTTCTTCTTCCTCTACTTCTTCAGGAGTTTCTTCTTCAGGAGTTTCTTCTTCAGTTACTTCTTCAGGAGTCGCACTAAACAATCCAGTAAATAATCCAATTATTTTAGCAAAGAAAGATTCTCCTTGTACGTTTTCTTCAGGAGAGTACTCTACTTCTCCACCAAGACTTTCTGAAATTTTTATATTAACATTTTCAGAAGATAATATAGTAGAATCTTCCAACCTTACAGAAATTGTAGTAGAGTAATCTCCCTTAGCAACTTGACTTGAAGGTGCAACATATAAATATACTATTTCAGATTTCCCAGGATCTATTTCAACAATTGAAGGGTTAAGATACACAAAATTTGAAGCAGTTCCGCTCACAGATAATGTATATGCGGCCCTATTTGCCCCTTTATTCTCAACAACAACTGGAATAGTCGCACTAGAGTCCAAATAAATTTCAACTGAACTTTCTTCAATACTTAATGAGGCATCATAACACTCTGTAGTTGACACAGTTTCTATAATCATACTATCTGAACTAGCAACCATATTACTATCTTTAGCAGCAACATTGACTGTTATATCATATTCACCAGGAACAGTATCATATTGAGGGTATACCCTTAACATAATTTGTTTTTCTTCTCCTGCCCCAAGAGCAATAGAAGTTTCATCTAAACTAACCCAGCTTGGCCCATCTACATCAACAAAAAATTCTTTTTCAAATTCTCCTTGATTTCTAACCATTACATTATATGTGTTTTCTAAAGCATTACAAATTTTATCTTCACTTTTTTCTAATTTTGCAGAGATATCATAACACTTCTTTACATTAACATTAAACACATTTACTGCCTTAACACTTCCTTTTTCAGGTGTAGCACTAAATGTAATTTGGAAACTTCCTTCAACACCAAAATCTGGTACCAATTCCATTGCCACATCTTCATTATTGCCAGCAGCAATTTCTAATTCATTTCTTTCTAAATTTGCCCAAACTGGACCATCTAAATCAAAAATAAAAGTATTCTTAGTGGAGCCAGTATTTTCAACATTAATTGAAACACTCCCTTTCTCATGCTCACATATATTAATTAAATCTTGAGTAGTATCAACATCAAAAGCATAGCAAGAATCGATAACCAACTGAGCAACTTTAGATTTAACAGAATTTCCAGAATTAGGATCTACTTTAACACTAAATTCATAATTACCTGCTTCACTTTCACAATTTGATTCAACATAAGCATAAATTGTTTTAGACTCACCAGGAGCCAAGGATAAACTATTTTGACTTAATACAATAGAATCAGAATATCTTCCTTCAATAGTCAATGTATAAGTTTCTGCATATTCACCAAGATTTGATAATTCAAATCCAAATTTTTCCTCTTCACAAGGACATATACTTTTTTCTTCATCTAAACTTTCAAAAAGATAATCATAACAATCTTTTACAAAAACATCATGAGAAATACCTTGAGCAACTCCATTTGCATTTGCATCAATTCTCAAATTATATGCACCAGCATCAGCACTTGACATTGGTGTAATATATGTATAAATATTTTTTATATCTCCAGGATACAAAACAAATCCTGTAGGAACAGTAGTTGCAAA
>Ga0233431_1006605_pt1 | contig 10351 bp, 10 predicted proteins | sample SI_118_April2016_FD_179867 | JGI IMG/M metagenome (GOLD analysis project Ga0233431, IMG submission 179867) | Seawater microbial communities from Saanich Inlet, British Columbia, Canada - SI_118_April2016_200_MG | ecosystem: Environmental > Aquatic > Marine > Inlet | place: Canada: British...
TATGGAATTCATGCCTTTGATAATACACAAACAAACCGACTGTGTCCCGTACTTTTTTCATGTATTGAGAGAATACTGTTTATAGGAGAGGAGTCTCACTTGTGACACGGGATCACCGAATACTTACTTCAGCAGTATACTATGATATTGATATTATTAATCATATAAAAGATATCGGGTTGACGAATCTGATAGTATTATACCGCTGAAACCTTAAAACTACATTTGAAATGTTATGAGAAAAATATTTAATGAGCAACAAAAAATTGGCGCTGTTGAAATTGGAAAAATAGAAATTGATCTGAAATCCCGTGATCAAATTCCTAAAGTTTTGCAGGGGTTACAATACATTTATACTCATAAAGAGATTAGAAATCCTGTTTTTGATCTGCTTGAGGAATTGATCCCCAAAAAATCTCGTAAGAAATTAGGTCGCAATGGAATGAGTATGTGGAAGATTTTTGTATTGTCATCCATTAAATTAAGTTGTGATACTGATTTTGATCATTTAAAAGACATCGTAGATAACCATAATACAGCACGAAAATTGTTGGGCTTATCTCCGGTGATTGATGAGAAAGTGAAATATGGTCTACAAACATTGAAAGATAATCTTCAGCTGATGAATCCGGATGTACTGGACCTGATCAATTATCAAATCGTTAAATGTGGACAAACACTTGCTGGTAAAAAAGCAGAAACGCCCTTTTTTTCCCGTTGCGATTCCTTTGTTACTCGAACGAATGTTCATTTTCCAACTGATATCAGTTTGATGTTCGATGCCATCCGTAAAGTGATGGTGCTGATTTCAAGGTTATGTGATTCCCTTACCCATACGACTCTTTTTCCCTCCGCCTACTGTCTTTCGTTTTCCATCTTTATCCTCTTCTATGATAGGTGCTTTCAGCCATATCTTGATCAGATGTAAAACTGATTTATCACTTATCCTTTCAGCTACTGTCTTCAGTAGCTTTGTGTGGGGAATGGTATCGAAATACTTGGAGAGATCAGCGTCGATCACTTGGGTGTGGCCTGTCATCATCGCATAGGTGATGGCAGACACAGCATCATGCTGCCGCCTTTTGGGCCTAAAACCATAAGAATGGTCTACAAAATCTGCTTCAAAGATCGGTTCGATAACAATCTTGGTAGCCATTTGCACCACTCTGTCACGAATCGTGGGAATACCGAGCGGGCGTTTACTGCCATTTGGTTGCATAAACAAAGTAGGGGAGCTTTCCTCGGGCTGAGTTATGTTGTCTCATACCCTCAAACGGTACTATGTCCCCCTCCGACTTCCTATACGACCATCTATGATTTCGTTTCCTTATACACAGATGTTTATGGTGCCACCCTATCATATAGGATCTCCAGCACTGGACTCCTTATCTTCCATTACATGCCACCCTTGCTACCCCGGAGAGATTTTATGGATGTAACCGTTACAAATCCAATAAACAACGGCCTTCCCCATACGTCCATAAGGTCGGCTCTCTCGACTACAACTTTCGAGGCTACATATAGGTTCACTTTCGTTGCGGCCTGCAATTTTGCCGTAGGAAACTCACGACCCTTGATTACTCAAACGCCGTTTCCTCGTACTACCGAGATGAACGGTCAATTTCTCGGACGGGACTTGAACCCGCTAGATAAGCAGTTGTTACTGCGAACGGACGTAGTTGCGAAATTGCGATTTGTCAAATCAAAATAATTGAGTACACGGGAAAAACAGAATTGCTGGTGTGTTTTGTGATTTTTTGGTGGAGGCGACAAACTTTCAATGTTTACAAGGGTTTGCGGGGAGGGTTGGTAGTTGATTGGACTAAATGAAAAATGACAGATGTAAAAAATGTCATTATTTTGGCTGAAACAACTATGAAGTAAGGACTTAGAGCAATAGTAATATTTAGACCACACGGCCTAAGTATTTTTCTAATAGTCCCCTAAGATAATTTTTTGACTCTACAAGATTTACAAAGGATGTTTTCCCGATGCTACCACCGTGATTTTATCATCTGAAAGAACTACATTATACCATTAATTGGGATGGCCGTGAAAGTATCGGGCTGATCAAGCCCCCAATGTATGTCTCTCATATATTCAGCAGCTTCAATTGATTTTCCTTTCTCCACCATCTCAACAAATACTTCATGTTCATGTAAATTTTTCAGATTCCATTTCTCTCCATAATCCCTTCTTGGAAAGTCGTAAAGCTGCATTTTGAGAATCTTGACGTATTGAAGAAGTCTGGTATTTTCTGATAAATTCAGGAAAACATTGTGAAATTCAATATTCGCCTCATTATGCCTGACTATATCATTGGTTTCCATGGTAGTTTCAATCTTTTCATTCAGCTTTATCATCCGGTCTATTTCCTTTTGTTTTATTTTCTCAAAGACTGTCAGGATGACACGTGATTCGATACCGCCCAGAATTTCATATATATCTTTAACATCGTCTAAGGTGAGGATGTTAATCTTTACGCCACGTTGGGGTTGAATGGTAACAAATCCCTGTTCCTGGAGTAAAAGCAAGGCTTCACGCAAAGGAGTTCGGCTAACTCCAAGTTCTTCAATCATTTTATTGACACTGATTGAAGAGCCTGGTTCAAGCGTCCCCAGTCTCATCTGTTCCTGTAGGTAGTTATATACCTGCACTCTGAGTAGATAGTTTCCTGGTCGATTTACTTTAAACACCCTGCTCTCCATAAATCATCTTTCCTCCCGAATGAACTGCAGAACAAATCCGATGCGCTAGATCTAAAGACACCGGATTTATTTAAACGATTACTGAGCTACACAGCTTCTAACTGATTTGTCACCTTCGGTTTTTTGTCCCTCTTTATTAACTCCCTTTGGTGGAACAACACGAATAGTAGCCACTTTGTTTTGGGTAAAGAAGTCGATGCCATCTTTACCTTGTACCTTGTCAGTACCAAGATGTGAGTCTTTTATACCACCGAATGGCAGGTATGGATGCGGAGCGCAGACGCCAACATTGACACCGACCATACCCACATCTACTTCTGATATGAATTTTTCAGCGTAATATTGATTCTGAGTAAAAATGCAGGCTCCATTGCCAAAATTCTGCTCCCTGATGAGTTGCAGCGCATCATCTAGATCTTTAATCTTCATAATGGATATCACTGGACCGAAAATCTCTTCCTGTACAATTCTTCTACAGGGTGTAACATCAGTAAACACGGTAGGTCCAACAAAATAGCCATCTTTATTTTTATCTGGCAATTTGGGATTACGACCATCCAGTACCAGGTTTGATCCCTGCTCGATTCCGATTTCTATATAGTTTTCAATGCTTTTCTTGGCTTTTGCTGAAATGACCGGTCCCATATATACATCAGGATCCATTGCATCCCCTACCACAACATTTTTTGAGACCTCAAGGACTCGCTCAATCAGTTCATCATAAACCTCGGGAACTGCAGCGACAATCGATCCCGCGAGGCATCGTTGGCCTGCTGATCCATAGCCAGAATTAATAAAGTTTTCAATAAAAACATCCCAGTTAACGTCTTCCATGGCAACGAGGTAATTTTTAGCGCCACCAAGAAGCATACTTCTTTTACCACCACGTCCACATGCCTCAGCCATTTTCTTGGCGGTGGGTGTGGAGCCAACGAGACAGACGCCGCTCATTTTATCATGCTCATACCAGGTACCCGGAATTGATCGATTCCCATGAATAATATTGACCACACCTTTTGGAAGTCCGATTTGGTTGAAAATATCTCCCATTTTCTGCATAAAGAGTGGAGACTGTGTTGAAGGTTTATAAATAAAGGTGTTACCTGCTCCAATTGCATACGGTACAAACCAAGCAAAAACAAGCGCAGGAAAATTAAATGGTGCAACACCTCCAAATACACCCAGAGATTGTTTTACGACGCGTCCATTTATATTTGGTGCGATACCGTCAAGCATTTCACCTTGAATTAAGGATGGGATAGTGCAGGATGCTTCCATGATTTCAATGACTCTACGGATTTCCCCCCTTGCCTCGCTGATATGTTTCGCTTGATCAACCGCAATGGAAATTGCAAGTTCTTCCTCATTTTCAACCATCGCCTGTCGCATATCAAAGAGAAATCCCATACGCTTGCTCAATGGGAGTTTCCTCCAGCTTGAATATGCTTCAGCGGCTGAATCTACAGCTCTAAGTGAGGTTTCATCCGATGACAGAGGCACCTCTCCTATTTGTTCACCGGTAGAAGGATTGTACAGAGGTACATTGTCGACTCCTGATTCCTCAATCCACTCGCCATCAATAAAATTCTTGACCCTAATAAATTCTTGCTTACTCATGATAGTCATCTCCTAGTGATGATAGATTAACCTGAAATTTTAACCATTCAGGAAACTGCTGAGGTGATAAATATTTCACCTCTTTTCTGGCGCGAAAATATTTATAAACCCGATTGAATATATATTAATATACTAATATATAAGATTGAATATGTTTGTCAAAAACTTTTATCATTACATTATTTTTTTTGCATTGAAACCTAATGTCCCTGTTACACGAAAATCGGACCATCCAATAAATTGATAATATTTGACCATTAAAACATCAATCCAATTGCATGTAGGAATGAATTTATGCTATTCATCGGTCATTTTAAAGCCAATTTCAGTGAACATAGGATCAATTTTGACCGTAATGAAGAAGATCGAAAATATAGCATACGCAGTTTTTATGATTATGAAAGCAGCTTTGTTAGCTGCCACTTGGTCCGGAAAGATTAGAAAACGTGGATTGGAATCTATTACTAAAATGTCCATAGATGCAAAAGACAAAGAAATCTTTTTCTTACGGGACCAAATTTATCAACTCGAATCCCGAATCAAGATTTTTCAAAAACAAACGTATTCATCACCAAGTAAAACTCGATACACTCTTAAAGAAAGGCTATTCATCCTTTGGCATATGGAGTACTTTCAAATTCCTCGACGTCAAGTAACAAAGACCTTTGGTATTGCCAGATCAACATGAGTTTTTGGGTAGTGCAACTCCTGGTGTTGTTTTTCGGGAAAAAGCTGTTCCATTGGTACTGAAAGAAGCGAAATCTATTCCAGCTGATATAGAAATTAAAAGATTTATGGAAACAAAAGTAATTGGATATCGAATTAAGAAAGCTGCTTGAGTCTGATAAAATGAAAACTGGGAATCAGAATACTACAGGAGAAGAATGTCTAAAATTTGATTTTCTGTCCCGTATTTCCAAGGAAAAGCCTATTATCTAAAAAACTTGGTTCCGATTTTCTTTATTGGTTTTCTAGTAGTTGCTTTTCCATCAGCTTTGATGTTTTTTTGTTGGAATATATCGTGATTTTTTGTGGTCTCATTATCGCATAACAGGGACACCCTGTTTTCCATGATTTTTTTTATTATATCTTCCATAAAGCTCTTTTTCTGGATTTTCAGTTAAACTGAATTGAGTAGATCAATAGTTACAGATAAAAGTATTGATCAGGATCTGAAAAACTGTATTGTTTATCTAAATCTATCACAATATCTATTATAGTTCAATGTCATCGTACGATTCGGCAAAGGAAAGGCAAGAGGAAATATTCCCACTTTTTTATAATTCAATTCTATCCCCATCAAAATTGACTATTTAACACTTCCGGTTCACATGAAATAAATTCCAATAATACTTTTTTTTATAAGGATGATCTTTTTTAGAAATCAGCCAAACTGAACAAAATTCTATGTAAGATTCATTTTTTTCTATTAATGCACTCGAAAAAATCTTTTCCTAATAGTTGCCCTAAATTGACCTAATTGCAGGGTGTTAAAATGAAAAACCTGGAAATATCGGGATATAGGGTTTTTAGACTAAAAATTTACCAGAACTACAGGATAGTTGATTTTAAAGGGACACCGAGCAGTTGAAAAAATGATATAACTGATATGAGGGTTGAAAGGTGGAGGTGATGTCAGATTAATGTTCACAAGGACTTTCGGGAGAGAATGTCATTAAAATAGACAAAATGAAATTTAGTCGCATAAAGTTCCAAAAATTATCTTAGTTATGTGCCCACTTTCATAAGACCATTCCAGCCTGAATTGGATGTTGCAATGCGAACAAGTATCTACTCCTTTAATTAGTGCCAGAACTTTAGAACAATTAAAGGATAATTTAAACTGTCTTAAATGGAAACTGGATGAAGAAACCCTGAAGCGGTTGGATGAAGTGAGTCGTATTCCTACTCCTTCTTCTTATAGTTTCATTAATCGTTACACAAGACCAAAAGAATGAAAGCTGAATTATAAAACTCGACAACTATATTATAGTGATTGTAGTTTTCTATTACCAAAAGAATTTTTATAATTATTTAAAGGAGTCAACATGAAACTTGGAATCCATGCCTATGCATGGTGTTCACAATGGACCAATGATACATTGGATTTAATTGATAGAGTTAAGAGTTTCGGACTGGATTTCATAGAAATCCCACTCATGGTTCTGGAAACTTTTGATTCTAAAGCTGTAAAAGATCGTCTGGATAAGATCGGTATCAATGCTGTGACTTCAACAGTATTACTGAAAGACACAGATATCACCAGTGATGATCCGGAAATCAGAAATAAAGGTATCAAGTATTTAAAGGATTGTGTTAAAGCAACCAGTGATATTGGCGCCACTAGTTTTTCAGGTGTAATCTATTCTAAATATCTAAAAATGCTGCCTGGTCATCCGGAACCGAAACACTGGCAATATTCAGCTGATAGTTTACGAACCGTGGCCCAATATGCAAAAACCCTGGGTGTTGAAATTGGTGTTGAGCCAGTTAGCCGTTATGAAAGTTGTTTGTTAAATACCTGTGAACAAGCCGTTAAATTAAAAGAGATGATTGGGGAAGACAATGTTAAAATTCATTTGGACACCTACCATATGAACATTGAAGAGAAAAATTTTTATACAGCTACCAAATTGGCAGGTGAAAGTCTTTTTCATTATCATCTTTGTGAAAATGACCGTGGAATACCAGGAACAGGATTGGTCGATTGGGACGGTATCTTTAAAGCACTGGCTGAGATGAATTATAAAGGAAATGCCGCATTGGAAAGCTTTGTTGACTGTACCGATAATATGACGACCTGGGTTTGGCGCCAACTAGCCCCAGACGGCGACACGTTACTTAAAGAAGGAGTGGCTTTTATTCGGAAGAAACAAAAAGAATTTGGATTAATTGATTAATATGTTTTCTTAAAAAATATAATCTATGAAAAAATTGATTTTTCCTTATTTTTATTTTATTTATAGGTTGCCTTAATACTTGAAATACTATGTTCAATAAATAATTTTTTAAAAAGGAACCTTATGTTAAAAAACCTTGATCCCTTATTAACTCCGGAACTTTTATATGTATTACGCGCGATGGGACACGGAGATGAATTAATTCTGGCGGATTGCAATTTTCCTTCAGACTCCATTGCTTCAGAAACAACCTATGGTAGCCTGATTCGACTAGATGGAAATACTATTTCTGAAGCAGCAGATGCAATACTGTCTGTTATGCCTTTGGATAGTTTTGTTGATTCACCGATTTTACGAATGGAAGTCGTCGGTAATCCGGGTGAAGTACTGGATGTTCATAGTGATTTAAAAAAGAGTGTTGATAAATTTTCAGATAAGGAGTGGCCGATGGGATCAATAGAGCGTCACGCTTTTTATGATCGGGCTAAGCAAGCTTATGCTGTTGTTTCCACTTCTGAAAGAAGACCTTATGGCTGTTTTGTATTAGTGAAAGGGATCATCGGTCCTGATGGAAATGTAGGTTAAGATATTTAGCGTCATTACCAAATAATCGTAGGGTACACTTAACAATATCTAATGGATAAATAAAGTTACCTTATCAAAACTATTAATCAAACCAAAAATAATGATATGAATAAACCTATCACAATTTTCGGGATATTCGTGGCTGATCTTAATTTGAGGTCAAAGAAGATTCCGGTTCCCGGCGAAACACTTATGGGAACTTTCTACCCCGGACCTGGTGGTAAAGGATCAAACCAGGCGATCGCAACCAAGCGCGCAGGAGGTGATGTCAGTTTTATCGCTAAAATTGGTATTGACCACTATGGCAATATGGCAATGGAAAGATATAAAACGGAAGGTATCGAAACCAATTTAATCATCGAAGACGAAAATAACCCAACGGGTGTCGCCGCCATCCTACTGGAAGATGATACAGGTGCTAATGCAATTGTCGTTTGCCCCGGAGCCGCTTCTGAATTTACAGTTGATGAGATCATCAACTATGAAGACCAAATCAGAGATTCAGCTTATTTTATGACCCAGCTGGAAACGCCAATGGATACCACTTTTAAGGCCATTGAAATAGCAAATAAACATCAAACACCAGTCATTCTAAATCCAGCTCCGGCTGCTGAACTACCAAGAAGTGTTTATCCGATGTGTGACTATTTTACGCCAAATGAAGTAGAAGCCTCAACCCTGGCAGGTATACCAGTTGAAACTATTGCAGACGCGGAAAAAGCCGCCGATGTATTTTTAGATTGGGGAGTGAAAAATGTCATCATTACTTTTGGTGACAAGGGTGTTTTTATTAAAAACAAGCATTTGGTTGAACATATTCCGGCTTCAAAGCTGGATAATCCGGTCGTTGATACAACAGGAGCCGGTGATGCCTTCAACGGCAGTTTTGTGGCGGCTTTATATCAGGGGATGGATTTAATAACAGCCGTAAAATTTGCCAATGCATCCGCTGGAATTTCAGTAACCAGACATGGAACTGCATTATCAACTGCCTATAAACATGAGATTGAGGAATCAATCACAAAATAACGAAGAAATAAAATGAAAAAAGATTCGATAAAATATTAATTCATTTAACCAACAACTATTATTATTTTGCTGGTTATTTTGTTTCCTTTGGTGAATACTTAGAATTGAGTTTTCCAAGTCTTCATTTAGCGCCTTCGGAAATTTTTTTATGCTTGTTTACACCTGAATTTATCGAATCTCTTTCTATTAATTTGTTCACGATTGCTATCATTACGATATTGATCGAAGAACCACTTTTGGAGAAATAACAATGGTTATGAATTATTCGATCATTTTAGGAAATCTTGGAAATACCTGCGACCGATTTCTATCTTCTGGCTATAAGGAAGAACTGGATAAAGATACCATGCTGAAACAGGCTGCTCAAATTAACCGGGTCAAGGGAATAGAACTCGTAGGTAGCTGGGACATTGATGAGAATAATGTTAAGGAAATGAAGCAGAAATTAGAGAATCAGGAATTCAAATGCGTTTCGATTATTCCTGATCTTTTTAGTCAAAAAATTTGGGGTAAAGGGAGTTTTTCAGCGGCAGACAGCAATGTTCGTATGGCTGCTATCGAAGCCGTAAATACCTGTACAGATATCGCGGTTGAAATGAATTGTGATCTTTTGAACATTTGGCCAGGTCAGGATGGGTACGACTATGCGCTATGTGCGGATTATATGGAAGAACGACATTGGTTTTATGATGGTATAAAAGAGTGTGCCCTGTATGCAGCCAGCAAAGGGGTTCGTTTTGCCATGGAATATAAATTAAAAGAACCCAGAACCCATTCTTACCTGGCTAGAGTCTCGGACGCTATTTTATTGGTCAAAGAACTAAACATGGAAAACGTGGGTGTCTGTATTGATACCGGTCATGCTTTCGCGGCATATGAAAATGTTGGAGAATCGATTGCCTTGCTTAAAATGGCAGGCGATAAACTGTTTCACATGCACTACAATGATAATTACAATGCCTGGGATGATGATATGATTGTCGGATCCTTGCGTCTGACTGAGTTTTTTGAAATACTCTTCTGGTTAAAAAAGACCAATTATTCTGGCTGGCATTCAATGGATCAATACCCCTATCGTGAAGATGGATATGGTGCTATTAAATCCAGTGTGCTTTACCTTCAAAAACTTGAAGCTATTCTTGAGTCAGAAGGCATGGAAAAAATCGAAGCACTCATTAAAAAAAGAGACCCTATTGCAACATCAGAGTTTATTAGAAATAGCTTAATCAAATAGCCACCTATCATTTTGGCATGGTTGATTTCAATACTGTAATCTCGAACAGTCTATTAATATTATCATTACTCAAGAGACATCCTCCGTTCTGGATAAATGGCAGAAAGAAGAATCATTCTGATGAAATCAAATCAGCCAAAGTGATATGATCAGAAAATCATTGTTAACACCTATTCCAGGTTAGCATGGTTTTCAAACATGATACTTGAAGTCTGGTTAAGTCGATTCATTAATGTTACTATTAATGAATCCATAAATATCAACAGAGATTGTTCAAA